>Ga0114933_10006875_pt1 | contig 10004 bp, 7 predicted proteins | sample 4SBtaG_FD_89691 | JGI IMG/M metagenome (GOLD analysis project Ga0114933, IMG submission 89691) | Deep subsurface microbial communities from Kolumbo volcano to uncover new lineages of life (NeLLi) - 4SBTROV12_W25 metaG | ecosystem: Environmental > Aquatic > Marine > Volcanic | place: Kolumbo... | reverse complement strand
TCGATTTGCCACAGGATGTCACCGTTATCAGCATCAAAAGCAATGAGTCCCCGACTGAGGGTAATTGCGATATTTCTGACAACGAGAAACGAAGATTGGAGGTATTCATCACGGAATTCTCCCGGGATCTGAGTACTCCAAATCTCCTTACCGGTGTTAAGGTCTACGCAACGTGCAAGTCGGCCAGCACTTTGCAGGAACACTCGCCCGTTGTTGACGGTGGGCGATGCAGATTGAGCAAAACGGGTATACACGCTTGAGTGTTCATTGGACCAAACTAGTTTTCCGCTTTTGCGATGGAGGCAATACAAGAATTCATCGTAGCGATAGGATTTTGCACGACGCTGCTGCTCGTCACGCCGGTTTACTTCATATTGCTTGTATTCCTCATCCGTCATCCCTGTACGTTTCTCGGGTGGGAGGTACGGGAATTTAACCGAGGGCAATTTCCCATCGATCGTCTTTGTCTTTTTGTGTGTGAATAACAAGACATAATCTTCCGTCACGATCGGGCTAGCCCAACCGGAGGATGAGATTCCCGGAATCGTGTTTTCATTGGCAATCCAGTTTGGTTTGATGCCACGTTCCGGTAGGCTTTCAATGAGTGCCGGGCTGTCGATTGCTATGCCGTTACGATTCGGTCCGAGCCATTGATTCCACTCGCCGGCTTGAACGTATGTTGCCGTAAATATGAATAGGCAAAGCAAAGCTGTGCGTTGGTGCCTCATGTGTCGTATCCCAGTTTATGTGTGTGATCAATCGCTTTTCGAGGAGGTTCTATCCAGTATTCGGCACCATTGTATAATGCGGGTTGCTTATTAGAAATCTCCATTGCTGAAGGAAAATCATGTCGTTATTGGTGGTTGGATCTATTGCGTTTGATAGCGTGGAAACGCCCACGGAGCGCAGGGACAATGTGATCGGTGGCAGTGCAACCTATTTTTCATATGCCGCGAGTTATTTCACAAAGGTCAATCTTGTCGGCGTCGTAGGAGGTGACTGGCCAGATGCGCATACCCAGTTGCTTGAAGATCGTAACGTCGACACGGCCGGGCTTGTAAAAGTAGATAATGAAAAGACCTTTAACTGGACGGGAAAATACCTTCCTAATATGAACGACCGTGAGACTCTGGATGTGAATCTCAACGTGTTTGGCACTTTTGACCCAGTGCTGCCGGAGTCATACAAATCGACGCCGTACGTGTTTTTGGCTAATGGTATGCCGGCGATTCAAATGAGAGTGCTAGATCAGGTTGAATCACCAAAGCTAGTAGTCGCCGATACGATGGACTTATGGATCAACGAGCACCGTGACTCACTCCTCGAGTTGCTTAAGCGCATCGATGGCCTTGTCTTGAACGACAGCGAAGCGAAGTTGCTTACCGGGCATGAAAATCTGGTTTCAGCTGCGAAAGCGGTATTGGATCTGGGCGTGTCATTCGTTGTGCTAAAGAAAGGTGAGCACGGAGCATTTTATGTTTCAGCCGATGATATGTTTGTATTACCCGCATATCCGACCGAGGCTGTGAAAGATCCTACCGGTGCTGGTGACAGTTTTGCCGGGGGCATGATGGGATATCTTGCAAGTGTCGATGACACGTCTGCTGCATCCATTAGAAGGGCACTCGTGTATGGAACCCTTGTGGCGAGTTACAACGTTGAAGATTTTAGCCTGGATAAAATGCGCGAGATTGAAAAGTCGGACCTTGATATTCGGTTTGAACGATTTAAATCTGCCGTGAACTTCACCTAGTTGCATTGGCGACACTGGCATTCGAATATCTTTCGATTTTAGAAGAGAGATCCGTAAATAAAATGAAACCCGTTCGGACTTTTATTGCAATCAACTTGTCAAGTTCGGCAAGAGATGCTGCTGAATCGATTATGGGCGACTTGGCACAATGTGGTGATGCTGTACGTACAGTTCATCGCGAAAACCTTCACATCACGTTGAAGTTTCTGGGTGAAATCCAGATAGAAGAAACGGTCAATGTGTGCAGGGTTGTAACTCAGGCAGCTTTAATGACACCGAAGTTCTCTGTGGTTGCTTCAGGAACGGGCGCGTTTCCAGACCGCGAACGGCTTCGTGTGATTTGGTGGGGTACGACAGAAGGGAGTGAGCAGCTTGGTGCTTTGCATGACCTGATCGATCAAGGACTTTCCAATCTCGGCTACCCAGGTGAAACCAAAAAATATCACCCACATGTGACCCTTGCTCGTGTGCGTAGTCGTGAATTGGATGCGGACCAGCTTAGGGACGTGATGGACAAATATGCGGAGGAACCATCTGTAGAGTTTCTGGCTGAGGAGATCGTAGTGTACAGCAGTTTTCTGGGGCCGGATGGGCCGCGCTACGAAGTAGTTGGACGCAGTCCGCTAGGATGATATCGGATTATCGCTGGATTGAAATGGTCAATCGTTTACCTGACTGGATGACATCCAAATCGGCTGGTGTATCTGAAAGAGACTCCGTTATTTGACGAAATTCAACCGGTGACGTGCACGGTTTGTTGTTGACGTTTGCAATGAGCATGCCGGCTCGGATGCCAGCGTTCCATGCTGGTGAATCTAACTCCACGGCGTTTGTTAATACGGCACCTGATTGTGGTATGTCCGCTGCATACCGACGAAAATCAGCCGGTGAGGAGGCAGTTACGAATTCGACAGTGATTCCTTCAAATCGGTAAGGGTCAACAGACGCAATTGGCGGCTGTACTTGCTGATTAAAGCGTTTGGCGAGGGTTAGGTTAAATAGCATGATCGTTGCATTACCCTGCCTCACCACTGAAATGGAAGTCTTGTCGCCGGCAAATGATCTGGCAATGAGCTCTTGTGCATGAGCATTGGACTCCACGTTGATAGAGTTGATGGCTATGACTCGATCACTTGGTTTAAGTCCCGAGAATAGTGCTGGAGTCGCCGTACCAACACGATTTACTAATACACCAAGTTCTGTGTCTGCGTTTGTGGTTGATTTGATGTTCTCGAATGAGATCCCCAGTAACGGCGGATTAGTTGGCATACCAGCAATGAGTGATTCAAGTGCAGTCACGAACGTCGTATCAGTGGGCATGATACATGCTGCTCCCGGAATAAATGCGGAAGTGGGAATTCTAAGCGTACTGATTCCCAGCAAACTTCCCTTCTCGTCGAGTACGACATTTCCTGATGCCGGTCGTGCTGCCGGAACGGCTATTAGCAAGCCACCATGTTCATATCGGTTTGCGACCTTTGTCTTATTTGGTAGATCCGCTTTGTTAACAATGTTGCGGGATTCATTGAGTACGATGATCTGAGAAGCGAATTGATGATTTGTTGTATAAGATGCTGAAGCTTGCAACATATACGCAATGCTTGGTAAATCCTGATCATCTATTTTGGATACATTAGTTTTGACTAAATCCACGCCATCGATTTTCAAGACAGCCAGATCCATCCAAGGATCCGCTGCGTGAATCGATGCTTCACCTATCCAGGACGCATTTTCAGCCGTCTTGGGTTGTCCGAAGATGAAATAGGAATTCTTATCTGGCTGGCCAAGCGTATGATACGCGGTGAGGATATGGCCAGTATTTGAGATGACGATACCGGTAGTAAATTCGCTGGGATTAAATTCAGAGTCACTTGGAAGAAGTACGGCTGAGTTAGAGGGAGTGACGGATCGCGCTATGGTGACAATGGAATGCCTCGACTGATTAGTAACTTCCTTTAGTGAAGCGGATAATTCGTCCAGGGCGGTGGATGAGGAAGGGGGTTGAGCGATGATTGTCGAATCAATTGGTGTAGTGAGTGGCACAGTGAATGTGATCAGAGTGCAAAAAAGAAGCACGATCGATCCAGGTGTGGACCGATCGTGCAACTTACTACCACCAAAATTGTCTAGTTGGATGCATTCATGCGATGCCTGATCAACTGTTTGGTTCATTTTCATCTTCGGCAAGGGGAACTTCCACATCATCGTCATCATCAGTGCCAAAACCGGCTACACTCATGATTCTATCGTGAATATCCTGTGTGACGTCAGGATTTTCTATCAGGAAGTTACGAGCTTTTTCTTTCCCTTGTCCGAGATAAGTGTCGTCGAGCTTAAACCATGATCCACTTCGCGAGACCACAGAGTGTTTAATACCAAGGTCGAGCAAGTCACCTTCGTAGCTGATACCGTTGGTGTGCATCATATCGAATTCAGCAATACGAAATGGCGGTGCGATTTTATTCTTAACGATTTTCGTACGGACGCGTTGCCCGACGACCTGGTCACCATCCTTGAGTTGACCAATTCTTCGGACATCGATCCGGCACGAGCTATAGAACTTCAACGCGCGACCGCCAGGCGTTGTTTCCGGGCTACCGAACATTACGCCAATTTTCTCTCGGATTTGATTGATGAAGATTACAGCAGACTTGCTTTTGGCAATGGCACCGGTCAGTTTTCTCATGGACTGACTCATGAGCCGAGCTTGCAGGCCGACGTGTGAATCACCGATTTCACCATCAAGTTCTTTTTTCGGGATCAACGCTGCGACCGAGTCGATAATGATGACATCGACCGCATTGGATTTAACGAGCATTTCGCAAATCTGCATTGCTTCTTCACCGCTGTTGGGCTGGCTGACCAATAGCGTTTCCAGGTTTACACCGAGCTTTTTGCCCCAACTGGGATCAAAGGCATGTTCAGCATCAATGATGGCAGCAATTCCATTATCTTTTTGTGCTTCTGCAGCAACATGTAGTGCTAGTGTCGTTTTACCGCTGGATTCGGGGCCGAAAACTTCGATGACACGCCCGCGTGGAATACCTCGTCCCCCAAGTGCGACATCCAGTGAAAGACTTCCTGTTGGAATACAGTCGATGTCAAGCCTCTTGCCGGCGCCAAGCGGCATGATGGCTCCATCCCCAAATTGCTTTTCAATCTGCTGAAGCGTATTGTTGAGCGTTTCGTTTTCTTTCAGGAATGCTGGGGTTGTGTCAGCTTTTGAACTCTTTTTGCTCTTGGCGGTTGTCTTTTTTGACATCTTTTTTTCAGTTACCTTGTCCGTGGTTGGTGCTTTAGCTTCCTTCGCTATGGCCATGTCTGCCTTCCTTTATGTGAAAATGACCCAATTCTTTCAACTCAAGTTGTCAGTTTTTACCGCCTGGTGTGACAGAAGTGTTGTTTGTGATGTGGCGTTGACCACTATTTTCAGGTTATCTGTACAAATCAACATTACTGAACATCTGACCACTATATCGGCGTTTTCGTTTCTTGACAAGAGTTTTTCTCTTTGATGTTGGGATTATCGATAAGGGGTTTGACACGTTTGGTCACTGCGAAATGGAAATGTCAAAAAAAGTGGGAAAAAAGTTGATATGGGATTTGGCATGCTTCCACCGCCGCATCAGGTGAGCACTTCGTTAACCAAACTGTTCATTCCGTCTAACCCTTCCATCTATACGGCTTGCTGAAATGTCGTACTGCCCGTAATTGAGAAGCTGTTATATGATGGAAGCTTAACGACGAAAACCAACGATGATGCCTGTTTGACGAAGCCGACATGAATACAAATGAGATCCGTGAAAAGTACTTAGCATTTTTCGAATCCAAAGGTCACACACGTTGCGATAGCGATGTGCTCGTTCCGACATGGGATCCGTCAGTACTCTTTACTCCAGCCGGCATGAACCAGTTCAAAGACCATTTTCTTGGAAAAGTGAAGCTGGATTTTACACGGGCAACGACGAGTCAAAAGTGTTTGCGGACCGGCGACATTGATAACGTTGGCCGTACGGCGTATCACCATACGTTTTTTGAAATGCTCGGAAACTTCTCTTTTGGCGATTATTTCAAGGAAGATGCTATTCAGTGGGCATGGGAGTTTCTTACTTCCAAACAATGGCTTGGGCTCGACCAGGACCGTCTCACTGTTACGGTATACCTGGATGATGATGAGGCCGCTGGAATCTGGGAGAACAAAGTCGGCTTAGCACCTAGCAAGATTACACGGATGGGCGAGGATGACAATTTCTGGCCGGCAGGTGCACCGAGTGGCGGACCGGATGGCGTTTGTGGTCCCTGCAGCGAAATCTTTTATCTCGATCCCAAGGGAGAAGAAGTCGAGATCTGGAACTTAGTGTTTACACAATTTAATCGCGTTGGTGACCCACCGGATAACCTCCGTCCACTTCCAAGTAAAAACATCGATACAGGAATGGGACTTGAACGAATCGCATCGGTGATGCAGGGACAAGACACCAACTACCACATCGACTTGCTCAGGCCCATCGTGGAAGCGGCGGGCGAAGTGTGCGGTGTAAAGTATGATCCAAACAGCGATGAAGGAAGGCGATTACGCCGTATCGCGGATCACGTCCGTGCTTGTGTATTTGCAGTACATGAAAACGTGTATCCCGGACCGAACAAGGAAAAATATGTCATACGGCGACTCCTTCGGCGGGCTGTCCTCGACGGGCACCAAATGAATTTAAGGGATCCTTTTCTCTATCAGTTGGTGCAACCTGTTGTGGACCAGATGCAAACTGCGTATCCGGAAATAAGTGGAAGTGTTGACCGGGTGGCAAGTGTCATCAAACAAGAAGAGGAATCTTTTCTTGGCAACATTGGCGATGGCCTTATTCGTATCGATCAGATGTTTGAATCTATGGATTCCAGTGGACAGCAGTTTGTCGACGGTGCTGCGGCTGCTGATCTTTATCAAACGAACGGGCTTCCTCCCGAACTCATTGAGGCCATGGCCGCTGAGCGTAATTTCACGTTCGACTGGGACGGATTCCAAAATGCAATGGACCAGCACGGGATTGATTCAGGAAAGAATCAATTCCAGTTATTTAAGACGGGCCCCATCGAAGCCTTGAAACGATCCGTGCAGTCAACCGACTTCCTTGGTTATGAAGTAACCGATGCAGTTGCGACCATCAAAGGCGTCATCACCATAGGAGATGATGCTGAAGATGATCAGTTAGTGGAATTCACAGAAACAGCAGCCCAGCAGGTTGTCGTTGTATTAGATCAAACACCATTTTACGGTGAGTCCGGTGGTCAGGTCGGAGACTGCGGTAGATTGCATAGCGAATCCGTAGAGGTCGAAATCACTGATACCCAGAAAGATGGTGAGTTATTCCTTCACCACGGCAAGTTGATTTCCGGGACGCTGGCTTCAGGCGAAACGCTTACAGCATCGGTAGACCAGTCACGTCGCAACGGTATTCGCCGTGCACACTCGGCTACACATATCCTTCATCACGCACTTCAAAGTGAATTGGGTTCTCACGCACAACAGCAGGGATCCAAGGTTGACGAAGACTGGCTACGATTTGACTTTACGAATCTCGAACCAGTAAATGATGAGAGTCTGCTTAGTATCGAGCAGGATGTGAATTCCCGGATTTCCGATGCAGATGCCATCGAATGGACTGTGTTGCCACTAGCAGAGGCGCGTGAAGCAGGTGCCATGATGTTGTTTGGCGAAAAGTACCCGGATCCGGTACGGATGGTGTCCATGGGGGAATTCAGTCGCGAACTTTGTGGTGGTACGCATCTGTCCAATACGGCCGAGGTAGAACAACTCGAAATTACATCTGAAGAGGGCGTGGCCGCAGGAACACGTCGCGTGGTTGCATTAACCGGTCCACGTGCTGCAAAATATCGCGCTGATATCGATGAAGCTGCTGCCACCGCTGCACAAAAGCTCGGCGTGTCAGAGACGCAATTGACCGAGAGTATTGAGCAACTGACTGCAGAAATCCGAGATTTAAAGAAGCAGCTAGGTGGAGCCGGTACAACAGACGCATACAGCGGCAGAATTGATAACAACGGTGAAGCAGGAGACTACTTAACCAGACGGGCTACACTCAAGGCTGCTGCCCGAGCACTCAATATTTCGCTGCTCGATGTTCCAGAGCGAATTGACGCAATGCTCGTGGAACGCGAGAAGGTCCAGCAACAAGTTGCTCAGTTAGCCGAAGCGGGTGAGTTGGATGCCGATACACTGATAGCAGATGCAGAGATGATCGGTGACGCAAAGGTGGTCATTGTGGAAGCAACTGGTGCTACTCCGAATCTCATGCGGCAACTGATCGATCAAATCCGCAAGAAAACACAACCGGTTGCTATCTTGTTCGCTGCCCCGCAAGGCGATGGAAAAGTTCTCGTTGTCGCTGGCGCCAGTCGAGATCTAGTGGAAGCGGGCGTACATGCAGGTAACTGGGTGCGCGATGTTGCTCAAGTACTCGGTGGTGGTGGTGGCGGAAAGCCGGATATGGCTCAGGCAGGCGGTAAAGACGCTACTAAGCTTGCCGAAGCACTTGTGACGGCTCGAGAGACCTTATCTGAAATGCTTGGCTAGCGTGGCTTATTCGGACGATATCCGGATATTGCGTCACTGCGGTCAGCATAATAGGGAAATCGCTCATCCAAGCTGGCAAGGGTCACGCTTTCATAGGCATCCGGTGCCATACCGGCCAATAACAGCAGACCACCTTCTTCGCGCAATTGATCCTGTAACAATAGCAATTGCCGCAGGAATTGGCTTGTTACATATTCCAGTTCTTCGAGCTCGAGGATCAAGTGAACGCAGAAACGCTCGCGCAGTGTGCGCCAAAGACCGTCTGCTAATTCGCGACCCTTGAGGTTCTCCGACATCGGCGGATGCAGACGGATGAATGTCCATTCAGCGTCCGAGTCCACTTCCATGTGCCAACCGGGGACGATTTCCAACATTGCCTTGCTCGCTCCTAAGCTCACAACGTTTGATAAGTAAATGTGAAGAGTAAAAGTGGCGGACTCAATTCTTCCCTGAATTGAGATGCCACGTGCAACAAGTGTCGGTTCCGGAATCAGACTTGCCCGTTGCGGTGGATAGGATACACGCTTTGTTAGGAATTTGAAAAGTCCAATCTGAGATGGCACCGGGGTGACTCACCCACTTGTTCTTGTTAAAGCCCAATGGCATACTTTATTGCAATCGCGAGAAGGGAAAATAAGACTTCCCGCGAAATGAAATCACCGAAAAAGACCATGAAGGAATAACAAGCATGTCACGAAGTGCTGCAGTAACATTCAAAGGAACACCACTTACTTTAGCCGGCGAAGCCGTTGCGGTTGGTGCTCCCGGACCAGACTTCTCACTAACCTATTTTGAAGATGGATTCCAATCGCTTACCAATGAATGTCTCAAGGGCAAGCCAGCGATCATCAGCGTTGTACCGTCACTTGACACGGGCGTTTGCCAGATTCAAACCAAGAAATTCAGCGAAGAATTATCAGCGCTCGGCGACCAAGTAAATGCGGTTACCGTAAGCGTGGACCTTCCATTCGCACAGGGTCGATTCTGTGGCGATGAGGGCATTTCCAATATGCAAACTGCCTCAGATTACATGGATGGGAACTTCGGTGCCGCATGGGGAATGATGATCGAAGAATTACAGCTACTGGCACGTGGCGTATTCGTCGTGGACGGCGCAGGCGTTGTAACCTATACGGAAACCGTGTCTGAAGTAACCGACGAGCCAAATTACGAAGCTGCCATGAGTGCACTCAAGGCTCTCGTGTAAGACGTGACACAGGTCACCAACGAAATAAACTGCCAGCTGGAGACGCGTTTTTAGTTGGCAGTTTTTTTTGCGCTATAACAACCAGCTTGGTAATTCACCGGCAGGAGGCATCTCGATTACCGCAGACTGATGAATGCCTTCGTGTGCGTTGATTGCCTTGATGGCGTCTTCTGAAGGGCAGCTGTCAAGGTTAAGGACACCGATTGAAAGTCCTCCAGGTGCATCGGTCGCAGCTCTACCGACCGACATTTGCGCGATGTTGATGTTATATTCGCCGAGGATCGTACCCATAGCGCCAATGATTCCCGGTGTGTCCTGATGTGTGAAGACGAGCATCGTACCGTCGAGGTATGTTTCCAGAATCATGTTGTCCAGACGTATTAAGCGGGGCATATCATTGCCGAATATGGTTCCGCCGGCAACCCACTCGGTTTCATCCGTACCAACGGATATAG
>Ga0114933_10006874_pt1 | contig 10005 bp, 18 predicted proteins | sample 4SBtaG_FD_89691 | JGI IMG/M metagenome (GOLD analysis project Ga0114933, IMG submission 89691) | Deep subsurface microbial communities from Kolumbo volcano to uncover new lineages of life (NeLLi) - 4SBTROV12_W25 metaG | ecosystem: Environmental > Aquatic > Marine > Volcanic | place: Kolumbo... | reverse complement strand
TTTGGGCCTCATGTAGCAATTATACCGTTTGATACTATTGAAGATGCTATTCGTATATATAATGATACAGAGTACGGTTTAGCAGTCGGTATATTAACTAACGACTTTAGAAAAGCTAGAATCATGCGTGATGAGTGTGACGCTGGAATGATTTATTGGAACGGTGGCTCTATTGCTGCGGAATCTCATCTAGCTTTTGGGGGAGTTAAGAAGTCTGGAAATGGATTTCCAAGCGCAGCTAGAACATACAGAGCGGTAACTCATGAGATAAGCTGGACTGTAAATCATGCTGACTCTATAACTTTTCCGCAGGGAATGAAATAAAATGAGTAATGGTAAAGGAGACAAACAGAGACCTACTGATCTGATAAAGTATCGTAACAATTACGATGAAATTTTTAAGGAGGAAAAAATGGACTTTCATGTTGCAACAAAAGGAAGTAAAAAAGACGAAAAGCCTATAGTCTTAGTTGATATAGATGAGACTATTTGCTTTTATTCTGGAGACAGAAGGTACGATTTAGCCGAGCCTAGCCAAGAGAATATTGCAAAGATAAATAAAATGTATGATGAAGGCTGGCAAGTTATTTATTGGACAGCCAGAGGTTCGGTGTCTAAAAGAGATTATTATCAATATACTTGGGATCAGTTAGAGTCTTGGGGTTGTAAGTTTCATGATTTATGCACAGGTACGGGTGGTAAATTCAAGAAGCCGAATTACGACTTGGTAATAGATGATAAAGCAAAAAGAATAGAGGAGATTTAAAATGAAAGCGTATGTTTTGGGTGTGGGCAGGATGGGAACTGCTATTGCTTATGCGATGGACAAGTTTGGGTTTGATGTAGTAGGAATGGACTCTAATCCAAACACAGCCCAAAATATACCAGACAATGATTTTATTATAGTTGACGATGCAGAGGATATTTGCAGGGGTTTAACAGAATTAGAAAAGCCAGACATAATTATTAGCAGTTTACCCTACCATCAAACAGAAATTGTGGGTAAATGGTGTGTTGATAACGCGGTTCGTTATTGTGATCTAGGTGGAAGAGTTGACGTATCTGAAAATATAAACGCTTACGCCAAACAAAAAGCAACCAAACCCGTGTTCACTGACTTAGGTTTAGCTCCCGGATGGGTTAACATTTTAGCAGAACAAGGATGCAAAGAAATTCACGGTCAAGCGGATGAGGTGAAAATGATGGTTGGCGGTTTACCTGAATACCATCAAAGCATAAACAACCCTTTAAGGTATGCTGTTTCTTGGTCTGTAGATGGGTTGATTAACGAGTACAGAGATGATTGTCTTATACTTGAAGACGGAGAAATAAAAACCGTAAGAGGTATGGATGGCGTAGAACAAATAGAGGGAGATAATTTTGGAAGAATGGAAGCGTTTTATACTAGCGGTGGAGCTTCTCATTCTATCCACTCTATGAAAGAAAGAGGCGTTAAAAATTGCTACTATAAAACAATTAGATACAGAGGACACGGAGATTTAGTTAGGTTCTTGATTAGAGATTGTGGTCTTGATGATGATACATTAACTAGGATTTTTCTTAGTTGTGGTCCGGCAACCAAAGACGAAGTGTTTGTAGTTGCGGAAGTTAAAAGTGGTGATAAAAAATGGAGAAAAGAGAAAGTCGTGAAGTCTGACGATAACTTTTCAGCTATGCAGAAGTCCACAGCTTTTTCTATTTCCTCGGTAGCTAAAATCATGGCAGAAGGAAAGCTTGAGGGCGATAAAGAACAACATAGAGATTATCACACTCAATACCCAAAGAATTTAGGATACAAAGATGTACCATTTGAAGAATTTAATAACAATCTAGAACATCTATTGACTTCTAAATACTAATGAGTTATATTTTCTAAATGAAAAATTATACAGTTCTTGGAGAAAAAGAGCTTGTCGCTTTAGCGCAAAACGAAGAAGACGAATCGGCTTTTGAAGAGTTGCTTGTAAGAAATAAAGAAAAAATTTTCTGCTGGGTTGTATCTTTTGTTAAAAATAATAAATATTTAGCTGAGGATATTTTTCAAATAGCTTGTTTTAAAGCTTGGAAACATTTTGCGAAATTCAGAGGTGACAGTAAATTCTCGACTTGGGTTTGCAATATAGCTAGAAACGCTTTTTACGACCACTATAGAGCTAAATCCAGAAAGCCAGAAGTCTCTTTTGAACATCTTTTAGAGATACAGGAGGATAGGGGAGCGCCTATGGAGTATTCAGTTTTAGGAATTACAAATCACGAAAGAGGTCGTAACTCAGATAGTCATCATTACGTTTCCAGAATAAATAAAGTTTTAAATAAATTAGATGAAAAGCATAGAATACCGCTAGAAATGTTCATCAAGGATGGAATGGAGTATAGAGAAATAGCCAAAAAACTAAATTGTCCAGTAGGCACTGTAATGTCTAGAATTTTTTATGGTAGAAAAAAAGCCCAAAGAGCTTTAACTTCAATGAAAAATGAGCTTTTTATCTAACAGGTTATCTTGGTCGGAATATGCCTTATCTTTAGCTGAAGCGGCCAGCCTCAGAAGTGAAGACCCGTATGTTAAAGTTGGAGCTTGTGCTTTAGATTATCAAAATAGAGTATTGGGTGTTGGGTACAATGGCGTTGCTTCTGGCAAAGATACTAATTCTACATTCTGGCAAGACAGAGACAAACGAAGACCGTTCATGATTCACGCAGAAGTTAACTGCTTATCTTTATTTAAAGGTGGAGAGTGTCAAATATTAGCTGTGACTTTACTACCATGTTCTTACTGCGCTGCCATGATAGCTGCTTACGGTATAAAACAGGTAATTTATAGAGATGAATACGAAAGAGATACAGGAGCTAAAGATATTTTTGATTTTTATAACATTAGATATAGACGAATTCAAAAAAACTAAATTTTTTCCCGAGACGAAAATATTCAATATAGTGGACGATATACGCAATGAAAGAAAGACAAGCAAGATACTTTAAAAGTAAAAAAGGAAAAAAAGCTCTTCGCAGAGCGCGAAAGGCTTATGACGAGAGAGACCCCGAAAGAAGAAGACGCCAAAAAAGAGAATACATGAGAAGAAAAAGAGAGCGGTTAAGGAAAGAAATAGAATGAATATCTTGTTAACTTCAGTAGGCTGTATGGGCTATGTTGGTTTGATTAAAGCCTTTCAAGAGCAAGGGCATAAAGTTTTTGGGACGGATTGTGACGAAAACGCCGTTGGTTTTAAATTTTGTGATGACTTTTATTTACTTCCTCATGGAGACGACGAAGATTACGTAGAGACTGTTTTGAGGGCTTGTGTGCATTATGATATAGATTTGATTGTACCTTCTTCTGATAATGAAATATTGAAAATAGGTCAAAATCGAGAAGTATTTAGCTCAGTAGGTTACAAAACGTTTTTACCTTCAAGTGACTCTTTAAGGATTTGTGACAATAAAAGACTTTTTTATGAAGGGTTAGATAATTGGAATATACCCCATCCAGCCGTACATAGTCTTTTAGAAGCTGAGTTTCCAGCTATAGTAAAACCTGAAGTGGGCAAGGGTTCCTCTGGAGTGCGTAAAGTATTAAGTCTGGACGACACGCCTTTTCTTTCTGATGATTATATCATTCAAGATTTTATACTTGGAGATGAGTATACTGTTGATATACTAGCTGATGAATCATCTAACATAGTGTCAGCAGTCAAAAGAAAACGAGCAGCGATAGAGTCAGGCATAAGCATACAAGCTGAAGTTGTAGAGATTTCTGAAGAGGAGCAGCTTATTTTTTCGGAGTTAAATACTAGATTAAATATGGTTGGAATATACTGTCTTCAATATATTAAAAATGATACTGGTATATACATATTAGAAATAAATCCTAGGTTTGGAGGAGGAAGTATTTTGTCGATTCAGGCCGATCCCTCTATAATTCCTAACTATTTAAATTTAGCGATGGGAGAGCCAGCTACTTTAGTCAGCAATCCCAAACATATTAAAATGAAAAGATACTACGCAGAAGTATATGAGTAAAGTATTGGTTATTAGTCCTCACTCCGATGATAGTGAGTACGGTTTAGGAGGCACGATTATTCGACACCTAGAAGAAGGTGACGAAGTTCGTGTTTCTTTGATAGTAGCGACTTCCGTTGACTTTGTTCATAAGGATAATTCCGTTGTAACAGGAGAAACTAGAATTCATGAGTTTATGGAAGCCATGAAAATTTACTCTAAATACGGAGACATAGTTTACGACCTGTGGAAAGAGGATTTAAATAATGATTACGGTTTTGGATTGGAAAGTAGACTTGATGCAATACCAATCAGAGATGTAGTAAATTTTGTAGAAAATCAAATAAATTACTTTAAGCCTGATATATTTTATTACCCAAGCAGAAGCCACCATCAAGATCATAGAGTAGTGTACGAAGCTTGTTCTACGGCTTGCAGACCAACTCAACCGTTCTTACCCGATCAGATGTACCTTTACGAGTTGCCGACTTCCTTTTGGAATAACAATAAGGAAAGATACTTTAGCGCAAACACTTATGTAAATATAGACATCGACAAAAAGCAAGAGGTTGTAAACGCTCACAAATCTCAAATTAGACCAAAGGATAATAAATTAAGCTCTGAGTCAATAAGAGATCAAGCTAAAGTTAGAGGTGACGAAGTCGGAGAAAAATACTGTGAGGCTTTTGAATTAATAAGAAGTAAAAGATGAGAGTAAATTACTTATTTGATATTGATGGAACGCTCACTCCCGCTAGGGAGAAAATGACCAGTGAATTTTGTTATTTTTTTTTAGATTGGATGACAGATAAAAATGTTTATCTAGTCACGGGTAGCGATAGAAAAAAAGTCTTACAGCAAGTACCAAGTAGTATTTTAACCAGATGTGAAGGAGTGTTTTCTTCTATGGCTAACGTGTTTGACAAAGGTGATGGGTGCGTTTACGAGAATGATTGGAGACCTTCTAAAAAACTAATAAGAGAGCTTACTTTAATTCGAGCCGGTTCCGAGTACGACACGAAACTAGAAACTTATATAGAGCCAAGAAAGGGCATGGTAAACTTCACCGTAGCAGGAAGAGAGTCAACCTATAGGCAAAGAAAAAAATACAATAAATGGGATCAAGAAACCGGAGAAAGATTAAAAATTATAAAAAATTTAAAATCAAAATACAAAAGACTAGAGTTTAGGCTAGGTGGCGAAATCAGTATCGACATACAACCCAAAGGTAAAAATAAATCTCAAGCCAGTAAGTGGGTTCGTAAGTATGAAGGAGGTAAAATTGTATTTTTCGGTGACAGATGTATGGAGGGAGGCAATGATCACGATATTGTTCAAGACATCAAAAAAAATAAGAAAGATGAGTTTTTTCAGGTTGACAATTATCTAACTACCCGTAAACTGTTACAAAGTTATGAAGAATAAAAAGCAGGCTTTGACATTACTTAGTAACTTGATACACGCAGCTTCTGTTGCAGATAAAGAACATAAGGAGAAGTCTATACGAGAAGGTAAAGCTGCCAGAGCAGTAGGAGAAGGGTGGATACTGTACCACTTAAAAGTTTTGGAGAATTTAATACAAGAGGAGGAAGAGTCTAATGGATAAGAAAAAATTAAACACTAAAGATGGTAGTGAGTTTACTGTTTTTTATTTAAAAGAGCAAGCTAAAGAAGTAAGCGGTAAGATTTTTGAAACTAATTTTGATCAGCTTACAACTACGACAGACGAGAGCGTAGATTTTGGTTATCCTCCGATTAATCTGAAACATCTTGATACTCCATGTTTTGATTTACCTTTTTCTAATAAAGAAAAGCTTATGATCGACGATAAAATAGATAAAGATGAAGTAAAATCTCCTCAATTAGGAGGTATTTATTACTATTCTGAAAACATGAAGATGTATGAGTTTCTTGATGAAATCATGGTTCAATCTGGAGAAGAGTCTTTTCCTATGTACGAGCTAGAAGATATTGAAAGAGTAAGATTTTTTGTAAAAGCTGAAGATGTGAAACTTTACTTCACAACTCCTCAAGATGCGTCTGAATTTATAAATCAAAAACAATCATGAAAGAAACACTATATAAAGCACTAGAGTCCAAATTCCAAGCTCAATATTACGAAGCTCAAGCTACCCTAGAGGTCTACGATAGGAATGCTGCTGGAATTGGAGAGCATCCTCAAATCGTAGAAGAAATGGCAAAAATGCTTGAGCAAATGTCTAGCGCGGAAGACTGTCTTATGACTTTGGAAGAAAATTACTCTCCAAACTTAGAAGATTAACATATTTAAAAGTTAGGGGTGTAAACCTATATGGTATGCCCCTTTCTCAAAGAGATTTTATTGAAATTATAGCAAAGATAGAGAAAGAATACCTAGACCTATTCAAGAACGGCGACCATCACACAAAGAAAGTAGGTCGCATAGGCGTTATAATTACCAACAAAATTAAAAAAGAAATAAAAAAAAGAATCATAGACAATCATGGTGGAAGTTAAACTAAAAGAAAAAAACGGCAAAAAGATGTCCGTAGACAAAGCCTTAAAAATATTAAAGAAAAAGGTTGATAAAGAGGGCATTTTAAAAGATGTAAAGAGGCGTCGTTTTTTCGAGAAGAAAAGCACCAAAAAATACAGGAAAAATAGGAAAGCCGCCTATATCGCTAAGTTAATTGCTAAAGAGAACGAACTTTGGCGTTGACAATCACCTAATCTTCAAGTAATATGTGTTTATGGGTGATAAAAATATTTTAGACAAGACTCGTACCTACTTAGTGGGCCACATGCAATACTCCAATGGTAGAAATTGGAGAGAGTATGTTGAAAAAGAACTAGAGACTTTAAATATAACTGTCTTTAACCCTTACAAAAAACCTTTCGTAAAAGACGTTAGCGAAGACGAAACCGCCAGAACAAGAATGGCGGATGATATGGTTAACGGTTACTATAGTGATGTAGCCGAAAGAATGAGTACGGTTCGTAGTTATGATCTTAATTTAGTAGATAGGTCTGATTTTATCGTAGCTCATTTACTTCCAGATGTTGCAAGCTGGGGTAGCGCAGAAGAAATCGTTACCGCAGTTAGAATGAAGAAGCCTATCTTTATTTCAATGGAGGGCGGAAAATCTCAAACCCCTCTTTGGATAATGGGTATGCTTCCGCATCACTACATTTACAATAGCGTAGATGAAGTTTTAGAAATGGTTCATCAAATAAATGATGGTAAAAAGGCTATCGACAGTGATAGATGGAGACTTCTGAGAAAGGAACTGCGATGAAGTTGTCAGATGTGGAACGAAAAATAGATAGATTTAATCATCTTATGGAGTTATTGCGAACGCTTTTTGGTTTCTGCACTTTAGCTCTTCAAATAGTAATCTTGCTAAAATTGTTTAACATTATTTAAAAATGGCTGAGATAGGTTTCCATACCGTAAGACAAAACCTAGTGGTTGTTGTGAGTGGGTATTTTGACCCAATTCATGTTGGTCATTTAGAGATGTTGAAACTAGCTAAAGAATTAGGCGATGAGCTAGTAGTTATCGTAAACAATGATAAACAAGCCGAGCTAAAAAAAGGCAAATCCTTTATGAGTCAAGAGGATAGACTTAAAATAGTTAAAGCTATTCGTTATGTTGACTCAGCGTTTATTAGTGTCGATGAGGATAAAACCGTGTGCGGCTCTCTACAAAAAGTAAGAAGAAATTACAAAGAGTATGATTATGATATTATTTTCGCTAACGGAGGAGACAGACATACTGGAGAGATACCAGAGTCCAAGGTTTGCAAAAAAGCAAACATTAAAATGATTGATGGACTTGGAGATAAAATAAGGTCGTCATCGAAAATAATAAAAGGTAAATGAGAATTGAACCAGAAATAAAGTTAGACTACAAGGACGTTCTTCTGCGTCCCAAGCGTTCAGAACTTACCTCTCGTAAAGAGGTAGACTTGATGCGTACTTTTACCTTCAAGAATGCTGGTGCTGATGGTGCTGGTAATCCGGACTACGGTTGGACAGGCATTCCTATCGTAGCCGCTAACATGGATACCACAGGCACATTCGAGACTGCAAAGGTGCTTGCCCAATATCATATGCTTACCTGTATCAGTAAACACAACGACGTAAACAAGTGGGCGCATAAGCTGGACGGCTATGGGGTTTATAAAACGCAAGAAAGCAAAGAAGCTAACTCAGGAAATTGGGAATATGACCGAGAATCAAAGAATTGGCAAAATAGAATCTACGATCACCTCTGTCCTTCTATTGGTATCAAGTACGACCCAAGGAGATTAGATGATTTAGATTATCTTAATGACATTCAGTGGAAATTTTATTGGAATAGATTTGTTTGCATTGATATTGCAAATGGTTACAGCGCGAAGTTCTGTGACTTTATCAAGAAAGTCCGTGAAGAGCATCCACATTTGATTATAATCGCTGGCAATGTAGTTACTGGCGAAATGACAGAGGAGATACTACTAAGTGGAGCAGATATTGTTAAAGTGGGTATTGGCGGCGGTTCTGTCTGCACTACTCGTATACAAACTGGTGTCGGTTACCCTCAGTTCAGCGCAGTCGTTGAATGTGCGGATGCTGCACATGGGATTGGTGGGCATATTATGGCTGACGGCGGGTGCGTGTCTGCTGGCGATGTATCCAAAGCCTTCTGTGCTGGTGCTGATTTTGTTATGTTGGGCGGGATGTTGGCAGGTCATAATGAATCAGCAGGACAAGAAGAAGTAGTTGATGGAGAGAAGTATAAAACATTTTACGGAATGAGTTCGGATACGGCTATGAACAAATATCATGGTGGCGTAGCTAAATATCGTTCTTCAGAAGGAAAAACGGTAAGGATAAAACATCGTGGAAGACTTAGAGATACTGTGGAAGATATTCTTGGCGGGGTGCGCTCTACTTGCACTTATATTGGCGCTAAGAGCTTGAAAGATATGCCTAAATGCGCCACCTTTTTAAGAGTAAATCAACAATCTAACGAAGTGTTTGGTAAAAATACATAAGACGTTTAAGGAGTGTAATAAAAGAAGATATGAAAATTTTATTATTTTTAATAATTTTCTCTTATAGTAGTTTCGGCCAGATCGCTAGACCCACATTTAATCCATTTAATAATGGGATGATAATACCAAACCGAGGGTACTACAACAATAACTTTGCGTTCCCAAATAATACTAATCACCCGTTAAATTTCAATAGACCGAATAACTTTCAACGACCACAGCAGCAGTATTTCCCACAGCAACAGCCTCAGTATTTTCCAAACCAGAATCATAACTGGCAACAGCAGCAACCGCAAGTACAACCACAGCAACCTACGCCTCCACCAACTCCTTTGTTCACAAGAAAGTTTCATTTGAATAATGGCTATCTGTTTGGTAGACCTACTTTGTGGTACGATCCTAAAACAAATAAAATGCAGCCTTGGCAAAGAAAAAATTTAAGATAAGTGTTTAAAAAATTACTAAAACCGTTAATTTGGATAAAAGATTTTCAAGAGAATGCTGTATCATACTTAACCAAAAAGGTTGATAAGAAAGTAGGAGCCAGCAAGCCAAATAAATTCAAAACTTGGAAATTAAAGCAACCACTGTGGAAGCAGTTCTTGATAGAGTTACCGATTTATTTATTAATACTGTGGCTGTTAAACTTGTTATTTAATCAGTTAGGGTACAAAATAACTCCTTGGTAAGATGCCTAACATAAACATAAATACAAGCCCAACAGGTCGAAGCCCCGAAAATAAATATTTTTTTGGCAATAGGTCTATTGCTGTAGATTTAAGTAGGCCCGAATACAATAGAATCGGAAAAGAAGAATACTTTATTGAGTTTGAAGAAGAGTTAGACACGTTTGAGTACGCTCATGTACTAAACTTCGAAACTTGCGGTATAAAATTTTGCGTAAAGACGAACGATAGTAGACACGCTCAGTTTGTTTGTAATATGTTCACAATTACAAGCACAGATAGACCCGACGCAGATTGGATAATTG
>Ga0114933_10006869_pt1 | contig 10007 bp, 10 predicted proteins | sample 4SBtaG_FD_89691 | JGI IMG/M metagenome (GOLD analysis project Ga0114933, IMG submission 89691) | Deep subsurface microbial communities from Kolumbo volcano to uncover new lineages of life (NeLLi) - 4SBTROV12_W25 metaG | ecosystem: Environmental > Aquatic > Marine > Volcanic | place: Kolumbo... | reverse complement strand
GTTGCCGTCGGAGTCCCTGATGGGCCCCCCTGGTATCTCGTCCGTATCGGGGGTCCTGGGGCCCATTCCGCTCACGAAGATTAGGTCCCCGACCCTACGGAGGTGAGGGTACGCCCCAACTGCGGACGGTCCTGACTCGGCGATGAAGGGGGGGTCGTCGGGCATCATATCGCCCCCTGCCCGAGAACGTCCCTGTCGCCGTGGTAGTACTCGACGTCGTCCTCGTCGAACTCCTTGTCGCCGATGGACCCGACCGAGGGCGTCAGCTGTATCACCGCGCCGCCTGCGCCATGGAGCGCCTCGTAGGCGAGCACCTCGCCGTCGTAGTTGTTGTGCTGGCCCATCGTGGATGCCATCCACCACGCTGGCTTGTAGGCGACCACCTTGCTGACCCTGACCTGCCCCTGTATCTCCCTGCTGAGCTGGCTGATGTCCTCCAACCTCCCATCGGAGAAGAACTCCAGTATCTTCCTGTTCCACTCGTCGTCCTTGGGGCTGTGAATCCTGTCCTCGGAGGGATCGATGTACTCGGTGAACATCCTATTGGACAGGCTCGCGACGACCACGACCACTGCCTTCCTACCGAGCTTTGACATCGCGTCCCTGGCGGCCTTGCCGAGCACTATCTGCTCGGCCCGGTTCGAGTACACGTTGCTGGAAACTATGCAGGCGGGGATCCTGTTGTCGGGGTTGAGTAGCTTCAGGGCCACCACTGAGCCGGTGTCTATGGGGAAGCCGTCGTACGCGACCGTCCTGGACTGCAGGCCCCTGGCTTCGCAGGCGTCCTTGAACTCGTTGGCGTACTCCGTGTCCATGCTGAACTCGTAGGGCATGGACCCTAGGAAGTGGAAGTCGTCGTCGACGTGGGTGAACACGGGCTTCGGGTGGGCCTGTATCTGGTGCCCCACGATGCTCGGCCACGTTGTGGAGTAGATGAGGATGAGGTCCGCGTCGCTTTCCTCTATCCTCTGCCTGCATACGTCGAATGCGTCCCTGAGCCTTCCCCATCCCTCGTTCTGGTCTGGGGCCAGCAGGGGGTGGGGGTGCGGCGGGACGTACAGTCCCATCACGATCTCCGGGTCTTCGCTCATTTCAATCACCTACAGGACGATCTCCCTGGTAGTCTCGTTCGGGTCCCATGCCGCGATGGCATTGCCGGTCCCGATCACTGACTGGTATCCGTATATCTCGGCGGGGTAGTCGGGCATGCCCATGGCGGCCATCATCCAGGTCAGGCCACCCCCCTCTGCTTCGGCCATAGTCTGCTCTATCATCTCGGGCAGTATGTCGATGAGCTCCCTCATCTCTCCCTTCCTCATCATGTCTATGGCCTTCATGTCCCAGACGTACTGGCTGTGGTTGTAGATGTGCTCCCTGCTCATGTCCTCCGGCAGAGGTGCCTCGGTGACGAAGTGGCGGTGTGATAGCGAGTGGCTGGCCACGAGCACTACCTTCTTGCCGCTCTCCTCGATCGCCTTCAATACCGCCTCCCCGAGTGCTGTAGCCTGGTCGTTCATGACCTCGTTCGAATAGTAGTGGGTCGACCTGTTGCTGCTGATTGTGACCACTGGCTTGTCCCAGTCTGGGTTCATCATGTGGCAGCTGACTATGGTGCCGTAGTCGACCCTGAAGTCGGGGTTGCGCATCATCTTGGTGACGATGCCCGCCTCGGCAGCCGCCTCGCACATCATCTCGGATAGTTCGACGTCGACCTCGATGTCGTGGTGGAACCTGAAGAGGTTGGGGAAGATCGGGTCGACGCTGATGTTCTGGAACCTCTCCAAGCCGAGGAAGTGCGTCCCCACGTAGGTCTGCCAGTGCGGCGTCAGAGTCACTATGCAATCGTAGTCGATGGTCTTGAGCTTCCTGGCCAGCCTGTGGTAGCCCCACCTAAGGGCCTCCCAGCCGCCTTCTGCGAATGGTTCGTTCTGCTCGGGGTTCTCCGCGTACACCACATGGGGCGGGTGCGGTGCGAGGCACCCAAGCACTATCTCTCCCTTTGCCATGACTCTTGAGACACTCCAATCTAAAGAAAACCTTCCGGAAGGCCCAGTAGCCTTCATGGGGGTGTGCTCGGTCGCAAGGGCATGAGATGGGACTCCCCTCCCGTATGGCCGGTGGCCGTCCCCAGCGTGGCTGGTTTCTCTGCTAGTTTCATACCCTACCTGTCTGGCTCCAGCTACTTCTCCGAGGGGTCAATCCTGGCTCCATTCGCACTTGTGGCGAGCCTGTTCCTACTACTGCTTCTGCTACCTGCTGAGAAGGGGGGTGGTGCGGAGACCATCATTGGAGCATGGGCCGCGATGCTGTTCGCGCTACTGCCGCAGATGCTGTTCTTCGTTTGGTTCGTCCCCGTGGTGCTGATTTGGTTCCACCAGTCGGTTTTCGTCTGGAGGAAGAGCTACCCGCTCTTCCGAATCGGGATATGGCTCGGACTCGGGGCGTCCTCGGGGATATACCTAGGCTCGATCCTTGCCTTCAATTCCTTCTGACCTGGATGCCACGTCGACGACGAGCCCCGTGATGATGAAGGCTGGCAGAGATGCCAGGATGCCCGTGAACAGCAGTTCGTCGTCCACGTATTCCATGGATATCCTGAGCTCGGAAAGGCCGCCCGGCGAGTGGCAGATTACCAGGTGCGTGTCGAATATGGAAGGGGTCTCCACCTCTCCTGACCACGAGTCGCCGGATATCAGTGGCGCAGATTGGTGGGGGTATTCCAGCAGGTCGTAGAAATTGTGCCCGTCCTTGAGGCTGCCACCCTCGAAATGCGATACTACGTGGCTGCGCTCCAGGATAATGCAGAGGGATCCGAATTCCCCGACGTTGCTGATCTCCACTTGGACCGGGTGGCTGAGGCTGTGAACCTCGACCGTGTCTATGGCAATGTCCCCGGGTCCGAGTCTGAAGTTGGGGATATCGTCGTCCGAGCCGGGGCCGTCCACTGCCACTAAGGCGATTGCCGAGGTGCAGACCACGGTGAAGGCCAGTGCGAATGCCGCCCCCCTTCTAGACGGCAGGATGCTGGTCCAGCCCTTGGATGGCCTGTCTCGGAGGATTGGCTGCCAGTGGTGGCAGAAGTAGGCGCAGATGACCCCCAGGGCGATGCCCGGGAATATGTCGGCGACCCAGTGTATGCCGAGGTACTGGATGCTGAACAGGTATATCACGAGGTTGGCGATGAGGAACGTGTCGAGCTCCCTGTGCCTCCACTCCTTGAGCGGGATGCCCATTTCCCTGCAATGCAGCCTGTTGATGATCAGGAGCCCCAGGGGGAGTCCGAAGTGCAGGCTTGGGACGCCATTGTCCAGGGGGTCGTTATTCGTGATGAACTCGATGTACCACGAGTCGTGGTACAGGAGCGCGTCCATTCCGGGAATGTACGAGCTCGTGACCTCGACGTTGAAGAAGAGGTACAGTGGAACGGCCATGACGTATATCACGAAGTAGTTCAAGGCTGCCTTATCGGCCATCACATGGTCCTTGACCAGTATGAAGTAAATCGGTACGAACCAGATGATGAAGAGGTAGACGAACAGGTAGTGGAACGACAGCGCCTCGGTCAGCAGATCGCTTCTGAACGACTCCTGTGCCCACAGGGTGAAGTCGCCCTCGACCTGGTGAATCCAGTGCGTGTAGCCCCCGACCCTGCTCTTGAGGGGCTCATTGTGGTGGTCTATGATGGCCTTGTACAGGTACATCAACAGGTACAGGGAGATGTGCCACTTGTATCCCTTCGACCTAATCTCCCCCGGGAGTTCTGATATCTTCAGCCTCTCCTCGGGCTCGTCCCTAGTGAGTAGGTTACGCAGGGGTATAGTGGAGGCCAGGATGAACGCCATGATCGTCCCGTAAGGTCCGATTGGCCACCACATCGTGCCTCGTGCCGAGGGACTCAGTCATGAACATTGCACAAGGGGTGATTGCATCAGGGTTCAATGGACAGGAGCCTGGCTTCCTCGATGCAGGTCTCGATTATCGCAATCAGGCCGAGGGCCACCAGCCACTCGAACGTCGCCGCCATGGCGAGAGGCGTCACATTGAGATCGGTGCAGACCCTGACTGAATCCAAGTAGCTCGCCGGGACAGCTAGGTCCAGGCCCGAATAGGAGATCACCGAAACGGCCATCCCGGCCATGCAGATGAGTGTGAACAGGGTCCGGGCCTTCCTCCTTTCGAGGAGATTGGAGAATGCAGCATCGGACTCGCTCATCCTAGAGGTGATTACGGTTGACGATATTGCCCATACCGTTGATCCGCCGAAGACCAGCCTGGCTTGTATCAGGTGTAGGTCAAGCTGCTCGTCCCAGGGAGTGTCAGCTATCCATGCGAGGGACACTCCGGCGATGACTGCGGAGATCGCGGAGATTGCGTTTATGGCCCCTATTCCCGCCTCCTCGCCACTAGGTCCCGCCCAGTAGCCCCTGAGGAAGTATGACTGGATTCCAATTATGACCAGGAGGATTCCAGAGAGGGTGAATCCAATCGTGAAGTAGAGTCCCGAGACAGGGTTGGTATCGGTGTCGGAGATGAATGGGACAAAGGGATCGCATCCCTCGTTGACCCAGAGGAAATAGCAGACTGCCAATGTGGCCATCTGGATGATTATAGCCGCCCTTATGGCTAGGACAACAGTGCTCGTGCGAAGTAGGCTTTCCACGGCATGACATGGGGCATCACGTATTCAAGAGGCTCCCTAACCATCAAGTCGTATACCCTTCTTGGAACCACGTGGAAGGGCACGAGCTGTGGCTATCCGAGTGCCACAAGATTGGCTTCTCCCCTGAGGCTCGATTGTACGAGCAGGGGACCCGGACATCCCAAGACGCTGCAGACCAGCTCGGATGCGATGTCGCCCATATCGCCAAATCGATTGTTTTCATGGGGGAAGAGGGGGCAGTCGTTGTAATCGCATCTGGCGCCAACAGGGTGGACAGGAAGAGGAAGCTCAAGAGGGCGCTAGGGTACAAGCCGGGCATGGCCACACCTGAGTACGTACTCGAAAGCACTGGCTACCAGATTGGGGGGGTACCGCCATTTGGCCATACCAGGGAGGTGACTGTTCTGATGGATGAGGACCTGATGCAGTACGAAACCATCTGGGGCGCAGGGGGAACGGCGCAGACGGTCTTCCCGATCAGGCCCACTGAACTTCTGGAGATTTCCGGGGCGACCCTGGCTGACGTGAGGCAGTAGTGATCCTATGTCGGTGGCTGATTTGCTGGCTTCGGCCTCCTCCCTCAGGGATGATTCGGAGGGGTTCGCAATGGCTCTCGTCAAGGAGGGGTCCGTGGACTGCGTTTACAATCCCCTGATGTATGCATGGGACGTTCACAAGAGGTACATCGAGATATCCGGGGACAGGGGCGCCAAGACGGTCATGCTTGGAATGAACCCGGGCCCCCACGGAATGGGCCAGATGGGGATACCATTCGCCGCCACAAGCATGGTCAGGGATCTTCTGGGGATCTCGGGGATCCCCGTGGGACAGCCATCCAAGCCACATCCACGGAGGCCGGTCATTGGACTGGACTACCCGAGGGAGGAGGTCTCCGGAACCAGGGTTTGGGGGCTCCTATCGGACACCTACGGGGAGTCGGACTCGATCTTCGAGAAGGTTTTCCTGGTCAATCACTGCCCGTTGATGCTCCTGGATGGCGAGAGGGCCACGAACGTGACCCCTGACAAGATATCTGGGCCAACTGCTAGATCGCTTCTGGAAAGGTGCGACGAGCATCTCGTTGAGGTCGTAAGGATACTGGGCGCAGACACCGTGATCGGGATAGGGAAGTTCGCCGAGAGGAGGGCGCGCGCGGCACTTGAGGGCATGGGCGTCGAAGTCAGGGGGTGCTGGCACCCCTCGCCTGCATCGCCCCTCGCGAATCGAAATGGGGGCAAGGACTGGAGGGAGAATGTTTCCTCCGTACTGCCCCGATAAAAGAAATCCGCAATCTGAAAGCCAAGTAAAGAGTTAAGTCGGCAAATGATTCGTCGATGTGCATGTCCGCCATGATTACGCCGGAGTACCTGCTTTCAAACGCCGAGAAATACGCCAACGAGCCAGCTCTTTCCTCGAAAGACTCGGCTGGCAACTGGGACACGACCACATGGTCCGAATTCAGCGCCTACACGATGGACGTAGCGAAATCGCTAATGTCAATGGGGTTCGAGAGCGGGGACAACCTGAGCATCTACTCCTACAATCGAAAGGAGTGGTACGCTGCCTACGCCGCTGCCAACATGGCAGGAGGGGCTGCTGTAGGGGTCTACCACACCTGCTCGCCAGAGGAGGTGGACTGGGTGGTCGGGAACTCCGACTCCAAGGTGGTATTCGTAGGGAACAACCCGATGGATGGTGGCGACCCGTCTAAGATGTGCTCAAACAGGCTGAATGCAGTTATGGATGGACTGGAAAAGGTCGAGATGGCAGTGATCATGGACGGAGTTGAGATGGATCACGAGAAAGCCATCTCGTGGTCCGACTTCATCGCAATGGGTGCTAAAGTTGAAGACTCTGCCGTGATGGAGAGAATCGCTGCTGTGAAGCCCGATGACGTCGCCTCGCTAATCTACACATCCGGTACCACTGGAAACCCCAAGGGAGTTGTCCTGACCCATGACAACATGGACTTCGAGATCGGAGAGGTCCACAAGCTGGTCACCTTCAACCAAGGGGAGGGGTATGTTTCCTGGCTTCCATGCGCCCACGTTTTCGGCCAGCTAGCTGACAACCACATCTGGATCCGCGACGCAATACACATGAGGGTAGTGGACAACCCCCTACACTCGATAGACTACTGCAAGGAAGTCAACCCCCACCTGTTCATCGGAGTGCCTCGAATCTACGAGAAGGTGTACTCCAACCTAGTTGCGGGACTCGGGAGCAGGGTCGGATGGCTGAAGCTGCCGATCCTTGGCAACATAGTCAGGAAGAAGGCGAAGGCGAAGATCGGCTTCACGAACCTGAAGTTCGCGATCACCGGTGCGGCGCCCATCAACCCTGACATCCTGCACCTTTTCCACGATCTCGGCATTCCGATTTACGAGGGATACGGGATGACAGAGACCTCGGCTGGGGCCACGCTCGGGTACGCCGGTGCGAACAGGATAGGGTCCGTCGGGAAGCCCCTCTCGGGAACTGAGCTCAGGATTGCCGACCCAGACGAGGGCGGCAACGGGGAGATACAGTTCCGAGGCAGGCACGTAATGGCGGGATACTACAGGAATCCCGAGGCGACTGCAGAGACCATGACAGAGGACGGCTGGCTAAAGTCAGGCGACCTCGGGAAGATCGACTCCGATGGGTTCGTATACGTTACTGGCCGACTGAAGGAGATCTACGTCAGCTCGGCAGGAAAGAACATCGCGCCTCTCGTCATAGAGGAGACGATGAAGTCAATTCCCGTAATCTCCCAGTGCATGCTGATCGGTGACAACAGGAAGTACTGCAGCGCCCTGTTCACACTTGACGTGGGTGCTATACTCAGGGACGTTCACGGCCTCGATGGGGCCACTGAGGTCCCCAAGGACCCCTCGGAGCAACTAGCTAAGCTCGCCGAGCTCGGGCATGACCTGTCCGAGTACACAGCGGTCGGAAGTGACATACACAACCAGCTGGAGGCGTCAGTTGCAGGACTCAACCAGAAGTTCAGCAACCCAGAGCAGATCAAGAAGTTCACCGTACTACCACGCGACCTAGGCGTGGACCAGGGTGAGCTGACTCCGACTCTGAAGATCCGAAGGAAGCAGATTCGAGAGAACTGGGCGGCAGAGATCGAAGCCATGTACTCTGATGCCTGAGCGTGATCAGCTTGACGCCAGAAGCCTGGTTGGCACTGGCCAGCGTGTTCGTGCTAGGGGCGATGAGCCCCGGTCCGTCCCTGGCAGTGGTCCTCAGGAACACAATGTCAGGAGGGCGGAGGCAAGGCGTAGCTACCGGAGTCGGACACGGAATAGGTTTCGGCGTCTACGCGTTTCTGGCTGCATTGGGAATAGCAACGGCACTATCCCTCCACGAGGGAACAGAAGTAGTCCTGAAATGGGGCGGAACAATAATTCTGGTATGGCTGGGGGCGACATTCCTCAGACATGCCTCCAAGGGACCTCAGCAAGGAGGCCCGGGGGATGACCACAGCAGTTCAGAGATGGCTGGATTCATGCAGGGATTCCTGGTGGCGTTGTTCAATCCGAAGATCCTAGCATGGATGCTGGCCCTTTACGCGCCATTCATCGAAGCCGATGTTAGCATGGAGACGCTGATGGGCATGGGGCTTCTTGGCATGGCCATCGATGGGACCTGGTACGTGACCGTGGCCACAGTTCTGACGAAGGGGGACGGCGTGGAGAAGCTCCGTTCGAAGTCACACATTATCGATGGCGCGATGGGCGTCCTGATGTTCGTATTCGCAGGACTTCTGATGAGTGGTTCTATCTAGTCAGACGAATCTGTGCGGCAGAAGCATCAGGATCTCCAGAGCGAGGAGGAGCGCGCTGGCCTCCCTCCCTGTCTCGTCGTAGGGTAGTTCGCCTGGGTTGGCTATCCTTTGAAGCTCTCCTGCATCGAACCAGAAGGTGCTGCAAACGGGGCAACCATCGATCTCTATGGGTTCCATTTCGGTACCGTTCACGCGTGTGAAAACTATGCTCCTAACTCTCATGTGCGCATCGCAGCAGGGGCATTGGATGTCGACCTCCTCGCAGTCAGTCTCGAATGCCTCATGCATCTTCGTCAGTTTCTTCTCGGACATCGAATTAGCCGCTGCCTCCGCATTGAGTAGCATTCCCGAGCAAGTTGGGCAGTGGAATATTCCATGTTCAGAGAAGGCAGATCGGTTGTATCCGTCTGGCCTAGAAAGGGGGGTTCCGTCCCTAGGGCATAAATGGGCAAGCAAGTCGCCACTCATGAGTCTCTCGTATCCAATATAGGTCTTGAATCATCACCCGGATTAGATGAAAAGTTACATGATTTGGGCGATTTACAGATTGAACCAAGATTTTCTGGCATCCGTCGCCTTCTTGGGTGCCATTAGTATCCGCGAATCATGGCAGGGGGGTTTTCAGCAAGCGGAATGCCGCTCCGCCTAATCACGGCGGCTGCCATTTTCGATGGTCATGATGCCGCCATTGGAATCTTCAGGAGGATACTGCAGAGTCAGGGGTGCGAGGTAATCCACCTAGGCCATGACAGGGGGGCCGATGAGGTCGCGAGGGCCGCCATCCAGGAAGATGCGCATGCTATCGCCATAACTTCCTACCAAGGCGGAGCAGTAGAAATGTTCACCCACACAAAGGAGATACTCGATGAGGCCGGCTTCGATCATGTATTCCTGTTCGGGGGCGGTGGCGGAACGATACTGCCCCATGAGATCGAGCATCTATCCAACGAGGGAATCGCGAGGATATACTCGCCTGACGACGGTCGCTCTATGGGGCTCGTCGGGATGGTACAAGACGCCATGAAGAAGGCGAATGAGGTCGACCTTCTTGAGAAGTCCAGATTCGAATCTCTGAGCAAACCCGTATCCGCAGACGACCACGGGGCAGTCTCTAAGCTTCTCACCATGGCAGAGAACAGCACAGAGGAAGACTTCTCGGACGTCTTGACGAGGGTCCGTTCCAGGGACCCTCCCAAGGAGTGCCCAGTGGTCGGCATAACCGGAACTGGCGGTGCTGGGAAGTCCAGCCTCATGGACGAAGTTATGCTGAGAATTGGGAGAGATAATCCGGGCGCCAAGGTCGCCCTTCTAGCAACGGATCCGACACGTAAGAAGACGGGTGGGGCGTTGCTTGGGGATCGAATCAGGATGAACTCACTCACTGATCAGAACCTCTTCATGCGCTCATTTGCAAGTAGGGAAAGCGGTAGAGAGATAGCAGACTGCATAGGTCGTGCCGTCCAGGTCTGCAAGGCAGTAGGGTTCGACCTAGTACTTGTCGAAACCAGTGGGATCGGACAGGGTAACGATGCCATCACTGAGGTCGCTGACATATCCCTATACGTCACGACG
>Ga0114933_10006868_pt1 | contig 10008 bp, 10 predicted proteins | sample 4SBtaG_FD_89691 | JGI IMG/M metagenome (GOLD analysis project Ga0114933, IMG submission 89691) | Deep subsurface microbial communities from Kolumbo volcano to uncover new lineages of life (NeLLi) - 4SBTROV12_W25 metaG | ecosystem: Environmental > Aquatic > Marine > Volcanic | place: Kolumbo... | reverse complement strand
GGTGGCCTGGCGGTAGTTCGGCACGAAGACCCGGCAGTGCTGACGCAGCCAGAGGGCCTGGGCCTCGATGGCGTCTTCGGGACCCTCGGTGTCTTCGAGGTCCTCGTGAACCCGGGCGGAGGCTCGCAGGTCCATGGTCGGGTAGACGTAGAAGCAGTCGTAAGGCGGGTCTTCGGCGATCGGGACGTCGAGGTCTTCGGTCGTTCCGTCGGCCAGGACGTCGACGAAGCGGGGCTCTGCCGCACAGGAGTCGTCTTCGCCCGGACGACAGAGCCAGCTCTCGTCGAGGGCGTAGTCGGTCGTGTCGGTGATGCGTGGGCAGGGCGTGCCGCAGGCGAGGAGGAAGGCCAGCATGTGCCCAGTCTGACCCACGAGGCGGTCAGAAGGGAAAGGCCACCCCGATGGCGGCCTGGGGCTCCCGAGGGACCCGGGCCTCGGCCTGGACCCAGACCCAGTCCCGCACCAGCACGCGTGTCCCCGCCGACAGCTCGGGCTGGCCGGCGCCGTCGACGACCACCCATTGGCCCCCAGCGCTCAGCCACCAGTCCCCGCGCAGGTTGACCTCTCCCCCGGCGAAGACGGCAGCGGTCGACGAGCCGCCCTTCCCGGAGAAGGAGATGGCCGTCGCCTGGCGCTCGACCCACACGAGGCTCCAGGACTGGTTCGCGAAGCCCGCGCCCGCGCCGAGCGCCCAGCGGTCGCCGGTCCGGCCCAGGCGCGCGGTGACCTGATGGCGCTCCTCGGCCCACTCGTCGTCGAAGACCGGGGGAGCATCGTCCAGCAGTCCGCCGCCGTTCCAGCGGCCTCTCCAGGAGGCCTCCACGAAGCCTCCATCCCAGGAGTACGCCGGGCTGAAGTCGAGCCACACGAGCTGACCGACGACCTCGCGGTCGGAGACGTCCTGGCGCAGCCCGCCGAGGCCTGCTTCGCTCGTCACTCGGAAGTCCTCGCCCATCTTGAGGGACACCGAGACGCCTCCCTCGGACATCGGCGCGGCCACGAAGCCCCAGGCCGAGGCGCCGACGGCGGTACCGGGCACCGTGATGAAGCCCGTGATGGTGCGCGCTACCGAGGCTCGCCCGCCCAGAAGGAAGGGCGTGGTCCCGGTGCCATCCTCGAACGCCGGGGCGCCGTCAAGCGCCAGCCCGTCGACCAGGGATCGGCCAGGCACCACCTGGCTGTACAGGCCCTCGACGACGAAGGCCTTCTCGGCCTTGGCCTCGGCCATCGTCAGCGTCGTGGTGCTGCCTTCGGCGGTGTTGCTCACCCGGGCCTCGAGCACCCGCAGCTCAGTGCCTGGGAGCTCCGCGGCGGCGCCGTCGATCGCCGCCGGGAGCGTGCCCATCGTCGCGGTCGTACGCATGCGTCCGCCGTCGTAGCGCCGAGGCACGCGGTCGACGACCCAGGTGTCGGCGGGGCCGGGCATGCGGTCCTCGACCCCTTGGAGCTCGTCGTAGCCACCGCGCGGCCGAGGACCGCCCAGGTAGCCCTGGTCCAGGGCCACATCGACGGCCTCGGCGAAGGAGAGGAGCTCGGAGCCTCGGACGTTGGTCGGCACGAAGGAGACGAGGTTGACGACGCCCTCGCGGCTCCAGCCGTCCTCGGTCAGGCGCGTGAAGGCCGCGAGATCCGCCTGGAGCGCCGGGTCGGGGGCCCGGCGTCCTGTGCCCTCGTAGTACAGGACCAGCAGCGCCTCGACCTCGGCCGGGCCGGGGGAGTAGCCCTCGGGCTCCTCGACGACCTCGCCCAGGACGTTGTCGGGGTCGTAGCCCTCCGGAAGGATGAGCTCCTCTTCGTAGTCCAGGGCCGCCGCGAGGTGGCTCTCGAGGATGCCGGAGAGCGTGTAGGCGTCGGCGCCCTCGACGTTCCGCACGATGTAGAGCACGGCGCGCTCGAGCTCCTGGGCGGTCCGGCCTGTGTCCACCAGGGCCTCGATGTCATCGGCCAGAAAGGCGGTCGGGACCGGGCGCCCGAGCTGCTGGTAGTAGAGCCGCGCCAGGCGCTCGGCCTCGGCGTCGGTGAGCTCGGCGGCCCACGCGGTCGAGGCCCACAGCAGCAAGGGAGTCACTTCAGTCCCACAGGGAGGTACCAGAGAGTCAGCGGGATCGCGAGCGCCAGGATGGCCACCACCGCGGCGAGGCGCCACCCACGGAGTGTGGTCTTCGGGGCCGCGAGGAAACCGGCGAGCCAGATCAGCCAGAGGCCGTCGAGCGGAACCCGGAAGCGGGTCGAGCCGAAGAGCACAGCGACGACGGCGCAGTGGTACAGCACGATGCCCAGGCTGACCGGGAAGAGCCAGGTCCGCCCTCGGCTGAAGGCGCCCGCCGTTCCCCCCCAGACAGTCGCGAGCGAGAACAAGATCACCGCGATGCACCACGCGTCCGCGATCGGCTTTGGCGGCCGATACACCGCCCGCGCGTGCCGCGTGACGAAGCTGTTCGGGTTGAAGAGGTAGGCCAGGCGCTCCGGGATCCGAGCGACGAAGAGGTCGGGGTTGTCGCGGATCCAGGCCATCCCGGTCGCCTTCTGACAGGCTCCCCAGGGCACCGGCTCCATCTCCGTCGGGCACATCGGGCGGCCCGACTCCAGGAGCCTTCGGTACTCGGCCTGGCCCTGGCCGACGCCGTAGTCGAAGGTGACGAGGCGGAAGTCGTTGTTCGAGAGCCAGACGTTCTGGCCGAGCGTGGTGTCCACCAGCATCGGCCCGCCGAACTTCTTGCTCGCGTAGAGCGAGTACGGCGCGATGCAGAGCATCGCCGCCAGCGCGGTGACGGTGGCGTGCTTCCACTGACGTCGGGCCACGTACGCGATCAAGAAGATCGGGATCAAGTAGGTCGCAACCCCCCGCGTCAACACGCAGAGAGCGATCAGGACTCCCGGCACCACGGCCCAGGCGACACCCCGCTCGCGGGCCTTGCCCAGCGCGAACAGGATCGCGAGCAAGAGCGTCAGGTAGAGCGACTCGGTCCACATGTGACCCGCGAAGAAGGCGAGGGTCGGTGACACACCGTACAGCCAGGCGGCGATCCGGCCGGCCCGGAGATCGAGGTGGTCTCGAGCCAGCAGGTAGGCCAGCAGCTGGGTGCCGCCGAAGCCGATGATCTGGGTTCCCAGCGCGTAGAACGCCTGGCCGAGGAGAATCTGGTGGAGGGCCAGGAAGGCGACGTAGCCGGGCGCCCAGACGAAGGGCAGTGTCGTCGACTGCACCATCCCCTGGCCCTTGGCCATGGCGTCGGCGAGGGAGAGGTAGATGCACTCGTCGCCCAGGCAGCCCGTCTGGGGCCAGATCACCCACGGCAGTGCTCGGAGCACCAGGCCGACGACGAGGGCGCCCCAGAGCCAGGGGTCGCGGTTCGCTCGCTGGCCTTCGGCGCTCGACATCAGCTCCATCCCATGCGCAGGTACCAGAGTGTGAGGGGGATCGTCAGCGCGAGGGTCACCACGGTCGCTGCTAGGCGCCACCCGCGGAGCTGCGTCCGGGGTGCGGAGAGGAAGCCGGCGAGCCAGATCAGCCACAGTCCGTCGAGCGGAACCCGGAAGCGGGTGGTGCCGAAGAGCACCGCGACAGCGGCGCAGTGGTAGAGCACGATGCCGAGCGTGGCCCAGAGGAGCCAGCCGCGGCCTCGCTGGAATGCGCCCACGGTCCCGCCGACGAGCGTGGCCAGCGAGAAGAGGATGACCGCCAGGCACCAGGCGTCCGCGATCGGCTCGGGCGGCTTGTAGAGCTCGCGCACGTGACGGGTCACGAAGCTGTTCGGGTTGAACAGCTGCGCCAGGCGCTGGGGCACGCGCTCCAGGAAGGGGCCCGGGTTCTCGCGGATCCAGGCCTTCCCGGTCGCCGCCTGGCACGCGGACCAGGGGACCGGGTCCATCTTCCGGTCGCAGATGGGGCGTCCGGTCCGGATCAGGCGTCGGAACTCCACCTGCGTCTGGCCGATCCCGTAGTCGAAGGTCACGAGCCGGAAGTCGTTGTTCGAGAGCCAGAGGTTGTGGCCGAGGGTGGTGTCGACGACCATCGGCCCCCCGAACTTCTTGCTCGCGTAGAGCGAATAGGGAGCGACACAGAGGATCGCGGCGAGCGTGGTCACCGCCGCGTGCTTCCACAGCCGACGAGAGAGGTAGGCGATCAAGAAGATCGGCAGCAGATGGGTCGCGACCCCGCGGGTCAGCACGCACAGGCCGATCAGGACCCCTGGAAGGATCGCCCACGCGAGGCCCCGGTCGCGGGCGCGGTCCAGCGCGAACAGGATGCCGAGCAGCAGCGTCAGGTAGAGCGACTCGGTCCACAGGTGCCCGGCGAAGAAGGCCAGGGTCGGAGAGAGGGCGTAGAGCCAGGCCACGGTGCGGGCGGACTTGAGGTCCAGGTGGTCCCGCGCGAGCAGATAGGCCAGCACCTGGGTGCCGCCGAAGCCGATGATCTGCGTGCCGAGGGCTACGTCGGGCCAGCCGAAGAGCACCTCGTGCGCCGCCAGGAACGCGACGTAGCCCGGGGCCCAGACGAAGGGCAGGGTCGGGGACGCGACCATGCCCTCGCCCGCGGCCATCGCTCCGGCCAGGGTCAGGTAGGCGCACTCGTCGTTCAGGCAGTGCGTGTCCCACCAGATGAGCGCGGGCAGCGCCCGGAGCACGAGCCCCACCGCCAGCGCGGCCCACAGCCAGCGATCCCGGATCACTTCGTGGACAGGCGCTCTTCCAGCTCGGCCAGTCGCGCTCGCAGGGCGTCGAGCTCAGCGTCCTCGACCTTGGGCGGAGGCTCCGGATCGGGCTCCGGCGCTGCAGGGGCGCGTGGCGCCGGGTCGGGCGGATGCAGCATCGACTCGACCTGGTCCATCTGTGCAGAGACCAGGGACAGTCCCGTGTGCAGCTGCTCTCGGAGCATCTTCTGCCAGGGGTCCTCTCCGGTGGAGCGGATGATGCGGTGCAGCATCGAGGTCGGGATCAGCTCGGCGCCGCCGAGGGCCTTGAGCACGACCTCGCCCAGGACCTGGGCCGTGAGGTCCTCGTCGGTCTTGGCGTCCACCACGCGCACGGTGGTCCCGGACCGGATCAGCTCGGCCAGCTCCTCGAGGTTGAGGTAGGTCGAGCGGCTCGTGTCGTAGAGCCGACGGTTTCCATATTTCTTGATGGTGACCACGATCGGTGACATATCCCGATCGGTCCGAGCGGGTTCGCTCTCGTGTTTTCGCACACTTGGCAGTGGACAGAGCCATGGCACGGGCCTTGAACGAAGAAGGGGCATGCTCTTCCTCTCCTTCTTCGGTTGCGTCGGCGAGCTGACCGACGCCTTCATCGACCGCGAGCTCGCGGCGCTCTCCGACACCTCCGCGCTGCAGGACGGCGGCTTGCACGTCGTCCTCGGCGGCACCGGCACCCTGTCCACCGACGAGCGAGCCGGCAGCTCCGTCGCCGTGATGGCGGCGGGCGAGGTCCTGGTCTTCGACGTCGGGCCGGGCTCCACCCGGGTGCTCGGCTCGAGCGGCGTGCCCCTGTCCGAGGTCTCCCACGTCTTCGTGACACACATGCACTCCGACCACTTCGGCGACCTGGGCGAGCTGACCATCGCCTCGGAGATCCTCGGGCGCGACGAGGCCCTGACCGTGCATGGCCCCGAGGGCGTCGAGGAGCTCGTCGAGGGCTTCGAGGTCGCCTACGCCCTGGACCACGCACATCGCTCGGCGCAGCACCCCGGCCACCTCGACAGCGCCCACGCGGAGCTGGGCGTGGAGCGGATCGACGAGGGCATCGTGTACTCGGACAAGGGCCTGGTCGTGACCGCCTTTGCCGTCGACCACCACCCCGTGCCCGAGGCCTGGGGCTATCGGGTCGACTACAACGGGCGCAGCGTCGTGATCAGCGGCGACACCGCTCCAAACAAGAAGCTGCACACCGCCGCCGAGGGCGCCGATGTCCTGATCCACGAGGCGATGGACAAGGACTTCGCCGAGCGGATCGCCCTGCGCTCCGAGGCCGGCGGCGATCGGCGGACGGCCACCTTGATCCGCGACGCGCTCCCCAACCACTCGACCGCCAGCGACGCGGCCTTCGCGGCACAGAACGCCCGGGTCGGGACGCTGGTCCTCACCCACATCAGCCCGCCCCTGGTCAGCCCGCACCTGCGCTGGCGCTTCCTCCGTGATGCTCGACGCGGCTTCGACGGAGAGGTCGTCCTCGGAAAGGACGGCCTGCGCATCGACCTCGACGGCGAGCTCTCCCTCGAGCGCACGGAGGCCTGAGATGCCCTACGCACGCAGCGGCGATTGCCACCTCTACTGGACCTCGATCGGGAGCGGGCCGACGCTCGTGCTCATCCGCGGTCTGGCCCGATCCCACCGCTACTTCCAGCCAATCGTTCCCTACCTGGCTCGCTACTTCCGGGTCGTGCTCTTCGACAACCGGGGCGCCGGGCGCTCGGATCGCCCGCGGGGGCCGTACTCTTCGGCGCAGATGGCCGATGACGTCATCGCGGTGATGGACGCTGCCGGCGCCCGGGACGCCTGGCTGCTCGGCATGTCCTTGGGCGGCATGATCGCCCTCGACGTGGCTCGCCGGCACCCCGCTCGCGTTGCCGGGCTGGTGCTCGGGAGCTGCACGCCGCGAGGCAAGGGCTACCCGGTCCGCGTCCCGCTCTGGCCCAAGCTGCTGCTCGCGATCAGCGCGCTCCTGCCTCGCTCGGTGGGCCGTCGGATCCAGGCCTTCGTCACCCTGTCGGACGCCTTCATCGATCGGGCCGATGCCGTGATGGACCGCTGGGACGTGCTCGCGGCCGAGGACGCCCCCCGCATCCGTGACCTCCTGGCGCACCTGGCCGCGATCCGAAGCCACGACTCGGTCGGGTGGCTCGACACGATCCGCCAGCCGACGCTGGTCATGGCGGGCGAGGACGACCGGCTCGTGCCGCCCGCGAACAGCCGGTACCTCGCCGAGCGCATGCCCAACGCGGAGCTCGAGGTCATCGCCCATTGCGGCCACAACATCGAGACCGAGCAGCCCGGGTGGATGGCGCGGCGCATCCTCTGCTTCGTCGACGAACACGCCGAGGCCTACGCCAGCCAGGCTCCTGCGAGCACGACGGGAACGCTCATGAGCGCGCCGAGCGCGAGGTAGGCGGGGCGATCGTGGTGTTGCCGTCCGAGCACCAGGGCGGCGAGGGGGCCCAGGGTCGCGAAGGCGGCGCCGGCGACGGCCAGGTCGGCGGTCGCGGGCAGCATCGTTCCTGCGTAGAAGGTGCCGGCCCAGGCCAGTAGAAGGGCCGCGACGCTCGTCACGGCGCAACGCAGCGCGGGGCCGACGGGGAAGAAGGCGGGCACCATGCCTACGACCAGCCCGCCCGCGAGCCCGAAGAAGAAGCCGGCGACCAGGAGCCACGGCGAGACCGCCGCCAGGCCGAGGGCGCCGACGATGGAACCGATCGCGGCCATCCAGGCCGCGGCTGCTTCGGGGGTGCGCATTGCGGGCGATGCTCCCACCCGGATGTGCAGGTCCTGTGCAATGTGAGACATGAGCGAGTTTTCGCAATGCAACATTTCTCCTTGACGCATCGCAACATCATCTTTAGATTGGGAGCGCCAACCAAGGAGGCGGCATGTTCGAGAACGAGCTGTACAAGGACGCACAGGAGCGCACGCTGGAGGCGGCCGAGCGCGTCATGGACTTTCACGACAAGGCCTTCGCCGCCACGATGAAGCAGTGGGAGGCGGGCTTCGAGGCACAGCAGAGTCTGGCCCGCGCCGCGCTGGACGCGTGGACGCCGAAGAGCGTCGAGCCGAGCGAGGCCTGAGATGCAGAACGCGGACATGTACAAGGCCTGGGAGAAGGCCATGAGCCAGTGGTGGGACACCGTCCTGGACTCGCCCGCCTTCGCCCAGAGTGTCAGTCAGGGCCTGGGCAATCACGCCAAGGCGCGCAAGGCGTACGAGGACCAGGTCGACAAGAACCTGGAGTCGATGCACCTGCCGACCCGGGCCGACCTTGTCCGCGTCGCGAAGATCTGTGGGCTCCTCGAGGACCGCTTGCTGGCCCTCGAGGACCGCCTGCTGGAGATGGAGGACGAGCGGGCCGCGTCCGAGAAGGCGCAGCTCCAGGCACGCATCGAGGCCGCCGAGGCCCAGCTCGAGCTGCGCGAGCAGCTGGCGTCCATCGAGGCCAAGCTCGACGCGGCGCTGGCGCCGAAGCGTCCGAAGAAGCGGGGCTCGAAGGGGTGATGCTGCATCGCACCATCGATACCCTGGGGTGGCTGGTCACCGATCCGATCGGCAAGGCGCGCCCAGGCCGATCGCCGCATCGGGTGATCCATCGTCAGGGCTCGGCGCAGGTGCGCTGGTTCCCAGCGGAGGGCAAGCGAGCGCTCTTCGTGAGCATGCCCCTGATCAACACGTGGACGATCTGGGACCTCCTGCCCGGTCGCAGCGTGGTCGAGGCCCTCGTCCAGGCGGGCATCGACGTCTACCTGCTCGACTGGGGCCCGCAGCACGCCGACGCCGAGGACCGCCCCCTCGCGCACTTCGTCGACGAGGTCCTGGGCCGCGCCATCGCGCGGAGCCGCCGGCACTTCGGGGGGGACCTCAACGTCGCGGGCTACTGCGTCGGGGGCACCTTCCTCGCCTGGCACCTGGCCCGAAACGGCACCGAGGGGGTCAGCGGCGCGGCCTTCGTCGCCACGCCCATCGACTTCCACGCCTCCGGGCGCCTCGCCCGCTGGGCCGATCCGGAGCACTTCCCGGTGGACACGCTGCACGGAAACTTCCCCGCAGAGCGCATGCGCGCCAGCTTCGCGTGGCTGAGGCCGATGGGCCAGGTCAAGAAGTACAAGGCCCTGGTCGACGGCGACGCGGACTTCCGCGAGCTCTGGGCGCACCTCGAGGCCTGGTCCGCCACGGGCGTGGACTTTCCGGGAGCCTGCTACCGCGAGTACGTCCGGGCCTGCTACTTCGACAACCGGGTCCGGGACGAGCTCGGCGCGGTCGGAATCCCCGCTCTGTCGATCGCGGCGGACCGCGACCACATCGTGCCTCCGGCGGCGGCTCATGACCTCGTCCAGGTCTGGGGTGGCCCGACGGCGACCACGACCCTGCGCGGGGGCCACGTGGGCATCTGCGTCGGATCGGGGCTCCCGACGGCGTTGGCGGCCTGGGTCCCGTGATCCAGCCGCTCACCGAAGGCGCGGTGGTCCTGGCCACCCACCCGCGGCCCCCCGTGGGTCGCACGCCGCACCGCGTCGTGCACGTCCACGACAAGCTGCGTGTGCGCTTCTACGAGGGCGGCGAGGCCCCGCCGATCGTCATCGTGCCGAGTCTGATCAACAAGGCCTGGATCGTGGACCTCGAAGAGGACCGGAGTCTGGTCCGTCACCTCGTCGACGAGGGCCACCCGGTCTACCTGGTCGACTGGGGCGAGCCGAAGGCCGAGGACGCCGACGAGGACGTGGCCTACATCCTCGACGCGCTCCTGGCGCGCTCGCTGCGACGGATTCGGCGCCACGCGGGCCGGGGGCTGACGCTGCTCGGCTACTGCATGGGCGGCACCCTGGCGGCGATGTGCCTGGCGAGGCATCCGGGCCTGGCCGACAAGCTCGTGCTCTTGAATGCCCCGTTCCGCTTCTCCGAAGGGGGGCGCTTCCGCGAGCTCTGCCGCGACCTCGACGTCTCGGCCCTGCTGGATCGCGACGGCCTCGTCCCGGTCGAGCTGATGAAGCCCGCCTTCAAGCTCCTCGACCCGCCCGGGAACTGGACGAAGCTGGTGGCTCTCGCGGGCATCCGCAAGGACCCGCTGAAGCTCACCCGCGCGATGGCCCGGGAGCGCTGGCTCGAGGAGAACGTGCCGATGCCAGGCGCCTTCGCCAGGGAGTGGATCGCGCACACCTACCAGGCGGACGATCTGCTCGACGGCGCCTGGGTGATCGAGGGATCGGCGGTGGATCTCGGGCGGGTCGGGATCCCCGTCCTGGTGCTCGCCTCGGAGCGCGACTTCATCGCGCCGCCCGCGTCGGTGACCCCGGTGGCCGACGTCGTC
>Ga0114933_10006863_pt1 | contig 10016 bp, 8 predicted proteins | sample 4SBtaG_FD_89691 | JGI IMG/M metagenome (GOLD analysis project Ga0114933, IMG submission 89691) | Deep subsurface microbial communities from Kolumbo volcano to uncover new lineages of life (NeLLi) - 4SBTROV12_W25 metaG | ecosystem: Environmental > Aquatic > Marine > Volcanic | place: Kolumbo... | reverse complement strand
TTTACTTACCGATAATCGAATCTGGAAACAGAGAACCGTCGACATAGGCGTTGTTACGCCTGAGCAGGCACTGCAACTCGGTTTTACAGGTCCGATGCTCAGGGGTTCCGGTGTTGAATGGGATTTGCGCAAGAAACAACCCTACGAGGTGTATGACCGGGTCAGTTTTGATATACCCGTGGGGGTAACAGGGGATACCTACGACAGATACCTTGTGAGGATGGAGGAAATGCGACAATCAAATCGCATTGTCAGTCAGTGTGTGGACTGGTTAAGGAATAATCCGGGTTCAGTTATGTTGGACGACTATAAATTGAGTCCACCGCCACGGGAAGAAATGAAAGAAGACATGGAATCGTTGATTCACCACTTTAAGCTATTTACTGAAGGCTACAGTGTGCCTCCTGGGCAGGTGTATAGCGCTATAGAAGCCCCCAAAGGGGAATTCGGAATATTTCTGGTGTCAGATGGTGCCAACAAACCTTATCGAGTAAAAATCCGCGCACCTGGGTTTCCCCACCTGGCGGCCTTAGATGAAATGTCGCGTGGCCATATGTTGACAGACATGGTGGCAATTATCGGTACCCAGGACGTAGTGTTTGGTGAGATAGATCGCTAGCACTATGGAAATCGACTACCAGCTATCTGACGATGTCAGGGAAAAAATAGAAGCCGAGGCAAATAAATATCCGAGTCGCCGGGCAGCAGTCAAGTCTGCTCTACGCTATGCACAACAAGAACACGGCTGGGTATCCGAAGGAGTTGTGAATGCTGTGGCTGAATTGCTGTCACTTCAGTCAATACAGGTTTTCGAAGTGGCAACGTTCTACGACATGTTTTATACCAAACCTGTCGGTCGCCATAGAATCAGGGTGTGTACGAATGTGTCTTGCATGCTTCGTGGAAGCACAGATGTGCTTAATCATCTCAAAGAGAAGTTAGGTGTGGAAGTTGGCGAGACGACAGCCGACGGTAAGGTCGCGTTGTTTGAGGCTGAATGCCTAGGAGCTTGTGGTGGAGCACCGATGCTTATTTGCAATAATCGTTACGTCGAGAACCTGACGCCAGAAGGTGTTGATCAACTGTTGTCTGAGCTGGATTGATTGCCATGGGACGATGCTATGTTTGTTTGCCCGACCCAGAAGTCCATTCGCCGTGGTTACTCGACCAGTACTGTAAAGAGTTAGGGGGCTACCAGTCTTGGTTGAAAATTATTGATGAATCGATTCCACCTGCAGACATTATCGATATGATCAAGGCATCCGGACTGAGAGGCAGGGGCGGGGCAGGATTTCCTTCGGGACTCAAACTCAGTTTTATGCCTCGGGATGCTGAGGGTCAGAAGTATATTGTGTGTAATTCTGATGAAAGTGAGCCAGGAACGTTTAAAGATCGGGACATTCTGGCTCTCAATCCACATCAGTTAATCGAAGGAATGGCGATAGCCAGTTATGCGACAGGCTCCACTGTCGCGTATAACTACATTAGAGGGGAATATCACCAACCGTGGGTACGCTTTGAGAATGCCCTTAAGGAGGCTTATCAGGCAGGCTATCTGGGACAGGATATTCGTGGAACAGGCGTGACATTTGATCTCTACAGCCAACGCGGCGCAGGCGCTTACATCTGCGGAGAGGAAACTGGATTGCTTGAATCACTAGAGGGCAAAAAAGGAATGCCACGGTTTAAACCGCCGTTTCCTGCGCAAGTCGGTGCATTCGGCAAGCCAACGACGGTCAACAACACAGAAACGCTGGCCTCGCTACCGCCCATTATTGGCAAAGGCTCGGACTGGTTCAACAATTTGGGTCGAGAGGGTAGTGGTGGTAGTAAGGTGTTTTCAGTGTCTGGTCATGTCCTGCGACCAGGCAATTACGAAGTCACGTTAGGGACTCCGTTTATCGAATTATTGGATCTTGCCGGAGGCTTGCTCGAAGGACGTTCTTTAAAAGCTGTTATCCCTGGTGGATCTTCAATGCCAGTAATGCCAGCAGAGGCGATTCTGTCCTGCGAGATGGGCTACGATCAACTCCAGCAGGCGGGGTCGATGATCGGTTCTGGCGGTGTGATTGTGATGGATGACACAACTTGTATGGTCGAGGTATTGGAGCGTATTGCGCTTTTCTATTATCGAGAATCCTGCGGACAGTGTACGCCCTGTCGAGAAGGAACTGGTTGGTTATATCGATTGATCTATCGTATACGAACCGGTGTTGGCTCAGCCGATGATTTGGACAAGTTGCTTAATGTAGCTGACAAGATAGAAGGTCGGACTATATGTGCTTTAGGAGATGCGGCAGCCTGGCCCGTCCAAAGTTTTCTCAAGCATTTTCGTGGAGAGTTCGAGGCGAAAATTCCATCTGAAGCCGCAGCTTAGTGAGGGGACTTGTCCGTCATGCTTAAAGTTGAGATCAACGGGCAACAGTTCGAAGCCGAACCAGGTTCTACCATTATCGAAGTGGCTGACAATGCGGGAATCTATATTCCACGATTCTGCTACCACGAAAAACTCTCTGTCGCCGCGAATTGCAGAATGTGCCTCGTCGAGGTTGAGAGAGCTCCGAAGCCGCTACCGGCTTGTGCCACTCCAGTAACTGACGGCATGGTTGTACAAACTCTGTCCGACATTGCTAAACAGGCACAGGCGGACACTATGGAGTTTCTGCTGATTAACCATCCTTTGGATTGTCCAATATGTGACCAGGGGGGGGAGTGCCCACTTCAAGACCAGGCAATGGGGTTCGGCGGTAGTAGTTCAGTATTCGAGGAGGTTAAAAGATCTGTCGACAATGTAGATATTGGACCTCTGATAACTACTGAAATGACTCGCTGCATTCATTGCACTCGTTGTGTGCGGTTTGGCGAGGAGGTAGCAGGAATAATGGAGTTGGGCGCAATCGGGCGTGGAGAAGATATGAAGATCTCGACCTTCCTTGGCACGTCGATGGATAGTGAGGTCTCCGGTAATGTGATTGATTTGTGCCCAGTTGGGGCATTGACCTCCAAACCCTATCGGTTTACAGCACGAACCTGGGAATTGAACGGACACAAAGGTATTAGCCCCCACGACTGTTTGGGTTCAAACCTTGAAATTCAGGAAATCGGTGGTGTGGTTAAGCGAGTATTGCCGCGTGACAACGAAGCCGTGAATGAATGCTGGCTTTCGGATCGCGACCGGTACAGCTATGAGAGTGTTAACAGTAGTGATCGGTTGACCATGCCACTTGTTCGACGGGGTGAGAATTATCAGGAGATCGAGTGGGCTGAGGCATTAGACCTGGTTTCGTCAAAATTGATGCAAATTAAAGAAACGTGGTCCGGGAAGGAAATTGGTGCAATTGCGTCTCCAACAGCGTCGTTGGAGGAATTTTTTCTCTTACAGAAGATATTGCGCGCTCTGGGATCATCCAATGTTGATCATAGATTACGGCAACAAGATTTCCGAGATGATCTGGCAGCGCCAGTTTGCCCAGGTACCGACGTATCTATATCAAAGCTCCAAGAACTCGATGGTGTGTTGATTGTCGGTTCGAATATCCGGAAAGAACTACCATTGATCTCGTTGAGACTGCGGCGTGTAGCGCAGCAGGGGGGTGAGATCGCTGTTCTCAATCCAATGTCGTTCGATCATAATTTTGCGACGACCCAAGAAGTGATCGTAAAGCCGTCAATGATGGCAATCGCCTTCGCGAGCATTGCGCGAAAGATTGCAATGGCAACAGGGAAGGCGGATCTATTGCCTATTGATCTTGTCGAGCTCGCAACACGACATGAATTTGGGATCAATGTTGATGCTATCGCAAATAGCTTGATTAGAAACGGTACAGATGCCCTCATCCTTCTAGGGCAAATTGGAATGAACCATCCGGATGCCAGTGCGCTTCGACAGATTACATCTTGGCTTGGAGTGAATTGTGGAATTCGGATAGCCATATTGCCAGACGCCAATGGCGTGGCGGGGTGGGTTGCTGGGTGTGTGCCGCACCGCCTACCTGGCGGACGTTCGAATTCTTCGCCGGGGTTAAATTGTAAAAAAATGATCGATCAGCGTCTGAAAGCTTATGTTTTGTATGGAGTTGAGGTTAGTAACGATTATTCTGATCCAGTGGCGTTGGATACTGCCTTAAACGAAGCAGAGTTCGTTGTGAGTTTCTCGACTTTTCGTTCCGCGGTGCCCGAGCAGGCGGATGTCGTGCTTCCTCTTGCGGCTTTCACGGAAATTGATGCCGGATATATTAACTGCGAAGGCGTTGCCCAGTTCGCCAATGCCGCTGTAAATCCGATGGGTCAGTCCAGACCAGGATGGAAAATTTTACGGGTGCTTGGAAATTTCCTAAAACTAGCCGGTTTTGACCATGTCAGTTCCAAGGACATTATCGCTGAACTTGAGGAGGTTTACGATTTATCAGCACCCATAAGCGTACGCTACAAACCGGATCTACAAGCAATTAATCATGTTGTGACTCAATCAGCTGAAGTCAAGAACGGCAAACAGTTGGATCGCATTATCGATGTACCAGTGTATAGCGTAGACCCCACAGTACGTCGTGCCACAGCGCTGCAATCGACCAAGGACGCGGATACTGTGGCGCTGCTCGCTTGTGCAGAAGAATTGGAGGAGCTGGGTTTCAAACACGGGGGTCAAATAGCAGTGCGTTCCGAGACCGGCGAAGTCATGCTTCCAGTCCAACCTGATGAGCGTGTACCTCGTGGCGCTGTATATGTGCCAGCAGGCCTTTCTGAAACGTCGGTTCTCGGTTCTCTCTCGGTGGTTATGGTTCAAGCGATGGAGTAACAGATGGGCTGGATTATGACAACTTGGGACTCTCTACCGTTGATCTTGCAACTTGGTATTAAGATCGGTTTTATCGTTGGGCCACTTATTGTTGCGGTTGCGTACTACACGCTTGCTGAACGAAAAGTTATAGCTTATATGCACGTGCGAGTCGGCCCGAATCGGGTCGGTCCCAGAGGTTTGTTGCAGCCTATAGCGGATGTTCTGAAGTTGATGTTTAAAGAAATGATCATACCCAGCAAGTCCGATAAATATCTTTTTCTTATCGCTCCGGTCCTCGCTGTGACCCCTGCCTTTGCCGCGTGGGCGGTAATTCCATTTTCGGGAACGCTGGTACTGGCGGATATCGATGCTGGCTTGCTGTATGTGTTAGCGCTGACCTCTATGAGTGTTTATGGCGTCATCATTGCCGGCTGGGCCTCGAACTCTAAGTACGCATTTCTAGGTGCACTGCGCTCGGCAGCGCAGATCGTTGCCTATGAAATCGCAATGGGTTTCGCATTGGTCGGAGTGCTCATGGTTGCTGGCAGTTTAAATCTCAACACCATCATTCAGGCACAGTCTGGCGGCCTACATCAGTGGTTCTTCCTGCCACTATTCCCGCTTTTTCTGGTGTATCTGATCTCAGGCGTGGCCGAGACGAACAGGGCGCCGTTTGACGTTGCGGAAGGTGAATCTGAAATTGTGGCAGGGTTTCATGTGGACTACTCAGGAATGGGTTTTGCTGCCTTTTTCCTTGCGGAGTACGCAAATATGCTGATGATATCGGCATTAACTGTAATCTTATTTCTAGGCGGATGGAATTCACCGTTTGATTTCCCACCGTTTAGCTGGCTGCCAGGAGTGTTTTGGTTTTTAGCGAAACTCTCTGTAGTCGCATTTTTGTTTTTATGGTTTAGAGCGACCTTTCCCAGGTACCGATATGACCAAATCATGCGCCTTGGCTGGAAGGTGTTTATCCCTGTGACACTTATCTGGATAGCGGTTATTGGGGCGTTCAAGTTTTTTACGCCGTTCGGTTTCATTTTTTCATAGGCAGAGCAAATGTCAGTAATTAGGAAGTTTGTAAACACTTGGGGGCTGACCGAACTTGCTAGAGGCTTGGGTGTTACTGGCCGATATTTCTTCAAGAAGAAATTTACGATTCAGTATCCCGAGGAGAAAACACCGAAGTCACCCCGGTTTCGTGGATTACATGCACTTCGTCGCTATCCCAATGGAGAGGAGCGTTGTATCGGTTGCAAACTCTGTGAGGCGGTTTGTCCGGCACTCGCCATTACGATTGATTCCGAAGAAAGAGAGGACGGAACACGTCGGACAACTCGTTACGATATCGACCTGTTTAAATGTATTTACTGTGGATTCTGTGAGGAGGCTTGTCCCGTTGACTCAATCGTCCTTACAGATATCGATGAATACCATTTTGAATCGGGTGAGACCGGTGTGGTCACAAAAATAGACCTTCTGAATCTTGGCGACAGATACGAAGCGCAGATTGCGTCTGCCCGTCAACAAGATTCAGCATATAGATAGAAAGCGAAAGACTGGGCTACTGTATGTCTATGGAATCCATACTGTTCTATTTGTTCGCAACCGTATTGGTCGTGTCTGCGGCAATGGTAGTGACGATAAGAAACCCGGTAAAGGCCGCGTTGTTTCTTGTTTTGTCTTTTTTTAGCGCGGCCTGTATCTGGATGACTCTGGAAGCTGAGTTTTTGTCCATTGCTTTAGTGCTAGTTTACGTCGGTGCCGTTATGGTGTTGTTTTTGTTTGTGGTCATGATGCTAGACATCGACGTCGAAAGTATGCGGGAAGGATTTGCGCGAAATTTGCCAGTCGGTGCTCTGGTTGCAGGCGTTATGGTAGTTGAGTTCGCAGTGGTGATGATGTCAGATCGTTTCGACTCACAATCGTTGCCACGGCCAGCTGGCCATGGGCCTGATTACAGTAACACGAAAGAGTTGGGGCTTGTCTTATATACCGACTATGTATTTGCATTCGAAGTTGCGGGTCTTATTCTGCTCGTTGCAATCGTCGCTGCCATAGTGTTAACGATGCGCCGCCGACCAAATACCCGCTACCAGTCTCCTTCAGAGCAAGTCAAAGTCAACAAGTCGGAGCGCCTTCGTATAGTCAGCATGCCGGCAGAAAAGCGACTGGATATAGACAATTGATTACGCTATCGCATTACCTCGTTCTTGGGGCAATACTTTTTGCTCTCAGCGTAGTTGGTATATTTCTGAATCGTAAGAATCTTGTAATCATTCTTATGGCCATAGAGTTGCTACTGCTGGCTGTAAATATGAATTTCATTGCGTTTTCCTATTACCTGGATGACTTGGCGGGGCAGGTATTTGTGTTCTTTATTTTGACAGTAGCTGCAGCGGAAGCAGCGATTGGGTTGGCGATACTAATTGTTTTATTTCGCAACCGCCGGTCTATAAATGTTCAAGATTTGGATCAGTTAAGTGGGTGATGGCTGATTCATGAAGGTGATCTATTTATTAGTTCCATTAGCTTGTCTTGTTGCTGCCATTATCGCCGGGTTTTGGGGGGCTAAAATTGGCAACAGCGCAACACATCGCATCACAATAACAGGGGTTGGTCTTTCGTTTGTGCTCTCGGTTGTCGTTTTGTTCGATGTGCTAGATGGACATTCATTTAATGGCTCTATATACACCTGGGGAACAAGCGGGGGTGTATCTTTTGAAGTCGGATTCCTGATTGATCACCTGTCAGCGGTCATGATGGCCGTTGTTACCTTTGTCTCGCTGATGGTGCATATCTATACCATAGGCTATATGCGAGATGACCCGGGATACACCAGGTTTTTCTGTTATATCGCATTGTTTACTTTTGCCATGCTAATGCTGGTCATGGCGAACAATTTTCTACAACTCTTTTTTGGTTGGGAAGCGGTGGGTTTGGTGTCTTACTTGCTCATTGGGTTCTGGTTTAAACGAGAATCTGCGGTTGCAGCGAATCTGAAAGCGTTCCTGGTTAACCGGGTGGGGGACTTGGGTTTTATCCTGGGCATAGCCGCTGTAATGTACTTGTTCGGTACACTGGACTATAGCGCTGTATTTTCTGCCGCGTCCGAAAAACAAAATGCAGTGGTAACCGGGGCGCTTGGTTATGAATGGAGCTGGATAACACTAATCTGCCTCTTACTTTTTGTTGGGGCAATGGGTAAGTCTGCACAGGTGCCATTACATGTCTGGCTGCCAGATTCTATGGAAGGCCCAACGCCAATCTCGGCCCTGATTCATGCGGCGACGATGGTAACTGCTGGAATATTCCTGGTTGCAAGAATGTCTCCATTGTTTGAGTTGTCGACGACAGCGTCATCTGTGATTCTGGTAATTGGTGGACTAACCGCGCTCTCGATGGCCCTAGTTGGACTCGTACAGAACGATATTAAGCGGGTGGTCGCCTATTCAACGCTATCGCAGCTGGGTTATATGACAGTAGCACTTGGCGCATCGGCGTACTCAGTCGCAATCTTTCACCTCGCAACCCATGCATTTTTTAAGGCGCTCCTTTTTTTAGCGGCTGGGTCTGTGATTATTGCATTGCATCACGAGCAGGATATGCGGCGAATGGGTGGGCTTCGCCGCTACATGCCCATTACCTATATCACGTCAGTCATAGGCAGTCTTGCACTGGCAGGGATACCGCCGTTTTCTGGATTTTTCTCAAAGGATGCGATTATCGAGGCAGTGCATCACTCCAACATACCTGGCGCGGGGTTGGCCTATGCTGCCGTCCTCATGGGTGTTGTCGTGACAGCGTTCTATTCATTCCGGCTGATATTCATGGTATTTCATGGGAGCCTCGTATGGATAAACAGGCGCGCTCACACCTTAAAGAAAGTCCGTGGGTGGTTACGGTGCCGCTGGTCTTGCTGGCTATTCCTTCTTTGTTGTCCGGCGGTTTTTTGGTTGAGAGTGTATTGGGTGGGCACTTTTTAGGGGACGCTGTAGCTCAGGGTCCCTCAGCAGGAGAAGGTGATCATCTGACTGCGGTGGGACTGATGACTCATGGCTTTTTAGCAGCACCACTCTGGTTGGCTTTGGGAGGTGTTTTTCTGGCATGGATTTTCTACGTTAGAGTTCCCTCACTACCCGGTAACGTGTCTCAAAGGCTGTCCCTCATCTATAGAATATTGCATCGGAAATATGGTTTTGATCAGTTTTATCAGTGGCTATTTGCATCTGGCGGTGTCCGCCTAGGAGAGTGGCTCTGGAAGCGAGCAGATATCGCACTGATAGACGGGTTTGCGGTAAACGGGACAGCAAACATGGTTGGTTGGTTTTCACGTGTTTTGAAGCGATTGCAGACCGGTTATGTCTATCACTATGCATTCGTCATGATCATTGGCGTGGTCGTATTTTTGTCCTGGGGTCTGTGGTCATGAGACCGTCTGGAGCGTAATGGACAGTATGACACCGAATATCCTCAGCATTTTGATCTGGTTACCAATTTTGGGTGGGATATTGATTTTGTCGACTGGCGGTGATCGTAATGCTCAGTTAGCTAGAAAGATAGCGCTCGGATTTTCCGTGGGTACATTTTTGTTGTCGTTGTTGATATATGCTGACTTTGACATCACTACAGCGAGTATGCAGTTTGTCGAACGGTACCAATGGATCGAGAGCCTACACATCCAGTACTTTCTTGGCGTTGATGGCATCTCTATGCCGTTGATTATTCTGACGACCTTGCTAACGACCATTGTAGTGATAGCTGGGTGGGAGGTAATTACCAAAAGAGTCGCTCAATACATGGCGTCCTTCTTGATTATGGAAGGGCTGATGATCGGTGTTTTTAGTTCGATGGATGCCATTCTTTTCTATCTCTTTTGGGAGGCTATGCTGATTCCGATGTTTCTGATTATCGGAGTTTGGGGTGGTTCAAACCGGGTTTATGCCGCCATAAAGTTTTTTCTGTATACGTTGGTTGGATCTCTACTGATGCTCGTGGCCATTATTTATTTGTATTTCACATCAGATCACACCTTCAACATAGCATCGTTTCACGCGACACCACTCACCTATACAACACAGGTTCTAATATTTTTGGCATTCTTCGCGGCGTTTGCTGTAAAGGTGCCCATGTTTCCGGTACATACGTGGCTACCTGATGCTCACGTGGAGGCCCCCACGGGCGGGTCTGTAATCTTGGCCGCCATTACTCTAAAAATGGGTGCTTACGGATTTCT
>Ga0114933_10006862_pt1 | contig 10018 bp, 9 predicted proteins | sample 4SBtaG_FD_89691 | JGI IMG/M metagenome (GOLD analysis project Ga0114933, IMG submission 89691) | Deep subsurface microbial communities from Kolumbo volcano to uncover new lineages of life (NeLLi) - 4SBTROV12_W25 metaG | ecosystem: Environmental > Aquatic > Marine > Volcanic | place: Kolumbo... | reverse complement strand
TTTTAGAGTTCCAGGAGATTGTTTACAAATACAACAAGATGCCATAATTGAAGAGAATTATTTACAATTAATAAAAATTGTTTTTGATTAAATTTCTAAGTGATTTTTAGAGATTATCAATAAAAATAGTAGCCCCCTCCATTGTACGTACATTTGTGACAGTGACTAAAGATGTGATAAGAGATTAATTGTTGGAGATTAGTTTAATGTTGAAATTGAGATGAGTCATTATGATTGATGAAGAACCCCTTTGTTGTATGTGTGGAACAACTAAATTTATTGGACGTATCAATATGGGAGAGAAATTCTATTGTAATGCATGTCAGAGAAAAATTACTGAAGAATATGGTTCTGATTTTTGGAAACCTTGTACGCAAGTAGAGTTCTTTGAGAGTATGTTGTCACATATGAGAAAAGGCAGTAATAGAAAATCAACTAATATTTTGACAGGTTTGAAAGATCAATTGCGACAAATTAAAGACGAAGAAGAAAATAATAAAAAAGATTGAAAAAAGAATTCAGAAATTTTGAGAATGCAAGAAAATTTGTACGTACTTTAGAAATTAAAAATCAAAAAGAATGGTCATTTTATTGTAAATCCAGCAACAAACCTGATGACATTCCAACCACACCTTCTAGAACATACAAAGAACAGTGGATGAGTTGGGGCGATTGGTTGGGTACGGGTTATGTGGCACATCGTAATAGAAAATTTAGAACTTTTGAGAAATGTCAAGAATTTGTTTATTCTTTAAAATTGAATACAGTAAAAGAATGGAATCAGTATTGTAAATCAAGTAATAAACCTGAAGACATTCCAAATAATCCTCAAAGAACTTACAAAAAAGAATGGAAAGGATGGGGCGACTATTTAGGAACAGGAAGAGTTGCAACACATCTAAGAAAATACAGAACTTTTGAAAATGCAAGGAAATTTGCACATGATCTTGAGTTAAAGAATCAAAAAAGTTGGTATGTATTTGCTAAATCAAACAAATTACCTGATAACATTCCGATAAACCCCAACCATGTTTACAAAAACAAAGGTTGGAGTAGTTGGGGCGACTTTTTAGATACTGGTTTGAAAAAATATAGAACTTTTGAAAATGCAAGGAAATTTGCACAGTCATTAGGATTAACTGGGGCTAATGAGTGGAGAAAATTTGTAAAGTCAGGTAAACTTCCAAAAGATATGCCTGCAAATCCAAATCAAGTTTACAAAGATAAAGGATGGGTAAGTTGGGGGGATTGGACAGGAACTGGTGTTATTGCAACATATAACAAAAAATATCGAAATTTTACTGAAGCAAAAGAGTTTGCTAGTTCTTTAGGATTAAGAACTGCAAATGAGTGGAGAGAATTTGTAAAATCTGGAAAATTACCTAAAGATATTCCTGTAAATCCTTGGTCTACTTATTCAAAAAAGAGGAAGAAATGAAAAAAGAGTTTAGAAAATTTGAGGATGCAAGGAAATTTGCTCAGACGTTAAATCTCAAATCAATTGGTGAATGGATGCAGTATGCCAAATCAGGTAAAAGACCTAATGACATTCCTAGTAATCCTAATACCCTTTACAAAAACAAAGGGTGGAAAAGTATGGGGGATTTTCTAGGTACTGGAACTGTTTCTACTCACCATAGACAATACTTGAAATTTAATGATGCAAGAAAATTTGCTCATTCTCTGAAATTAAAAAATAGAGATGAATGGGAACAGTATCGTAAATCAGGTAAAAAGCCAGAGAGTATTCCTGCAATGCCAAATCAGGTTTACAAAAACAAAGGTTGGATTAATACCGGTGATTGGTTGGGTACTGGAAATATAGCACCTAAAGATAGAACATACATTTCATTTGAAGAGGCCAGAAAAATTGTACAGAGTATTGGATTAAAATCATCTTCAGAATGGAGAAAGTATTGTAATTCAAAGAATAAACCAAATACGGTTCCTACTCATCCGCATATAGTATATAAAAATAAAGGATGGGTTGATTGGGGTGATTGGTTTGGAACTGGAACTATTGCAACCCAACAAAGAAAATATCTTTCAATTGATAAAGCAAGAAAAATTATTCAATCTAAAAATTTGAAGAGTAGTAGAGCATGGAAAAAATACACAAAAGATCTAAAATTTCCAAAAAACATTCCAATGGCACCTGCATTATACTACAAAAACAAAGGTTGGATTAGTATGGGGGATTTTCTGGGTACTGGAACTATACAACCACAACAAATCAAGTATAGAACATTTGAAGATGCACGAGAGTTTGTGCATTCTTTAGACTTGGAAAGTACTCAAGACTGGCGAAAATATTGTAATTCAGGTAAAAAACCAGAGGACATCCCCAGATCACCATATACGGTTTGGAAAAACAAAGGTTGGAAAGGAATGGGGGATTGGGTGGGTACTGGAAGGATATCCTCTCAAGAGCGCTCTAAAAATTTTCTTTCATTTAATGATGCAAGAAAAGTGGTTCATGAATTGGCAAAAAAACATGACATTAAAACAAACAAAGATTGGGATACTGCTGTAAAAAAAGGATTGATTCCAGATAATATTCCTGCAACACCACGAGAAGTTTATTCAAAAAAGAGGAAGAAATGAAACAATCATATCGTAAATTTCCTGCAGCAAGGATTTTTGTTAGAAAATTAAAACTAACTGGAAAAACACAATGGCGAACATACTGTAAATCAAAGAAAAAACCAAAAGACATTCCAAATTGGCCTGATGCAGTGTACAAAAATAAAGGTTGGACTTCTTGGAATGATTTTTTTGGAACAAATTATATTGCAACATACTTAAGAAAATACAAATCATTTAGTATTGCAAAAAAATTTACTCAAACACTAAAACTAGAAAATCAAACACAATGGCGAACCTTTGTAAAGTCAGATAAACTTCCTGAAAACATTCCACGTGATCCTCCAACAGTTTACAAAAAAGAATGGATTTCTTGGGGGGATTGGTTACGTGATGGAAAAAAAATTGGACGAAAAAGCAAATTTTTACAATTTATCCCTGCTAGGGAACATGTTAGAAAATTAAAATTGACAGGACAAAAGCAATGGAATGAAAAATATCTAAAATCAGGTAAAAAACCAGACAATATTCCTGCCAGTCCTAATTCAGTTTACAAAAAAGAATGGAAAGGGTGGGCTGATTGGGTAGGATCAGGAAGAATCTCAAACAAAAATAGGACATACAGAGATTTTAAAATAGCAAGAGGGTTCGTAAGGAAATTAAAATTTGCAAGTTATACGGAGTGGATAAAATATAGAGCATCAGATAATCGTCCTGTAGACATTCCATCTATGCCTGAACGAGTTTACAAAAATAAGGGATGGAGAGGATATGGTGACTTTTTAGGCACAGGAAGAGGCTCTAAGATGATTTTCTGGTCATTTGATAAATCTAGTAAATTTGCCCAAAAATTGAAAATCAAATCTAAAGAAGAATACTATTTGTTTTACAAAAAAGATAAACTCCCTGCAGAAATGCCTGCAAGTCCATCAACTACTTTCAAAAAAGAATGGAATGGTTGGGGTGATTTTCTAGGTACTGGAATAATAGCTAATCAAAATAAAATTTACCCCTCACTTGTTGATGCTAAAAAAGAAGCAAGTCAGTTAGCAATTAAATTAAATTTGAAAACACAAGGTGATTGGGTTAAAGCATACAGAGAAGGAAAAATCCCAAAACACTTACCTGCAAATCCATGGCATGTTTATGCAAAAAAGAGGAAAATAAAATGAAGAGAAAGTTTAGAAATTTTAAAGATGCTAAAAAATGGGTTCAATCTAAAAATATAGAAACAAAAGAGAAATGGGTGAGCTATTGTAAATCAAGAAACAAACCTAAATTCATTCCAACGGATCCAGTCAACGCATACAAAAAAGAATGGATTTCTTGGGGGGATTGGTTACGTGATGGGAAAAAAATTGGACGAAAAAGTAAATTTTGCTCATTTGATGATGCTAGAAAATTTGTGCATAGTTTGAATTTGACGAATGCCAAAGATTATAGAAAATATCACAAATCAGGCAAATGCCCATCAAACATATCGTCAAGTCCTGAACGGACATACAAAAATAAAGGATGGGTAAGTTGGGGGGATTGGTTGGGTACTGGAACCCCATCAACTCGCAATAGGAAATATCGTTCATTTACACAAGCTAAAAAATTTGTACATGCCCTGGAATTAAAAAATGAGAATGAATGGAACCTGTATTCTAAATCAGATACCAAACCTAATGATATCCCTCAATCTGCTAAACGGATTTACAAAAAAGAGTGGATAGGAATGGGGGATTGGTTGGGTACTGGAATAATAGCATCACAAAAAATGATTTTCCAAAATTATGATGATGCAAAAAGGTTCAGCATGTCATTAAAATTGAAAAATGCAAAAGAATGGCAAAATTTCTATTTAGAAAAAAAACCAGATAATTTGCCCATGCGTCCTGATAAAACTTACAAAAACAAAGGATGGATTTCTTGGGGTGATTTTCTTGGTACTGGAATAATATCCAATGTCACACGTTCAAAGGAATTTTTATCATTTATTGAAGCAAAAAAAGTTATGAGAGAACTTGCAAAAAAACATAATTTGCAAAACTCAAAAGATTGGTGGAAATTTGCCAAATCGGGTAAACTACCAAAAAATATTCCGACTAATCCTCAACAAGTTTATTCGAAAAAGAGAAATGGAAAAACAAAATAATGATCATCACAATTTAATATATCCACATCATAGGAATAGGATTGTTTAAAGATTCAGAAGAAGAAGGTTGGATTGATATTCATGATTGGTTAGGCACAGAAGACCCAAACTGGTCACCAAGAAAAGTCAAAGAATTACTTCGCTCATTAATTGAGAGTAAACTAATCTATACATTCTCAGAAGCTGGCCTCTATTCATTTCTTTTACGAAAAGGAGTTTTAAATTTATCAGGAAACAGACATGATGATTTTCTAAAAAATTTAGCCAAAGCAAGTAAAACAAAAGCAGGCCTTGAAGCAATTGAGGGTTATGCAACATCAGACTCTGAAGTTTCTCCAGACATATCTCGCTATTCCTCTGATGAAACAGAAGTTGACATTGATGATGAAATTAAAACTGCAACAACTGAAGAACTTGCAGGATTAGTTCAAGACGGGAAAACCCTGGATTCAGATGAAATTATTCCAGTAGAACAAATATTATCAACTTCCGAAGTGTTAGATTCTATTTCAGTTGATGAAGAAGCAATTCAATTCTATCTAAATTATTGTATCAATCAATTATGGAAAGATGCATTTTTAGATGAAAAAGAAACTATATCTCAATTAGAAAAAGCAGGAAAATCTGGAAACAAGTATCGGGATTTAGTATATGGAACTTTTCTTAATGATTACAAAACATCAAAGAATCTCAAAATTCCAAAAAATTATATCTTTAGTGATGGCTCAAAACCAATCGAACCATTTTTGATGCAAAAATATGTCTCACATAAAATCAAACAGTTACCATATTTTGGTAATTTCTCAGGAACAGGTTCTGGAAAAACACTCTCAGCAATACTTGCTAGTCGTGTAATTGATAGTAAAGTTACTCTGATTATCTCACCTAATGATGTGGTATCCTTGTGGAAAAAAAATGCAGAACAAATTTTTTCTGATTCTCATGTGGTTACTCATAATGATGTATTTTCTGCAAAACGTGATGAATCAATTCATCAATACTGGGCACTAAATTATGATAAACTGAATCAAAATTCATCAAGAGATAATATTGAGATTTTAGGAAAGCAGAAAATTGATTTTATTATTTTAGATGAGATACATTTCTCCAAAGTTACTCAAGATGAAACAAAATCAAAAAGACGTCAAGTATTGGAATTCTTACTGACTCTGGCAAGAAAGAAAAATCCAGACATCAAAGTGTTGGGATTATCTGCAACTCCAGTTGTAAATAATATTCGTGAAGGAAAATCTTTACTTGAATTAATGAGTGGAAAAATTTATGATGATATTTCAACAAAACCTACAGTACCAAATGCTGTAACTCTATATGAAAAAATCACAACAAATTCTATTAGACAAATTCCAAATTACAATTTACCAATAGTTGATGATGTAGATGTTGAAGCAGAACGTCCTACAGGAACTAGTCTAGCTGAATTAAACTCTAGACCTCTTGCAATTGAACAACATCTAACTGAAGCACGAATTCCTCAAATTATTAAAAGAATCAAAGGACAAACAATAATTTATTCGGAATATGTGGGTTCTGCAATTACAAATAAGCCATCCATTCTAGAAATGTTGGGCAATGCTGTAAAAGAAGAAAAATTAACTTATGGTTTTTACACTGGTGATGATCATTCAGGTCTTGATTTATTTTTAGAGAAAAAAATTCAGGTACTTATTGCATCAAGACCAATTTCAACTGGAGTTGATGGTTTGCAAAAAGTTTGCAGTAATTTAATTTTCAATACATTACCTTGGACTCATGCTTTGTATCAACAAATCGTAGGACGAATTGTGAGAACAGGACAAGTAAATGACAAAGTCACTATACATCATATCAAAGCAAGTATTGGTGGATATGAATACGATGAGATGAAACTTAATCGTCTTAAATTCAAACGTACTTTGGCTGATTGTGCAGTTGATGGATTGTTACCTGAAAAGAATCTAGTTTCATCTGCTCAAGCCTCAAGGGAAGCAATTAGATGGCTTGCACGCCTAGAAAGAGGGGAAATATCCTGTGTTTCACGAAGAGATTTGAATAGAATTCTACTTCCAGTTGAGATAAAAAAGAGGCAAACATAGTATGGTGATTTCACAAAACAGAATCAGAAAATCAATACTGAAAAATCATCTACAACTCACCATAGAATGCTAAAAAATCCTGAAGAATGGCATGAATATCATAGAAATTACAGAGAAGAACGAAAAGATTGGAGAATTATTCCCTTTGACGAATGGGTAAAGAGGATTAAAAAATTATCTGACCGATTTTTAATTGGAGATTTTGGTTGTGGAGAAGCAAAAATTGCAGAGTCTATTGGAAGTAGAGTAATTAATTTTGATCATGTTGCAATTGATTCCCATGTAATCTCATGTGATATGAGTGATGTATCAGAACATATCAAAAAAGGAGGACTGGATGTTGCATTGTTTTCATTATCATTGATGGGGAAAAATTGGCAAGATTATCTTAAAGAAGCATCAAGATGTCTAAATGAAAATGGATATTTGTTTATCTCAGAAACTACCAAATCATTAGAAAGACGATTAGAATCACTTCTAGATGAAATTAAAAATCTAGGGTTTGAGATTTACAAAGATGACGAAATTGGATTATTTACATTCATTGAGGCAAGAAAAATAGAAACATTTGAATAAACATGGCAAAACCTCCTGTTGACACTTATGAAAAACTGATAACGTTTATTCAAAATCAACTTCGTGGAAAAAAATTTGTTGCAAACTATCAACCAGTAATGATACGATTACTATTAGAAAAAGGAGATCAAACCAAACAACAAGTTGCACAAGAATTATGGATTCAAAATAATAAAGAAAGAGAACAGAGTCATTATCTTGGAGTTCCCGTGTACAGAGTGTTAGTTGATAATGGAGTGGTAATAAAAAATGGGAATATTTTTTCTCTAGTGTTACAAGACATTTCAGAATCTCAAAAACAAGAAATAATTAATGAAATAGATTCATCAATATCTCGTCATACTGAATTTACAAAAACGGGGTATCTTCCATTCAGAGAAGCAAAATCCAAAGTTCAAGAATTAGCAAAACAGCACAATCTCAAAAATTCTAATGATTGGTCAGAATTTGTAAAATCAGGAAAAAAACCTGATAACATTCCTGCCAGTCCTAGTTCATACTACAAAAAGAAGAAATCAGGCAATAATTAGGCATAGATATGGAGTATCACAAGGCAATCAGAGATAAAATTCCTGAAATTATAGAAAAAGATGGATACACTTGCAATATTGAGACCCTATCTGATGAAAAATTTCTCATAGAAATTGAGAAAAAACTAACAGAAGAAGTAGAAGAATTTCAATCAGACAAAAACCCTGAGGAATTAGCTGATATTTTAGAGGTGATTTATCGAATTGCCAAGTTGAGAGGAATATCAAAAGAAGAATTAGAAACTATTAGAATTAAAAAAGCAGAAAAGCGTGGTGAATTTAATAAGAATTTATTTTTAATTGATACTAGTAAATCCTAAATCTGATCTAGGGTAAAATGATTAAACGACAACGGAACAGAACCATTACATTTACCATTAATTCCATCTAATTCGCCAATCCACATTCGTTTTCTATCGGCATTTAGATTGATTTGCTTTTCAAACACTTGAAATTTTCCAATACTTGCAAGATTGTTTGTTATGATGCTGTTTCGTAATCTACCCACTCTATTTACTTTGAATGAATAAAATAATTTATCATCTCTCTGTATGGTATCGAGATGCTCTATCTCTTTGCTACCTAGTTTCCCAATTCCCCTTTGCTTCCACATTCCATTAATGCGATAAAATCCATTTTGTAAAAAATAACAATCATCACCTGTTCCATCAAGTGAGAACTCTCCCAACTTTTCTGAATTGACATTAACTTTTTTTGTTGTGCATATTGAATCAGTTGCAAAGGCCACAATATCATTTTCTAATTTGTGTTTTTTCATGAACTTGTATAGCATTGCACGAGAGTATCCTGTGATGAAGGAAAATATTACAGGATTAAACAAACTACCAATTCTATTTTTGCTAATTTGACCAGTCTTCCCATAAATTGAATTGATAATTACTTTGATTGGTAATTGCATTGGATTATTTTGTTTTTTTAATTCTAGGCGTTTTTGATATAATGAATTAATAAATTTCCTAAATGGTCTCTTTTTACCTCTAGGAATGAACTGATAAGAATCTAAAATGGAATATTCCACATCATTACCTACTGCTTGTAACTCTTGTAGTGTGCAGTATGTAATGAACTCCCCACTAGGGTACAATATTCTATTTTTCTTTCTAAATGGGAATGGTGCAACCAAATTCAAATCATCTACATCAACTTGTATTTTAAAAAAACCAACTTTGGCTTTGGGAAGAATACTTTCATCAGTATGCCACCATTCACCGTTTGTCAAATCAGGTAACTGTGTAATTGCGTATGGATATGCAGAATTAATGTCCAGTACTTGAACACTGCCAATAAATCCACGTTGTAACATTTCAAATCTCCCACCAAAATATGATTTCCATGCAAAATCACTGACTGTTTCTGGAAGATCATGAACTTTTGGAAAGTCCACCCCATTATTGATTAGTACTTTCTCACTTAGATATCCCGAGGACACCCAACGTCTAGGATAAAATGCAAACATACTAAAAAATAATTTAATGAAATATTGTGCTAATTCTTTTGTAAAGATGCAGTCTTGGATACAGTATTGGCGAACTCTGGTGGTATTTTTCCTATAGAATGTTTTTGAGAACTGTCCCCGTATATTTTTCATCTCCTTATAGGATTCAGATATCTTTCCAATGTTTTGCTCATATGATTTTAGTAATCCTGTCTTTGAGAAAAACTGTGCAATATCAAAAAAGACTACAGAGTGATTCTTTTTTCGAATCCGTAAACACTTGTCTGGAATGTATGTGAATTTGTAATCATTGTAAAAAAATATCAACTCCCTTGAATTTTTGTAATGATTCAGTTCCGTTCCCAATAGTTTCAAAATGACTTCTGCATCAAATGTCAGATTGTAAAAGAAATTCCAACAATTCTCATATTTGCGCCTAAATAGGAATGAGATGACTGATTCAGGCGTGATTTTATCCAAAAATTCTCCATCAGAATCAGCAATGAGGAAGATATCGCCATCTCTAGTTTCAGTATCCAATGCATTAATCTCTCGCAGTCCAGAACTTGCCGGACTTCTATTTTGTTTTTGAAAATAATAGTAAGGAGGCAGTTTCTTTGAGGGAGGATCAGTTAAGGGG
>Ga0114933_10006860_pt1 | contig 10018 bp, 9 predicted proteins | sample 4SBtaG_FD_89691 | JGI IMG/M metagenome (GOLD analysis project Ga0114933, IMG submission 89691) | Deep subsurface microbial communities from Kolumbo volcano to uncover new lineages of life (NeLLi) - 4SBTROV12_W25 metaG | ecosystem: Environmental > Aquatic > Marine > Volcanic | place: Kolumbo... | reverse complement strand
CCCGCGCGCACGGCGCGCGGCGGCCGAAGGCCGGGGGGAGCGCGCCCAGCGCGCGGTGCGGGGGCTGGCCCCCGCAGGAGACAGTAGTTGAAAGGGCTCGTTACCTACGAGCCCGTCAACTAGATTCGGTAGGCGTGCTTTCGACCGAGGGCCGCGATCACGGTGACGAGGAGCGCACCGTCGTCGATGCGGTAGAGCACGCGGTAGCTGCCCACGCGGATCCGCCAGTCGTGGGCGAGCCCGGCGAGCTTCCGGCACCCCGGGGGCCGCGGCCGATGGCGCAGCCCCTCGATCGCCGCGAGGCACCGCTGGCGATGCGGCGGCGGGACGCGGCGGAGCTGGCGCGCCGCTCGGCGGGTGATCACGACCTCGTACACCGGTCTCTCATAATGTACAAAATCGACACTTGCGACCTTTTGCACGCCCGAGTAGCTTGGAGGCGTGATCCACCACGTGCCCGTCTCCCGCCTCCGCGCCCGGCTGGCCGACCTCCTCAACCGGGTCGGCTACGGCTCGGACGTCGTCTGTGTGGAACGCCACGGCAAGCCGGTCGCCTACCTGGTGTCGCCCGCGCACTACGAGGAACACCAGCTCCTGCTCGACGCGCTCGACCGCCGGGAGATCGAGCGAGCGGAGGCCGCCGGGGAGCTGGCGGAGACCCGTCCCTTCCGAGCTGCCGACTTCGACGTGGGCTTCGCGGCGGAGCCGGTCGCCCGCTACCGCACGCGGGGCGAGGGCGACTGACTCGCCGCCCGGGGGTGGCGCACCGCGAGCTCCCGCAGCCCCGCCTCGGCATGGGCCGTCGCCCCGTGCGAGACTGGGTCGGTGAGCAAGCTCAGAAGAGGTCGGGGCGCGTGCTGTTGACCCTCGCGCTGGCCTGCACGGAGCTGCCGGCCCGCGGCCTCCCCACCGGATCGCGCGACGACAGCACGGCGGGGATCGACACCGCCGACACGGCCTCGGCGGCGCCCTGCCCCGATGGGGTGATCTGTGTCGAGTCCTTGCCCTACACCCACAGCGCCGACACCAGCGACGGCGCCTACGGCTTCGACAGCTACGGCTGCTCGAGCACCACCGACGAGTCCGGACCGGAGCTGGTGTACCGGGTCACGACCGAAGAGCGCGGCTGGCTGGGCCTCGCCGGGGCGGATCACCCTCTGAAGGGGGGCCCCTCGATGGGCCCCCCTACGCGGGCGCATGCGCCCGCTGACCCCCCACCGGGCCGGGCCTCGCGCCCGCTCCGGTGACGACGCGTCGCGTCGGCGGCGCACGTCCCGGGGGCGTCGCCTGGCTGCTACGCAGCACACCCTCCTAGCGCTAAGCTGGAACGATGCGCTCCCTCTTCGTCCTCCTCGCCCTGGCGGGCTGCCGGAACGACGCCAAGGACGGCCCCGACACCGCCGGGCTGGCCGAGGAACCGGTCCCCACCGACACCGACCCCGCCGAGCCCGTCGACACCGCGCCCCCGGTCGACACCGGCCCCTTCGACGCCGACGGCGACGGCCTGCCCGCCGCCGAGGACTGCGACGACGAGGACCCCGCGGTGGGCGGCGCGAGCACCTGGTACCTCGACGCCGACGGCGACGGCTACGGGCACGATGGCTTCGCCCTGGACGCCTGCGAGCAACCCAGCGGCTACGCGGCGCAGGGGGGCGACTGCGACGACGGCGACGACGCCATCCATCCGGGGGCGGAGGAGGACTGCGCCTCGGACGTGGACGCGAACTGCGACGGCTCGTCCGGCTACTCCGACGCCGACGGCGACGGCTGGCCCGCCTGCGAGGACTGCGACGACAGCGACCCCGACCTGCACCCCGAGACGGTCTGGTACCTCGACGCCGACGCCGACGGCTGGGGCGACGAGGAGGTGCTCCACTGCGAGCGGCCGGCCACCGCGGTGGACCTCGACGGCGACTGCGACGACGGCGACCCGGCGCTGAACCCCGACGCCGACGAGGTCTGCAACGGCGTCGACGACGACTGCGACGAGCTCGTGGACGACGACGACCCCGGGCTGGTCGGCGCGGACACCTGGTACGTGGACGAGGACGGCGACGGCTACGGGCACGACGACTACGCGACGTCGAGCTGCTCCCAGCCCGAGGGCCACGCCGCGGTGGGCGGCGACTGCGACGACGGCGACGCCGCGTCGTGGCCCGGTGCGGAGGAGATCTGCGACGGGGCGGACCAGGACTGCGACGGCACGGTCGACGAGGACGCGAGCGACCCCGACACCTGGTACACGGACAGCGACGGGGACGGCTTCGGCGACGCCGCGAGCACGGCGGAGGCCTGCGAGCAACCCAGCGGGGCGGTGGCCGACGCGAGCGACTGCGACGACGCCGACGGGGCGGTGAACCCCGAGGCCGAGGAGCTCTGCAACGAGCTCGACGACGACTGCGACGGCCTGGTCGACGACGAGGACGAGCCGGTCGGCGGCACGACGAGCTGGTACGTGGACGCCGACGGCGATGGCTACGGGCTCGACGGCTACACGGTGGAGCGCTGCGAGCAGCCCACGGGCTACGCGACGGTGGGCGGCGACTGCAACGACGGCGACGGCTCCACGAGCCCCGCCGGGACCGAGACCTGCGACGCGACCGACGAGGACTGCGACGGCGTGGTGGACGAGGAGGCCTCGGATCCGGCCACCTGGTACGCCGACGCTGACGGGGACGGCTACGGCGACGCCGAGACCACGAGCAGCGGATGTGAGGCGCCCAGTGGCTACGTCGACGACGCGACGGACTGCGACGATGCGGACGCCGCCACGAACCCGGACACCACCTGGTACGGCGACGGCGACGGCGACGGCTTCGGTGACGCGGACGACTCGGAGGCGGCCTGCGAGCAGCCCGGCGGGGCCGTGGCCGACGCCTCGGACTGCGACGACACCGACGGCGCGGTCCACCCGGAAGCCACCGAGCTCTGCAACGACGTGGACGACGACTGCGACGGCCTCGTCGACGACGAGGACCCCGACCTCGCAGACGCCGACACCTTCTACGTGGACGCGGACGCCGACGGCTACGGGCTCGACGCCTACACGGTGGAGCAATGCGAGCAGCCCAGCGGCTACGCGAGCTCGGGGGGCGACTGCGACGACACTCGCAGCGACGTGAACCCCGCCGGGAGCGAGACCTGCGACGACGAGGACGAGGACTGCGACGACGCCGTGGACGAGGACGCCTCCGACGTGTCGAGCTGGTACGCCGACGCCGATGGCGACGGCGAGGGCGACCCGGACGACAGCACGACGGGCTGCTCGGCGGAGAGCGGCTACGTGGGCGACGCCAGCGACTGCGACGACTTGGACGCCGAGATCCACACCGGCGCGGACGAGCTCTGCGACGGGCTCGACAACGACTGCGACGGGCTGGTCGACGACGACGACGAGGACCTGGTGGACGCGAGCAGCACCTTCTACGCCGACGCCGACGGCGACGGCTACGGCGACGTCGACACCAGCGCGGAGCTCTGCGGGGCCACCAGCGGCTGGACCGACGACGCCAGCGACTGCGACGACAGCGACGCGGCGGTCGGTCCGTGCGGTTCCTGCCTCGAGATCCTGGACCTGGACGCGAGCTCGACCGACGGTGTGTACAGCCTCGACCCGTGCGGCTCGGGCACCCTGGCCGACTTCTGGTGCGACATGAGCCGCGACGGGGGTGGCTGGACCCTGGCGGGCTGGCAGCTGGCCGACGCCACGACCACCCTCGGGCTGAGCGACTGGGGCACGGTGGGCGACACCGAGTTCAGCTCCGATCTGGCCTGCATCAGCTTCGGCGAGGTGATGGTCTTCAACGAGGATCTGGACGACTGGTACAGCCAGTCCTACAGCGAGGAGGTCTGGGCCTACACCGCGTCGAACTTCAGCGTGGGCAGCGAGCCCGACGCCTTCAAGCACGGCACCTACGGCCCCAGCTCGAGCCTCATCATGATGGGCTGCGTGGACTACCAGTACTACAGCAACAGCGGCACCTTCGACACCTACGCCTGCGACGTGGACTCGACGGGCGGCGTGAAGGGCCACCTGGCCGACTACGCCGGCGAGTTCTGCTCCGGCGGCCGCCTGGACTACACCTGGGCCTGGAGCGACGGCTCCACCTGCAGCAGCCGCGGGAGCTCGTACACCTGGGGCTACGCGATCCGCTAGGCTTCTCGTCGGAGGCAAGCCATGACCCATGATCACGTCCTGACCCTCCTCGAGGACCACCAGAACCCCCGCGGGCTCGACCACTGGGAGCGGCTCCACGGCGACTCGGGGCTGCGCAGCTTCGGCATCGGCCTCACCGTGCTCCGCAAGCTCGCCAAGCAGATCGGCCGCGACCACGAGCTGGCGCTGCGGCTGTGGGCGTCGGATGTCTACGACGCCAAGGTCATCGGGCTCTTGATCGACGAGCCGAAGAAGGTCACCCGGGAGCAAGCCGAAGAGCAGGTCGACGAGCTCCACACGGGCCTGCTGGCCCACGTCTTCGCCTCGTGCGACGCCACCCTGGCCAAGACCTCGTTCGCGGCCGAGCTGGCCGAGGACTGGATCCGCGACGACGACATCGTGCGCCAGAGCTGTGGCTACGGCCTGCTCTACGAGATCTCCAAGGACAAGCGCAAGCGGGCCCCCGACGAGGCCTTCTTCCTGCGGCAGCTGCGGCACCTGCGTGACACACAACTCACCGCGCCCGACCCGGTGCGGCGTGCGATGGGCGGGGCCCTGATCGGCGTCGGCAAGCGCTCCAAGACGCTCAACGCCGCCGCGCGCGTGGCCGCCCTGGAGATGGGACGCATCGAGGGTCACCGCGGCTGCGACCCCGTGGACGTCATGAAGCACCTGACCAGCGACTACATCACGAAGAAGCTCGGCCTCGGCGAGGAGCCTGGGTGAGCGCTGCCCACGAGTCCGGCACCCAGTCGGGCCGGAACGCCGAGGTCTGGGACGGCGGCCGCCTGGTCGACTACTACGGCGCGCTGCAGCTGCGCGAGGTGGAGGCGCGGCTCTTCCGCGACCACCGCGAGGCCCTGTCGCAGCGCACCCTCGAGCTGGGCTGCGGCACCGGCCGGCTCACGGAGCCGCTCTCACGGATGAGCCGGGAGCTCGTGGCGCTCGACCTGTCGGCCGAGATGGTCGCGCAGTGCCGCCTGCGCTGCCCCGGGGCGCGGGTCGAGCAGGGTGACCTGCTGGACCTCTCGCGCTTCGAGGCGGGCCGCTTCGACGCGGTCGTGGCGGGCTTCAACGTGCTGGACTACCTCTCCGACCAGGAGCGCAGAGCCGCGCTCGCCGAGCTGGCGAGGCTGCTCGTGCCGGGGGGCCTGCTGCTCTTCTCCTCGCACAACCGGCACTTCCACGGGCGACTCGCGCAGGCCGTCCGGCTGGTGATCGGCGACCCACGCGCGCCGCTCCACGGCCTGGCCCGCCTGCCGCTGCGGCTGCGGAACCGTCGCAGGCTGCGGCCGCTGCTCCGGGACGAGCCGGGCTACGCCGTGCGGAACGACGCCTCCCACGACTTCTCCCTGCTCAACTACTTCATCTCGCGGGACGCCCAGGAGGCGCAGCTGGCGGCGATCGGCTTCGGGCTGCTCGCCTGCCTCGACCTGCGCGGCCAGCCCGTGCCGCCGGGCGCCCGGGCGCGTCGCTGTCCCGAGCTCTCCTACGCCGCCCGGCTCCGCACCGCTCAGCCGACCGCGGCCCGCGCGACGTAGTGCAGCTCGGGGCAGTGGGCGGCCGCAGCCCCCGCGGCCACCGGCCGATCGTCGAGGTCCCTGCAGTCCAAGAGCTCGTAGCCACACGCGGCGAGCTGCGCCTCCTGCGCGTCGCGCGTGATGTGGTAGTGCAACAGGGCGAAGTCGTGGGCCGGGTCGTTGAGGATGGCGTAGTCGGCCTCGTGGCGCTCGAGCGCCCGCATCCGGCGGCGGTTGGCGAGGCGCTGCCGCAGGGCGAGCAGGCTGGCCACGGGCTCGCGAGGTCGGCCCAGCAGCAGGTGCCAGGCGGTGCCGAAGCGAGGCTCGTAGCCGCGGTTGTGCGAGGAGAACAGCAACCGCCCGTCCGGGGACAGCTTGCCCCGGACCGCCCGCAGGAGCTCCCTTCGCTCGTCGTGCGTGACGACGTCGAACATGTTGAAGCCGGCGACCACCGCGTCGAAGCTCCCCGGCTCGAAGCCGCTCAGGTCCTGCAGGTCGCCCGCCTCGATCCGAGCGCCGGGCACGCGGTCGCGGCAGAGCGTCACCATCTCCGAGGAGCCGTCGACGGCGAAGAGCTCGGACGCCAACTGGCCCAGGTGCACGGTGAGGCGACCCGCGCCGCTCCCTAGCTCCAGCACCCGGCCGCCCAGGGTTTCCCGATGCCGCTCGAGCAAGCCCCACTCCGCCGGACGCAGCGCCAGGTCCCGGAACTCTGCGGCGAGGCCGCGCCCGAACCACACCTCGCCGTTCGCCTGGGCCATGTCGAAGCCCGCGGGCCAAGCGTTCACGGCGTCTCCGAGTCCGAGGTGTCGAGTGTAGCGCGACCGACACCCTCCGGGCCCGCCGCGAAGGCACGCGCCGACAGCGCGTCGGCGACGACGTCCGCGGTCACCTGATGACCCAGGACCGAGGGGTGCACAGGGTCGACCGTGAGCAGGTTGTCCCGGAGGAACAGGCCCTCCGCCGCCCGCGCCTGGAAGGCGGGGAGCAGATCGACGAAGCCCACCTGGAGGCTCGCCGCGAGCGCTCGGAGGCGCTGTTGCGGCAGACCGTCCAGCGCGTCGGCTCCGACGGGCAGGCGGTAGTCGCGCTGGTAGAGCGTGAGCAGCTCGGGGCTGAGCTGGAGCTCGAGCGGGAACACGACCCAGACCGCAGGCACCCCGCAGGCGCGCACCTGCTCGTCGACGGCGCGGAGCATGTGCTCGCTGCTCCGCCAGGCGGCGTCGAGCGCGGCCGACGGGGCTTCCAGCGGGGCGTAGCCGTAGCCCTGCTCGTCGGCGACGTCCATCACGCCAGCCTCGTACAGCGCGCTGCGCACGTCGCGGTACAGGGTGGCCGCCAGGTAGGAGTGCCGGTTCAGGAAGCCGGCGAGCACGCGCACCGGAGAGGTGGACACCGGCGGCAGCGGCGTGGTGTCGAGGGCGGTGGGCGGGTAGGCCTCGATGTCGTTCATCACGATGCTCAGGAGCACCAGGTCGGGTTCCAGCTCGGCACATCGTCGACGCAGGAAGTGGAACTGCCAGGCGAAGCCGGCGCCGGGCAGCCCCGCGTTCAGGGACTCCACGGGCGCGCCGCGCTCCTCGGCCAGGCGCGCCGCGGCGAGGTGGTGCCAGGTCTGCTCCTCGGCCACGCCGTAGCCGAAGGTGTTGGAGTCGCCGACCGCGAGCAGGCGCAGGGTGTCGGCGGGCTTCGGCCGCACCACCTCCGGCCCGCGAAGCCCGTCCTGGTTGACCCGCACGGGGCCGCCGACGAAGTGGGGGTTCTCCGCGCCGGGCAGCAGGACCTTGCGGGGCCCCGCCGCGTTGGACGGAGCCATGAAGGCCCCGATGTCGAGCTGCTCGGTGCTGTGGGGACGGGCCACCCGGAGCCCGAGCTCGAGCATCGCCAGGGCCACGAGCACGGAGGCCGCCGACAAGGCCAGCCGCCCCCACAGCTTGCGCCGGCCCCCGTTCCGAGGACTCAGCACGCGTCTCCGGCGTTCGGGTCGAAGGTGCCGGGGTAGGGCTCGGCGGTCATGCCGTCGATCGCGAGGTCCATGCAGGTCTCGACCCCGTCGTCGCAGGCCACGCACGCGCTGCCCAGATCCTCGAGCAGCTCGCAGGCGTCGAGCCCGAGCGCGTCGAGGTCCTCCTGGAAGTCCCGGCTGTCGAGGCTGGCGCGCAGGGCCCCCCACGACCAGCCCGAGCCGTCGAGGATGCCCATCAGGGTGGCGTCGCGGGCGGTCACGCCGGTGCCGCTGGGGTCGATGGTGAGGTCGACGTGCTCGATCCGGAAGAGCGGGTTGTCGCCGAAGTCCGCAGTGGGCAGCTCCTGGGGCACCTCGCAGAGGTCCTGCACGCCGTCCACGCCGACGGCGACCAGCATGCCGAAGCTCTGGGCGCCGGCCCAGTCCACGTAGAAGATCAGGCTGTCCTCCTCGAGCAGGGTGTCGAAGAGGGCCGCGCCGCCGGGCGGCTCGCTCACCTCCACGTCGGCGAGCCAGACCCGCCAGGCCGTGCCCGCGACCGGGGGATCCACCTCGGCGCCGAGCTCCGGCACGTCGATGCCGGTCTCGTCGGAGCCGTCGGAGTCCTCCGAGGCCCCGTCGGCCCCCGTCCAGTCGTCGGCTGCGCTCCCGTCGTCGTTGCTGATCGCGACGTCGGGGTCGGCGCAGGCGGAGAGGATCAGGAGGATCGACGGGAGGAAGCGCCACATCGCGCGAGCCTACCGCGGAGCGTTCAGGCCTGGCACGTGGGACGAGGCGCGCCAGCCAGGGCGCGAGCTCGGCGGCGTCCGGACGCGCGTCGTCGAATCGCGAGCCCTCAGGCCTCCCGCCACGCGTTCGCGGCGTAGACGAAGAAGGCGGCGCCGTTGGCCAGGCCGAAGACCTCGAAGAGCACACCTGGCCAGAGGATCAAGGCCGGCACCGCCACCAGGTAGCAGAGCCCGCTGCCCAGGACGCTCCGGTCCCGGACCAGGCCCACGGTGCACAGCACCCACGCGATCATCACCGAGATGGCCGTGATGCCCTCGTGGAGGCTCATCCCGATCCAGTAGGCAGCGCCCCAGTGGACCACCACACCGAGGGTCATGCCGAGGGTCACGGCCGCGTGCGTGCGCCCGAAGGTGTTGGTGGGTCGCGCGAGCCCGACGAGGCCCCCCCCCACCCCGCCGGGCACCGACGCTCCGACGCACGCGAGCAGCTCGGGCCACCCCACGCCCACCTGGCGGTCCACCCAGCCGAGTCCCAACAGGAGCGCCATCGAGACGCTGCCCATCGCGAGCCCCACCTGCACACGGGTGCGGGAGGAGAGGTGCGGCGACATCTCCCAGCGCTGGTGCTCCAGCTCGGCGGCGGCCTCCGCCCGCTCGGCGAGGCGCGCCTCCAGCTCCGCGAGGGCCTGGCCCAGCTCGGGCGGATCGCCCAGCTCCGCGAGCAGGTCGCGGGCCGCGTCGGCGTTCTCCCGGTGGAGCTCGTAGCCGAACAGGGTCTCGCGCAACGACAGGAGGCCCTGGAGCGCACGGGCGTCGTCGGGCCACTCCTGGAGGGTCTGGAGGTAGCCGAAGCGGGCTTCGGTCGCGAGGGTGCGGAGGCGCGGGTCGTGGGCCTCGCCGGCGCGCTCGGACCTCACCAGGTCTTCGAACTCCCGCCGGCGCTGCTCCGCGACGTCGACCACCCTCGCCGCCGTGCGGCGACGCAGGAAGGTGTGGAGCGCGATCCGGACCTCGTCGACGCTGGCGGGACGCTCCGCGGGGTCGAGCGCGGTGCAGCGCTCCACGAGCTGCGAGAGCTCGGCGGGCACTGCCCCGAGCGGGGTCCGGCGGCCGTCGCGGGCGTTCCGCAGGACCTCGAGGAGGGTCTCGCCTTCGTGGAGCGGCTGCCCTCCGAGCAGGAAGTGGAGGGCCGCGCCGACCAGGAAGACGTCGCTGCGCTCGGTCTGGGCGCCCCCGTCGCCCCGCGCCAGCTCCGGCGGCATGAAGCACGGGGTGCCGGCGGGGCTCCGCTGGTCGGCGGCGAGCGGCAGGCCGAGCCCCGGACGGAGCGCCACCGCGACGCCCCAGTCGAGCAGGTAGACCTCGCCGAAGCGGCCGAGCATCACGTTCTCGGGCTTCACGTCCCGGTGGAGCACCCCGCGCTCGTGGGCGAAGGACAGCGCCCGGCACACGGCGATGAGGACCCCGAGGTGCAGCGCCAGGCCATCGCGGCCCTCCAGGTAGGGCAGGCAGCGCTCGGGGTCGGCCAGCAGGTCGCTCCAGAGATCCCCCGAGACCTGCTTCATCACCATCCACGGGATCTCGCCCTCGTCCCGCAGGTCGTGCACGGGCACGATGTTGGGGTGCTCCAGCAGGCCTGTGGCGCGGG
>Ga0114933_10006855_pt1 | contig 10022 bp, 24 predicted proteins | sample 4SBtaG_FD_89691 | JGI IMG/M metagenome (GOLD analysis project Ga0114933, IMG submission 89691) | Deep subsurface microbial communities from Kolumbo volcano to uncover new lineages of life (NeLLi) - 4SBTROV12_W25 metaG | ecosystem: Environmental > Aquatic > Marine > Volcanic | place: Kolumbo... | reverse complement strand
GATTCATCTTCATCTTTTTCTAACGAGATAGCTGACTTTAATGCTTGGTCAATTTTCCAATTCTCTAAAAAAGGTTTAGCTATCATACCGATTATAGTTGTTACCGATGGAACTAATCCTAAAGATTTAGCATCACGTAATGTTGTATTACGTTCAACACCATTAGCACCTACAATGGTATACATAGGGTCGCCTTCTTGAGTATACCAATGTCCAGACTCAGACGTAAACTTATTATAATTATCTTTAGAAATTGAATTCGCCTTGTGTGACATTAGCTACCTCCTGTATAATAGTTTTATTTTTTCTAACGTGTGGCATATAATCTCTTTCCTCCCATGTTTTAATATTATGACAATTTTGACAACGTACTTCACATTTTCTTATTTCATTAAACAAATCTTTAATGTACTGTCTATTTTTTACTTTATCAGTCGGAGTAATCCGGCATACTAAAGTACTCATATTAGCTCCACTTTTAGAAGCATCTAATAATATTGTTTTGTTTTCTCTTACTTTGTGGTCAAAGCAAAGTGCTTTTGGATGTTTATTGTATCCACAATCTATACATCCTTTACTAAGTTTATATTTATTAATCCGTCTGTATCTTTTATCACGAAGATATTTTCTGTATTCATCGCTAGTGAGTTTCACTCCAGTTACCTCCTATTTTATATTCTCCGTCTAACGGACATCTTAAATTAAAATGTTTTCCAGCATCAATAATACTTTTAACAGCTAAGTCACCTACAAAATCTGCTTGAGATTCTTTGACTTCTATCTGCCATTCATCATGTATGTTAGCAACAAACTTATAATCTATAGTGTTAAGTCTAAGTAAACTATCTAAAATAGTTAATGCTTTTTTCATTACAATAGAACCTGCACCTTGTAGTAAAGTATTTAATGCAGCATGATTGTTTCTAACATATAGCTTACGACCATCTATACCTTTGAGGTAAGTCTTAATCGCTGCTCTTTGCACTCTATCTCTAAGAGATTTAAATGATGGAGTATTAGAGAAGAAATACTCTCTAGCTCGTTTACCATCTGCTTCATTTCCCCCAACCACGTTTCCAAGTTTTGTATCTCCTGCTCCGTACATGAGGGCATAGATGAAAGTCTTCGCCTGATTTCTTGATTCAAGTCTTGCAGATTTTTGGTTAGTGGTGTGTATGTCTCCTTTAATAATTTCATTTATAAACTCCTCGTCAGCCATATAGTGAGCTAACATTCTTATTTCTAAACCAGAAGCATCAACTCCTAGCAATACATTACCCTCGTCAACAGTCCAACAAGCTCGACATCTGTCACCATACGGACTAGATACTGAGGGTACTTGAGCCATATTTGGATTTCGGTGTGTCATTCTGCCGGTTATAGTTCCATTAGGAATAACAAAACCATGTACCCTATCGTCTTCCTCGACTGCTTCAACCCATGAGTCTACTTGAGCTATGCGTTTTTGTAGTAAGAGAAAGTCAGCAATTAGTTTAGCTTCGTGAATATGGGTAATCTGTGATAAAGTTTTTTCATCTACAATAGGTTGACCAGTAGGTGTAAATCTATCTGGCTTCCAACCAAAGTCTATAAGGTATTCTCCAATCTGTTTACGACTACCTAAATTAAACTCTTGCAACTTTTGTCTCATAAAAGGTTTGTAGTTTTTTGTATCCAGACATCTGTTGTATTCATCATCAGTCAATCCACGTTTAGATAGTTGTCCGTCTTTGCGAATGTAAGGTGTAATTATTTTTTCATCAATCCATTTGGGCTTGAATGTAGAGTGCACTTCATCTTCAATCTGCTGCATCTTCTCTCTAAGTTCAGCTAATAATAACTGGGCAGAAGTCATGTCAAATTTAAATCCATTGACCTCTTGTTCTTTAATTATTTTTGCAACATCTTTTTCAATCTCAATAGATTGTTTTGAAAATCCTTTTGACTCTTGACGAAGTTTAAAAAACACTTTAGTATTTAATTCAACATCACGAACACAATAGTCTAACATCTTTTGTGAGTACTTATCATACTCCTCAAATTGAATTTTAGGATAACCTAATTTGTATCCCCACGTTTCTAAACTGTGTCCTCCGTCTCTAACAGGATTAAATAATCTAGATAAAACTAAAGTATCAATAAGTTCTTTATCAGATAAATCTACATTACAAAACTTTTCTACTATTGGAATATCAAACCCAATAATATTATGTCCTATAAGTGTATCAGCTTGAGATAAAAGTTTACAAGCTTCTGATAACTTATCCGGTGGAAACTTAAATATTTCTTTTGTATCTACATCTTGAGCTACAATACACCATAGCTTAGATGCTTTTACATCATCTGTTTCTACGTCAAATACTAATCTCATTAAAACTTCTCGTCTAAATTATCATTGTCTTCAAAGTCTGAGTTATCGACTTCGCTTAGTCTACCAGTCTCAGCATCATAAATAACTCGACAAGCTAATCCTACATCTCCTGTATATCTGGATTTAAGTATCCTCATTTTTGTAGTTCTAGCTTCATCCGGGTCGTCTGATTGTTGATTACGTTCTAAAGCAATAACACAATCTGATAACTGACCAATACTATTCGAGCCACGTAAATGAGATAGACTTACTTCAATACCATTCTCATGTCCCTTGTTTCCGTCAACTCTACGTAAGTGAGATACAAGAATTATACCTGCACCTGTTTCTTCTACTAAACTTCGTAGTCTGGTCATAATAGTATCAATGGCTCGTCTTTCATCTCCTTCATGGACAGCACTAACTAACATATGCAAGTGGTCCACGACTACCCATTTACAATCACACCCAATAATCATAAATCTTAACTTAGTAAAGATGTCGTCAATATCGTTTGTGCCAAAATGAGAATGCACCCAAACTCTGTTCTTATTATCTCCGTCATACAGGACATCAAAGAATTTATCAAGTTCTTCTTTACTAAATCTGTCTCGCACTTGGTCAATGTAAAGTCTAGCATTAGCTTCGATAGATAGTATTCCGTCAATGGTTCTTCTCCAATCTTCTTCTAATGCAATGATACCTACATTATCTTTAGTCTGTTTGATTAGCCAATGCTCTAACTCTCTAGTCACACTAGACTTACCAAGTCCTGTCCCACCTGTAAGAGTTAATAGTTCTCCTTGTCTAAGTCCATACAGCTTATCATTCAATCCCTCGTAAGGGAAAGGAATACTTTGTTTCTTTTCTCTGTTGTGAAACTTATCTCTTTGTTCAGAAATATTAATAACACCAGAAGGTGTATAGACTTTTGCTGCCCACCATGCTTCAACAAATTCTTTATGTTTGTTGGACCTTAACATATCGTTAGGGTCTTTCCAACCATTAGGCAAGTTTAGTATCTTAGCTTTACTAGGTTTAAAAAGTCTGGCAACTTTAATTGCTGCTTCCTTTCCTGCTTTATCGTTATCGAATGCAATAATTACATTTTCAAATTCATCAAAAAATTCTAAACTTTCTTTAACATCTTTGACTGCACCTTGAGCACCACGTTTAATAGAAACGACTGCCCACTTACTACCAAGTAGTTCATAGGCAGCCATCGCATCGCACTCCCCTTCGGTTATCGTCACATACTTACCACCTTTGAAAAGTTGTTGACCAAACAAACCTGTTTCATTGTAAGTCCCAGAAACAAAAAAGTCTTTGTTCCTTACATTTCTACACTTGGTCGCTGACAATTCATAGCCATTGTAGTATGGATAAAAGTGTTTAACTACATTACCTTGTAAGTCTAATGCAACTTTAACACCATACTTCTTAGCTGTGGCTTGTGATATTCTCCTATCGCTAAGAGCATTAAAGCTACCTTCATTCACATCATCAGGCAGCTTTGCTGTTGTCATTGTAGTCATATCTTCTCCTTTACACGCTTTTTCATAGTCAGGCATAAACGCACCACAACTAAAACACTTAGCTGAGCCGTCAGTATTTACACCAACAGCATCACTACTATTACATAGAGGACAAGGTTGATGCACCTTATCCCAAGTTTTATCATCCATGTTTACCCTCACTTTAATTTATTCCTTATCCTTTTTGTCTGGCTCAATAACAGCTTCCTTACATTCTTCAAGTAATTTTTCCAGATTAATTCTGTGAGTTCTCGCAGCAAAGTCTAATGCTTCGACTGTCACTTGAAGTTGTCCGGCTTTGTTAATAATGATAGTAGCTTCTTGCTTTTTGTTATCATCTTTAATCTTGTTAACATCATACAAGGTTTCGCCACTATCATTTGTTATTGTTATAATCACAATTAAAACTCCTCATTGTCTGAGTCAGCTTCTGCATACTCAACCAGATTATCAACCTTAACTGCAATCAACTCTGCAAAACTTCCAAAGTTATTGCTATAAGGTTTAATTTTAACTGTGACATCTGAACCATTACCTACTGCAACATCAAGTGAATTGTTATCACTATCAACTAATTTAGGTGAAGGGTTCGCAGTTCCGTCATTCTTTTCAGCTCGTCTGCTAAAAGTAAATGCTGGTTCTTCATACTTCGGTTGACCTGCTCTATCTCTTACTTGAGTTAAACCTAAACCCTCAAGTTTAGTAGCAGTATCTTCGTCAGTCAATACAGTCACACTATATTTATGTGGAGTAAACATCGTGTTAGGTGATGTTATCTTTGCCCACATAGCTTTTCCATTTACATACTCATACATATTATTATCCTCCTTTGGTTGTATTAAGTTTGCACATTATATCATGCCTAGTTTTAAAAGTCAATAGTTAAATAAAGAAAGTCGGTTTTATTGGCACAAGACCGAAAACTTGCCTAGTCAGACGACTAGCTACCACAAGAAAAGGAAGGTATATTATTGTGAGGGCTTCCTATGGCAAACCTAGATAGTTTTTATTTCCTCTAACACTTCTCCCCAAAAAGTTAAAGGTGTATCATCTAAAACAACCTTGAATGTATCATCTAATTTTTCAACCAGATAAGAAACATCAGGGTAATGTTCTTCCATATGCCAAACAAAATTTTTATACTCGTCTCTTGTAAGGACCTTTGTTAAATAATCTTCTTTTCTAGCTAAATACACAAGTTATATTATACCACATAAACATTAAAAAGTAAAGACTATTTTAAATATTTATCTATCATATTTAACTTATCATCATACTCAGCAATCATTCCTAGCTCTTTCTCAATAGTTTCAATCGTATCTGGGTGTTCAGCTACACCAACAGGATTTTCTATTAAGACCAATGCATTAGCAACGTGCCGGTCTATCTGACCTTTAAAGTTATTGCGTAATGCTTTTAATATAAACTCTCGATTGATATACATTATCCTTGACCCCTATATTTTTTGTAGCTATTTTTCTTATTCTTATTCATGGTAGAGAAAGCTACATTACCTCTACCTTGACTTGTCTTTTTACCTCTTACTCCTGTTGCTGAGTTGTGCTCAGTCTTTCGCCAAACTTTAGCCATTAGGATTTAAATTCTTCTATCAATGTTGATTTTCTTTTATCAGAAAATTCAGTAATTGTTTTACCAGATTTATATCTAATAGTTTGCTCGGTCCATTTACCATTAGCATATCTTGTTTCAAGAGATAATACTTTACTATCATCTTGCTGCTCTTTTAATTTTTCTTTTTGTTCTGCTACTTTATCTTCATATTGTGTCATGTCATACCTCCTTGATTGCATACACCAATGCCAAGCATCATTATCCATATATAAAAAATCTTGGCAATCATTAAATTGTTTTCTCCAATCTTCACTATCATAAATATCTCGCCACTCCTTATCCTCAACAGTCGTTGCACAACCTGTTATAACCATTGTTAGTATAATATATTTCATTTGTCCTTGTCAAGTTTTGTCATGTGTCTAGTCATTATCATAGGTTTAATTTTTTCATTAGATAACAGATACATATAGATACACGTTGAGCTAATTAAAACAAACACTCCTAAACCAAATAAAAAATATTCCATTATATTGCCTTTACAAAATTTGTGCTACTGTGTATCTCTTTAAACTTAACACCCAGCAATTTATGTATTCTATCTTCAAACAAACTTATATGTTTTAACACCTCTTCATTTTCTTTAGGTGTCAAGTTTGTAAAGTCTTTATCCATATGTTTCTCTGGTTCATTGAACAACCTCATCAAGTAATCTGATACCTGATGTTTTGCGTAAACTTTTGCTGACACTTTTTTGTTTTGATATGTTATCATAAGTCTCCTCACTATCTGCATTTGTATCTATCAATGGTGATTTATCAAACCAATCATCAATAACTTTTATATAATCATCTTTCATATACTATATCCTTATATAAATTATTATAATTATTAATTATTATTTTTATTAATATAATATAATATTTATACATTATATCATATTTTTTGTTAATTGTAAACCCTTATTTTATTTTAGTTCTAAGAGCTTGTTATCTTTGTTAATACCTGACCTTGCCTTAACTTGTTATCGTTCAGTAGAGAGCTTCTATGAGCTTTCTATTAGGGGTTTTTTATGGTATCCACAATGTTCTCTAAATATTTAAATACTGCCCTTGCTATAACCTCAGAAACATAATCATAAATTTCTTGTTCAGTTATTTCTTCGATGTTATCTCCGGACATAAGGTCGTTGTATATTTCATCAACAAACTTATTTTTATTTTCTGCTGTTAGTTTACCGGTTATGTTATTAAAATCTCGACAACATACCTCGTCTACTAATTCATATATTGTTATCATAGTTATCTGGCTCATTAGCTTTTCTCCTTAATCGCAACAACAACACGAAATATTTTCATCACAATAAAAACAAGTCCAATCTTGACTCGGAAGTTCAGGTTCAAAGTACCCTCCTATCCAACGACCACAGGCAATAGCTTGTATATCGTTAGGGTAAATATCTAAGCCTTCTAATATGCAATCGTCATACAAGGTATCTTTCCAATTAGATTCTTCTTCTGCTTTATTCAAGGCTTCATTAAGTTCATTAGCTATTACCTTTTGAGTAGATATTTGCATATCTCTATCTGTTTTAATTACCAAATATTCCATTAGCTTTTCTCCTCTAACATTTTTTCTGACATATAATCATCTTGTTCTTGTTGTTTAACAAAGTCTAACCACTCTTGACTGTTCTTGTCAACAGTATCAAACCATTCTCTAAATACTTTACTCATACTTTACTTCTCGTTTAAAATTAGGTGGTAGTTTTTTTAAGTAGGTCTACCAACTACTGCCTATCTCGGAATTATACTCTTGCTCTAGGCTCTCAAGAGTTTTGTAGTTAGTGCATGGTGGTTTAGTTCTCATTTACTTTTAGCCTTAACCTCTTCAAGCCAACCGAATTGATACAGAAAGGTTTTTACAAAGGCTCACTCCTAACTACAAAACTATATTAACATACCTCCTATTAAATTACAACCCCTGTTGTTCAAATCTTTTATAAGCTTCAATCTCAGCTTCCTCAAAACTCATACCCTCATCTACACACTCGTCAAACAAGCGTTCAAGGACTTGTGCATTGTGGTCGTCTGCATCAATCATTTCCAGAACCCCAGCAATCACCACATGTTGTTCCGTCTGCTAGTGTACCAAACCCTTTGCAGTTTGGACACTCACCCATGAATTGTTTTATTCGTTGTATAAGTTTAACTATCATCTTTGTTTTTCTCCTTGTTTCTATTATATTTTGTTTTATCCTTATGAGTCTTAGGTTTATGTATTTTATCCATAAATTTTTTTACAGGATTTTTCTTACTCATCTTCTTTATATACCTCCTCTCTTATTGCATCTTCAAAGACTGCCTGACATTCAAAAAAGGCACTCTCTAATTTGTGTGCTTTATCTCTTACAATGTCCAGATAATCTTCCATTTCTTTTTCTAGGTTATACGTTTCTGCTAATGATATTAACTTAACTTGTATATCTACTATGGGATAACTTAGTCCCTTTGCTTCTTTGGTTATATCTTTAACGTGCATATAGCCTAATTCTAAATCATAAATTTTATTCATACATTTACCATATCATTAATTGAATAGTTTGTCAATATCTTTAAAGGTTCTTTTTGCACCTAGATATTTTCTCAATACTCTAATCGCATGAACAATATCCATATCAGCTATATCAATCCATTCCTCCCTACTCTCAGAGTAGTATTCATAGTCTTGTTCCATGTCTACCGGTATTGTTTTACCCAGTATTCTTTGTATTTCTAACGCTTCTTTTAATGTCATTTTTTTCCTCCTTATATTAATTGTATATATCCTCTTCCCAATCATCTAGTTTTAATATTGTTAAAATCATTCTTGATTCAACACATACAACAACTAAATTTTTACCATATTTTTTAGTCCTCCAAATAAAAGTTTGATAGGGAAAATATTTGTGCATAGTTCTTTGTCTAGTTAAAATTTCCCACTTAGCATCAATCGAGCTTTCACCATGCCAACCTCGTTTTTCTAACCATTTTTCTGCTGATATGTACGCATCATTTCTAGGATATTCTTTGTTGTCAAGATGTCCAAAATATATTGCTTCACTCATTATCTTTTTCTCCTATGTTATTTGTAAAACATCAATCACAAAACCAGAGTTATCTTTTTTAGCTTTACCTTTTGCTTTAAGTCCAATAACTCTATTAGACTTATCCAAAAATCTCATATCCGTTTTATCTCCGTTAATAACTTTCATACCTTTAAATACTTTCGGCATATCTCCGTTCTTAAATACTACTGCTTTATTATGTGGCACTTTATCAAATAGTTTAGCATACTTGTAATTTGCTTCGCTATAACTCCACGTTAGATGATAGTTTTTAAAGTGTGATATTTTTCTTGTTGGTATCTTTGTATAATCATAAAATTGCACTTGCGGAAAGTGTTCCAACATATTTTTTTCATTATATAATTCATACTCCCATTGAATATCACTAGTACCATTTAAACGGATACAAGGTTTAATATTATTTTTCTCGCACCTAGTTACAAATTTTTGTATCTCTTTATAAAGTTGTGCAATAAATTCTTCTCTCCTATCTAAATAAAATAAAGTTCTTCGCAATCTTGCCAACTCTATCACATTAGTAGTCTCGCCCTTCTTGATAATACCCGCCCTTCCAGCAGTATTTAAACAAGGTTTCCAACATTTACCAATTATTGCAAATGGGCAAACGGTTCTTTTAACTTTTCTTTCCATTAATGTATCCGCCAAATTATGCGGTAAGAGGTGCATAATTGCCACGCTCATTTTTTCAGTAATACCTTTTTTTAATTTGGAATTACTTTCGCCCATTGTTAATAATGTAATTGGTTTATCCTTGTAAAGTTTATCAAGTATATCTTGATAAGATTTAAAAGTTTTACCTTTAAATTTTACTTTCATATATAGCCCTCTAATAATTAAAGGGATAATTTAAGGCTATCCCTTAAAACCTTTTTAAAGTTATCTAGTAATTAAACAGAGATACCTTTTAGATAACCCATTAAAAACAATTCCTCTATTTGTTCTATAAAATAATTGATTGCTAAACTTAGAATGTCTTGTATTATTTGCTACTCTAAATTTTAAACCAAATAAATTTATATGGTGAAATTTTTTATTGGGATTTTCTTTATCTTGAAATGTTTTTATCATAATATACCTATAATAATACTCTTAAATAAAAGGTGTAAGAGTTTCACCTATTATATTAGCTTCGGATTTTTAGGTCGTTATCGCTAACAGTTTTTATATACTAACAGAAAATTATTATCGTGTCAACTCCCTTATTAATAATATTTCTGGTAATAAATGTAATCTATTTTTATTTTCTAAATTAATGAGCCCATTAACAATATCACCACTCATTAGCTTACTTCCTAAGTGAGCAATATTATTTTGTAAATCTATTTTACTTCTAGCCCTTTTTAATTTTTTCTTTTGTTTCAATGTCATTTTCATTTTTACAAGTTAGCACAGATTATAAACTGTGTCAATACTTTTTTTTTATTTATTTTAAAAAAAT
>Ga0114933_10006854_pt1 | contig 10024 bp, 10 predicted proteins | sample 4SBtaG_FD_89691 | JGI IMG/M metagenome (GOLD analysis project Ga0114933, IMG submission 89691) | Deep subsurface microbial communities from Kolumbo volcano to uncover new lineages of life (NeLLi) - 4SBTROV12_W25 metaG | ecosystem: Environmental > Aquatic > Marine > Volcanic | place: Kolumbo... | reverse complement strand
TCGTCGAGTACACATTCTGTCGCACGGCCGTCAACGTAGTCCCTAACCTCTTGCAGCGCGTCCGCGTCCAGCAAAGCGCGCAAATCTGGATATTTTAGGGTCCGACCGACATTAACGACGCCACTGTTGGTTGCAACACCGTAACTCTCGCCCTTGCTATCGCGATAGCTGATTAGCTTCATGTGCTACTTCCTTTGGTTCCTTCTTTCAATCGTCTCTCCATCACCCCCGAATTGATTGGGGGCCCATAGCATGGCGTAAGACCCGAGCGAGCGTGACTTCCCAATCCAAACAGGAATAACACCTCATGTATCGTTCAACATCTACTTATCCCGTCCGCTTCTCCGGCAAGTCGAGTCCAACACCCTCGAGATGACCGAACAGTTCATTAAGCCTAGCTACATCTTCAGCTGGTAGAGGCGGTTTCAGAATTGAGGCCAAATTGGTGCGCAGATGGGCCTCGACGCCGGTACCAAACAGGATTACATCCGTCCCCGGTTCGTGACGAGCATATCGGTATGCAGCATCAATCACGCTGTCCGCACCACCGTCACGTATCAAAAAATCGAGCGGCCCATCGCTCTTGGCGAGCCAAGGCGGGATCTTTCCTTCGGTCGCCAAGGCATCCACCGTTTCTTGCAACCGACCCGGAATACTAAATATGCTGCGCACGACGAACATCAATACCGTACCAATGCCGTTTTCCATCGTACCCGGGAAACAGTTCCTCCGTGCCACCTGGTGCATCATGTGGAAGCCCAGCATGATGACCTCCCAGACCGGATCACGCGATGCTTTGACTAGCATCTCCCCGGCAGCATCGTTTGGCGGCGTCTCGGTTAAACCGAGATGACGCAGTTTACCTTTCTCCTTTTCGCGCAAAAGGGCCGGCACGTATTCATCTCGGATACGGCCGTAAAGCGCGGGCGGCACCGCGTGGAATTGGAATACATCGACATAATCCGAGTCCAACACACGCAGCGAATTGTCCAAGCTAGCCAGAACATCTTCGACCGGGATCAGCTCCATACCCTTGCGGATCGAAGCCTTGGTCGCGACGAAGATCTCGTCACGCGGCACAATTTTGATCGCCTCACCAACTATCCCCTCAGTGCCATAGACCGCTGCAGTATCAAGATAGTTGACGCCGAGATCCATCGCCGTGTGCACTAGAGCCACCGACTCTGCCGTACTCAATCCGCGGTTCATGCCAAGACGGCTGCCGCCCCCGCAGCCGAGACCAGCCACACTAACCGTCAATCCCGTCTTACCCAACTTCGTGTATTCCACCGAAATCCCTTTCGCGGCGCCCCAAACCGAGGCATTCTTATAGTTGACCGTGCCCAGCGGCGCGAGCTACGACGGCAAAATATAGAATATGGGAGAGTGTGATGGCGGATATTTACGAACAACGCACATACAACAGCGGTGAAATTGGCTTCGGTGAAAAACCTGGAATCGTGGTCGTCGACTACATGACTGCCTTCACTGACCCTCAATACCCGCTCGGAGGCGCCCCATTGATCGAAAGAGGTGTGCAGAACAGCAGCAGACTTCTGGACGCAGCGCGCCGCGCTGGTGTGCCGATTGCTAATTGCTGGACGAGCTATCATAGCAAGCGAGAGATGCCACACTGGAAGGTCCAGGCAGTGAGAGAACATTTCATCCACGGCGCGCCAGGCACCGAGCTCGACCCGCGTACCTATGACGCTGAATACGATATGGGGCTATGCAAAAGCGGCGCATCTATCTTTTTCGAAACCCCTGTCGCCAGTTTCTTCGCCAAAGAACGGGTTGACACAGTCATTATGACCGGCTGTGTAACTAGCGGCTGCATCCGCGCCTCGACTATCGACAGCTTCAGCCGCGGCTTCCGCACCATCGTTCCGGAGGACTGTGTCGGAGACCATGACGAGGGCCCGCACCGCGACAACCTGCGCGACTTCGGCCGACGCTACGCCGACATCAAGGATGCGGATACGGTGATCGAATACATTGAGGATTGGCGAAAAAAAAACCGGTAAACATTGCTCGAAAGTAAGTTCGCGTCGGGAACGTCACCTGGTTAACAATAGATTTGTTTTTAGTAAAGCTACCACAAGCCGACTGGTGCCTTCTGCACCGTTACCGTAGTCGAACCGATTGGATACACACGGCTGTAACTGAGCCATCTTTACCCTCTGCAATTCAGAGCTATTCAGCCGTCGAGATTGTGGCTATTTCTGGATCCAACTTTAGCTCTAACCAGCATAAAGGAGAGCTAGAAATTAAAGATCTCAAGTACCACACTGGTATTGTCATCTAAAAGTTCTAAGACAATAGCCTAGCAGATAACCTGCCATATCCTTCTGAAATGCAAATCGCGAAGTCAAACCCGCGCGGTGTAAACGTCGGTGAGCAACCTATGAGAATATTGCGCGCAGCGCCTTAGCCGCATCGTTGATCGCCACGTCGGCATCATCGACTAATGCCCCCATGCGCATAAATCCATGGATCATACCGGGATAGTTGATGTGGATTGCCGTGTTGCCGGCAGCGCGCAGCGCCTCCGCATATGCCTTGCCCTCGTCGTGCAGAGGATCAAACTCGGCAGTCTGGATCAAGGCCGGCGGTAGACCACTCAAATCTTTCGCGATGGCCGGCGAGGCGCGCGGATCCGTCGCGTCAAACGCGTCATTGAAATAGCAATCACGCATCCATGCGATCGCTTCGTCTGACAACCCGAAACCCACACTATTGCTCCGCGGCGCCATCATGTCTGCTGTAAAATCAACTGCCGGGTATATCAGCAACTGAAAGATGATGTCAGGACAACCCTTTTCGCGAGCGACCTGGCAGGCCGCCGCAGCCAAGTTGCCGCCAGCGCTGTCGCCACCGATGGCAAGGCGTGCCGGATCCCCGCCGATGGTCGCGGCGTTCGCTGCGACCCAATCAAGCACAGTCAAACAATCGTCAAGACCGGCGGGAAATTTATGCTCCGGCGCGAGCCTATAGTCGACCGAGACGATTAGACTTTCGGCCTGATGCGCCAGCAGACGGCACAGCGCGTCATGCGTGTCTAGATCACCGAACACCCAACCCCCACCATGCACGAACACAAGCACAGGGAGTGGCATAGTCGGGACATCCGGTGTGTAAAGCCGCACAGGAACATCGGTCGGCGCGCCAGGCACTGTTCGATTTTCGACGGATAGCAACAACGGTGTCTGAGATGAGAAACTCTTAGTACCTGTCGCGTAGAGACGTCGCGCCTCAACCGGATCTCGGCAGTCGAAAACAGTCATCTCGTCTGTGTTATCCATAGCGTCGAGGATTGCCCGACATTGCGGGTGAACGGGCATGGTAGATGGTCCCCTGCGATTGATCCTGGAAAGCCCACATCATACGGTGTGGATCGGAATAGAAAAGCACATAGGGAAGCACATCATGGACAATCCGATGAGCCTAGAAGATCGCGTCGTCATCATTACCGGCGCAGCGCAGGGCGTCGGCCGCGGAGTGGCTAAAAAGGCGGGTGAACTAGGGGCTAAGCTAGCACTAGTCGACCTCAACGAAGAGGGCGCTCAGGAGACCGCCGACATGATTGACGGTGACGTCACCGTCTACACCGGCAGCGTAGCCGAACCTGGCTTCGTTCAGGAAACCGTGGCCGCGGTAATCGAAAAGCATGGTCGCATCAACGGACTGTTCAACAATGCCGGCATCATCCGTACGGCTATGATCCATAAAATGTCAGTTGCCGACTGGCAGGCGGTGATCGACGTTAACCTCACCGGTGTATTCCACTGCTTGCAGGCCGTAGGCAGGCACATGATCGAACGTGTGAAACAAGGTGACGATAGCCCCAACCGGATTGTCAACGTCTCCTCGGTCGCGGGTCGCAAGGGTACGATAGGTCAGATCAATTACGGCGCAGCGAAGTCTGGCGTTCTCGGCATTACGATGAGCGCTGCACGCGAATGGGCTCGCTACGGCGTCTGCGTCAACAGTGTCTGCTTTGGCGTCGTGGAAACACCAATGACCGAGGTTATCCGCAGCCCTAAATTCGCCGAGAGAACGATGTCTGGCATCCCAATGGGCCGGGTGACGACACCGAGCGAGGTCGCCGGACCTTGCTGCTTCCTTCTGTCAGATACCGCGAGCTATGTGACTGGCCAGCATCTCAACATTGACGGTGGCTCACATATAGGCTTCTAGCAAGGACCACGTTCAGACCAGCTTAACAATCCCGGCCCAGTATTGGCGCTGATCACCTTTTGTCTCGACGTCGTAGCGACGGAGAAACGATAATGTGCCGTCCGCACCCACCTTGAATACCGACAGGGCAGCTGGCACGTGCATGGTCTGACCGACTTCAATAACGGATAACGCCATTATACTGGCAGCGACCAGCAACCGTCCGCTCGGGTCGAGAGCGAAGGTGCGGACGTGGATTGACTGCGTTGAAGCATGTTGCAGTATGGTCGGCGTACCAGTCTCGTTATTTATCTCAAAGACAGCGATATTGTTCTCACCACCTTGAAACGAACTACCGTCGGCGGCGCCGTTGTCAGACCGGTTCGCTACATAGAGGAACCGCCCGTTGGGATGCAATTGAATTGGCCCCGCGAGTTGCCGGGGCCGGACATTGTCGGGATCCGCAAGCGTCTCAAGAACATGCGCTGGTTCTGGTTCTATTCTGCCGTCGAGAACGGCGAACACACGCAGCTTGTTCATCCTTTCATCAGAGACATACAACCATGACTGCGTCGGGTGAAAGACGACATGGCGCGGCCCAAAACCAAATCCGCCAGACGGAGCAATCACATCGCCGGGTGTGAGCTTACCGCCTTCAATACCGAAGCTGCGGAGTGCGCCCGGCGCTTCGGGTTTGTTGGATTGCGGATTGATCCCACGATCGACAATTAGCGCTTTGTTGCTCGAACCAAAGGTCATCACCTGATGTGGATAGATCCCATATTCCAGTCCGCTGTCCTGGACCAGTGGTGCACCAAGCTTCCCATCCATAGCGATTTTGTGCACGGTCAGCCCCCCACCCTTAAAATTGTGCGCGCTTAATAAATATTGGCCCGCCGGGTCCACGCAGAGGTGCACCGCCCGGCGCGGGAGCAGACGTGGTTCGCCGTGAGGCTTTAGCGACCCGTCCGACGCGATTAAAAATGCGTTAACTTGGTTGCGATGCGACCTAACTCCGGGACCACCGCTGCTGGTCGCGACATACAGGATGTTGTTTTTTGGGTGTGGCCACGCATACTGCACCTTGGCTGGCAATTCCACACTCTCGCCCACGTCAAGCGTGCCCGCTGCAACGTCTACCGCATAGTGCGTCAGCTGGGAATCAACTGCGCTATAAAGCGCGGCGACGCCTAGTTCGTGCATAAAGCCGGACAACCGAGCCTAACCGTCGTCTCTCGGATACTGAAGCACGAGGGCTTCAAGACCATCGCTACCGGCACAAATATCAAACTCTTCCTCAATGTTTTCCACAACAACCATTGACCAAAGCGGCAGTTCCTCCTCATCCTTTATCAAGCTTCCATTACCCACAAAGACGTAGTAACCGCCGGCAATTGTTGGATCCGGACCTGGTATCACCATATTGGCGCCAAGCCGGACAATTTGAGCGCACATGCCATCATCATCCTCCAGCACAGTTTCCCAAGCTGCCTCTGTGCGGGCCTTGAGCACTGGCACGATTGAAAATGCAATTGACTCTGAGGTGAGGTTGCGCCGCTTGCTAGGTCGAATTTTAGATCGGGCCTCCTCCTTCATATGAATATAGATAGGCTTAGAATCGGCGGTAATCATGCGTAGCGCAACGAAAGAGAGGCCTTGGGGACCGGCGGTTACCGGACCGTATGCCGTGTGTCGGTCCTTAAACTGGATAGTCAGGGGCTTCAGTTCCTGTCCACGGTTGCCAATAGTTCCGGATCCCGCAACAAAGAGTTGAAACATGGTCACGCCATGAAAATGTGGCTTTATTACCTCATACGCCTGCAGTTCGGACATAGTCGCCTGCGGCCCTGGCGCCACCTCAGAGGAAGTTCGTGGACCAAAAAAGACGGTACCCCAATGCTGGATCCCTGTCCCTGGGGATATAACGGTTTCGCGCTGAGCCAGCGCTTCGGTGCCGCTGCGAGCGTAGATCATGCGCACCCTTTCAACTTGTCAAACGCAGTCCACCCAACCATTACAAATTATAACTCTCGGCAGCCATATGCATAAAGTCTCTATGGCGACCACCCTGCTCGGCCTTCCCAACACACGCAACTCAGTTCAGGATTATACCTATGGCTAGAGATCGAATTCACCTTACTATCGATGACGCACAAAAACTGTCTGAAGAGGCTATGTGCGGCGTCGGATACAATGTCACGGAGGCGCGTATCCTAGCCGATCACGTAATTGATTGTGCACTGTGTGGCTACGAATATTCTGGCCTGCCAAAACTGCTCAACATCGTCGATGCTGCGTTCTTTCAAAAACCGCGCCAGCCATACCGTATCGTGAAGGAGAGCGCGGTCTCTGCTTTGATCGACGGCGGCAACAATGTAGGCATGTTAGCGATACACCATGCCACGCAGGAGGTAATTAGACGCGCAACGCAACACGGCCTCGCCATCGTCTGCCTCTCCAACAGCTGGATGAGCGGCCGCAGCGCCCATTATTGCGAAATGATGGCACGAGCCGGGCTAGTCGGTATCCACACGGTCAGCGCGCACCCGCTTGTCGCTCCGTTTGGTGGCACCACGCGGGTTCTTGGCACTAACCCTATAGCCTTCGGCTTTCCCTGCGAGGGCGACCCACTGGTGATCGATATGGGGACTTCCGCCTTCATGGGTACCGATCTGCAGTTCCGCGAACGCTTGGGAACTCCCATACCAGAAGGAGTTGCCCTCGACCAGAAAGGACAACCTACGACCAACGCCGGCGAGGGCCAAAGAGGCACTCTGTTGCCGTTTGGCGGATCGAATGGCGGCTACAAGGGGTTTGGCTTGGCGCTGGCGATGGAGGCACTAGGAGCGCTCTGCGCGAGTGCGCGCGCCTCCGAAGATATTCGTGGGTATATGATCATCGCCTTCAAACCTGACCTATTCATCCCATTGGAGGACTATCGGCAGGATCTCGCGGATCGGATTGCAGCGATCAAGTTGTCCCCCCGCCAAGACGGTGTCGACGAAATTCGCATCCCAGGCGAGCGTAGCTACCGCAGCCGCGAAAAACTGCGGCGCGAAGGGATCGAAATTGATTACAAAATTTACGATGGGCTCAGCCGTCTGGCTCAGGGGCTGCATAATCACGGTGCCAATCCCGATTAACGCGTCGCGGGCGAAGCAGGTTGCGGCATACTTAAGAATAATCAAACTAGCGCCAAATAGACTTTACCCAGGGGGAAACGATCGATGACCACATTTGTTTTGCTGCATGGTGCCTATCAGGGTGGTTGGATTTGGCTACCGGTACGGCAACGCCTGGAAGCGCAAGGCCACCGTGTCTATTCGCCATCCCTCGACGGCTGCGGCGATAGGGAACACAGTCTCCGCCCCGGCATCACAACAGAAACGCATGGAGCGGAAATAGCTAAGCTGATTGAAATGGAAGACCTTAAAGATGTAGTGCTGGTCGGCACATCCAGCGGCGGTATGGTCCTAGCCGCTGCAGCGGAACGTGTCCACTCCCACGTAGCCCGGATCGTTCTCGCTGATGCGCTCGCGCTGATGGATGGCGAAAAAATTCGAGACATTGTCACAAACAAAGCTTCAATCGAGAATGACCTAGCAGTTGGCCGAGACCCGGCGGACGCCGCTAGCGGATTGTTCAAGGACCTTGTACCAGAACAGCGCAAATGGGCTCTCGACCGGATCACCCATCATCCGCGCGGCGTCTTTTATGAGCCTGTCAAGTTACCAAATTTCTGGTCGCAGAACTGGAAGGCGACAGTAGTTTACTGCACTGAGGCCGTTAACCCAGGCCGCCCCCACCAGGCCCGCGCAGCGGAATACCTGAGTGCCAGCTGGCACGAGATAGAAACCGGTCACTATCCGATGTTGAGCACCCCCGACCGACTGGTGGAGTTGATATTGGAAGGTTGAAGGGCTTCGAGCAAAAAATGTCCATCGCGTATGCCGCTTTCAGAACAGACATTTGCACATCAATTTCCAACCTCTTAAAAGGGACAGTAAAAAAGTAAGATCCAATTTAAGGCACCCCCGTTTCTATTTTTTTGGCTGATAGCCTTTCGGCGGCCAGACTACGAGCGCGATTAGTGGATAGACCAGTAGTGAGACCCATAGAAACAGGTTAAACGCATTAATGTAGCCGATAGTCGTCGCTTGGCGTGTCACCTCGCCGGCGACATTGGTAAGGCCGGCCGTAGTATCGACATCCCATAGGTGCAGTGCATCCACCAATCTAAGACGGTCACTGAATGGATTGATCCACTGCACCAGATCGCTGTAGTTGATCTTCTGGCTGTGAAAAATGACGACATAGCTCGCCGCTATATAATAACTAGAGGCAATGCTGCGCACAAAATGGAATATCGCCGCTCCCTCCGCCGAACGGTTTGGATTAAAATTTGAGAAGGTTACCAAAGTCATCGGCACCCAGAGGCAGCCTACGCCCAAGCCCTGGATGATCATCAGCCAGGTGATTTCACCGATTGACACATTCATGTCGAACTGCGTCAGCATCACTGCCGTGTAGGTTTGCAAGCCGAAACCAACCAGAAATAAAAATCGCGGATCCCAACGGTGCGCGCCGGCAATCATAACAATTTGCGCGAGGATAGTGCCGAGGCTGCGCGCACCGATGAAGATACCAGCAGTTAGTTCGGGCACGCCCCGCAATTGCTGCATCATTGCGGGCATCAGCACCATGGGCGTCACAAACAGCATGCCAAATATGGTCGTAATCGCTATCCCCAACACGAAATTGCGCTCGAGCAGCAGCCGTGGGTCGAGGAACGGTCGATCGCTCGTTAGGCTGTGAACCATAAAAATCCAGCCAAACACTACCGCTCCGGCACCTTCGATTATGATTTCTAACGATTCAAACCAGTCCTCGCGCTCACCACGGTCGAGCATGAGTTGAATGCAAGACACAGCAATTGCGAGACTGATGAACCCGGTCCAGTCTAGTTTTTGCCGGTCCTCACGTGGTGGATCTGGTTTTATGAAGGCCAGGACACCCACCAGCGCGATGAAAGCGATTGGCAGCAGAATAAAGAAAACCCAGCGCCAGGAAATTTCCTCGCTGATATAGCCGCCTAACAGCGGAGCCATCGCCGGCATGACGCCCACACCCATACTGTAAATCGCGGTAGCGAAACCACGCCGCTCGCCAGGGAACTCGTCAATCACAACGGACTGCGAGATCGGCGTAAGTGGCGAACCGAAGCCAGACTGAAGAACACGCCAGAATACAAGCTCAGCCAGTGAATTAGACAGTCCACACATCAACGTCGCGGCACCGAATCCTATGGTGCCCCATATCATGCAGCGACGCCGGCCGAAGCGGTTAGACAACCATCCGGCTAGCGGAATAGTGACAGCCGTGGCGATCAGATTGGCAGTAACGATCCAGGCGACTTGGTCGGGGCTGGCCGATAACGCACCCTGAATCTGAAGTAACGACACATTGGCAATAGTGATCGTAGTCGCGTAGAGCGTGGTGACCAAGGTGCAGGTGATAATCAGCCACACGGTTCTTTAGCCTTTTACGGGATAGAAGGTCATATCAACTGCACCGGCGCCTGGTTGGAAGTTCTCACGACACTTGTACTTGCTGCAACGTATCGGAAGAAACAGGAAGTCCGTAGTCGGAAAGGCAGCGAAACAAGGGATTTCAAATACCTTCCCGACAATCGCCAAATAACCTTACAACTTCCGACATCAAACGTATTGACCCCTGGTGGTAACTAGGCTTTAGAATTGCGCTAAGGTCCCTAAGCAGGACGCAACTGTATCCTAGTACCACCAGGCAAGTTAGGAGATGATAAACATGCCGTTCTACGAAAAGGGCG
>Ga0114933_10006853_pt1 | contig 10024 bp, 10 predicted proteins | sample 4SBtaG_FD_89691 | JGI IMG/M metagenome (GOLD analysis project Ga0114933, IMG submission 89691) | Deep subsurface microbial communities from Kolumbo volcano to uncover new lineages of life (NeLLi) - 4SBTROV12_W25 metaG | ecosystem: Environmental > Aquatic > Marine > Volcanic | place: Kolumbo... | reverse complement strand
TGGTCCCGTTCTGAAATCTCTGCCATTTGTTCTTGTCGGCGACCCACTGGAATGACACCTCTACCGAACCCCAATTTACTTCTACCCCTTGTATCTTTCGACCGGTTTCATCCTTTCGTAGTGGCTCGCGGAACGGCCATAGTGGCTCGACTGGTGACGATTTATCTTCGATTTTTTCTATTAGCTGTGCAGATCGTGCCCATAAGTTGCTCGGGGCGGGCCTGTCATCCTTGCGCCAATATTGCGCCGGGTTCCGATACAAACCGACATCTCTAATTGCGACCGTCTCTAGTAATCGACGGAATGCCCAATTCGAACCACTCCAACCAAAAAGTGCTCCATCGAACGGCATGAGCAGAGGAATGTCGCTTGAACGCCCCGATCGAATCGGTCCAACAAATTCCGGAACTTGGGACTGGAAGATGGCAAGGAATCTCGTCAGGCCTCCTTCTACTAATTCTTCAAAGACGATGTCCGCTTCCTGGATGCCTTGCTGGGGCACGGCTGACGGTGCGTTGTCGATTTTTAATGCGAGTTGAGGTGCCACCAGTACTGACGGGTCGACTGGAGTACCTCGGTAGGGCGCAATGGGGCCGTCAGCTAACGCCTCGTCTTGAGGTTGCTCTGAAGTTGTGGTGGGCGAAGAATCGGGGACTGATGTCGGTGCGGTGACCGAGGATTTGGGGTCTTTTTGGGATGATGCCGAGGTTGCGGTGGTGGTGGTCGAACTAGATCCAAGACCTGTTGAATCGGCTTCTTTCGCTGCATAGGTGTCGGGTGCGTCAGCAGCACATGCGATGAGAAGGAGAGAACACAGCCCGACGGCAACGCCGCTTAATTTCATCGGTGCATCACATTTCGCGCAGCGCCGTCGCTCGAGCTTCGACTGTTGGTCGATTTGTGTTCGATGTGGAAGGGAAAAGCCACAGTGAGTCGAGAGATGGACTGACTTCTGGGACCAAGGTCCGATCTTCCATCAGTTCGATTGCTTCGACCATCCCTGGTGGGTAACGGGTTATACCTGTGCCCGCGACATCCCCCGCAAAATCGTGACCTGGGTCGACTTGTAGACCTATCTTTCGTTTCAGAGACGCTCCAAGAAATGAGAAAGGTCGAATTCGAAACGACGAGACTCCTATCGACAGGCCGAAAGTTGTTATTGCGGCAGTTGCCAACGCTGTTCTGTGGCTCGCTATCTGAGAAATTCGGTTGGCGAGAACAGCTTCCAGTTGGATACGAGTAGCAGCTTCGAGGAGGCCGGTCGCGATGATGAGCGTTGAGCGGTCGGCTGATCGTCCTAGAGCTGCGATGTTGCGGCTTTTGGTCGGAAGAAGGTGGATTTGCGGCGGAGATGTACCTGTTGAGAGGCATAGACCCTCGATCAAGTTGACCAGTCGGGGTTGTTCTCCTTCGCTTACGCGGGTTCCAGGCAACTTCTCTAAGATGCGTCGCTCACCGGTCTTGCTAGCCCAAAGCAACGAGACTGCCATCAGCAGCGCAAGCCCTAAGGCGACCCAAATTGTTAACGAAATGGCGAGCAGGACCAAAAACATGAGCGCTGCCAACATCAGAACAGATAGCCCAAAGAGGGTCGTCACTAGACCTGCGCGTTGTCGGTTTTTATCGCTCAGGTTGTCCATAGATATTCCGTGTCTCCAATATTTCCCGGCAACTGTGTGTCGCAGTGTACGGTGCCAACCACACGGCGCTCGTGACTGTTCACAGACTCTGCTCACCTCCGACGCCAAGCTTGAACGGCCAACCCATGCGACCTAGTTCGCCGCGCCATCCACCCCTGTGGGGGTCTTGACGTTCAATATCTATCGCCCGCTCATAGATGTCGACATACGTTCTGGCCAGTCGATTCATTGAAAATTCTGACACCCGTTTACTTCCGGATTCACAAAGTTGATCAGCTAACTCCCGATTTTCAATGACCTTCAACAGGCCAACGCTCAGGGCCTTTACGTCGCCGGGCGGCACAAGGTATGCCTCGTCGCCCTTAGCCGCGACGTTTCGGTATCCGGGCAAATCACTTGCTACTACTGGAGTACCTGCAGCCATTGCTTCTAGCAGCACAATCCCGAAACTCTCTCCTCGGAGAGAGGGTGCACAAAATACGTCTGCACCCTTAATCCGTTCCATCTTTTCTTCGTCATTGACTTCTCCAAGCCACTGCAGGCGTTGGTCCCCTGCGTATTTCGACCTCAATTCCTCTGTTTGGGGGCCGTCGGACATGATCCAGAGGGTTACATTTTGCGGCAGAGACGCCATTGCCTCAAGTAGAACCTCTAGGCCCTTTCGTGGTTCGTGTCGACCGATGTATGCAATGGTTGGACCATCGCATTTTGTTGGTGTGGCATTGACGAAGTTGTCTACTTCTATGCCATTGAAGACAATTTCGTAGCTTCCTCCAAGTGCTTCATGTGCCATGTCTCGAGCATCTTGAGAGACTGCGGTTCGAATGTTCATCCGCGTCGCTAGCCACTTCACCCCAGGTGTGAGATAAGCCTTGCTTCCTCCAGCTGCATGCCAAGTCCCCACGATTGGCGCGCTTCTCAAGAACAATGCAGTTTGGCAGGGACCAGGACAAATGGGTTCATGAATATGGATGACATCAAATTCTTCGTCGCGGAACGCTCTAATCGTCCTTAGCGTGCAGGCCAGATCTGGGGCGATGGGAGCGATAGAACCGTTAGCGAAGGTGGGGATACTCGCGCCCAGCGACGTAACTCCTGTTTCAGGGGGCGCTCCATCGCAGGGACCCAAAACTCGCACTTTGTGTCCGAGTCGGTTCAATGCTCTGGAAAGCGCGAGAACCTGACTCTGAACTCCTCCGGGGATGCTGAGGCTATATGGCGAGATGATTCCGATTCTCACATCAGGTAACGCTAGGTGATGATGTGCGCTCTCCACAGTGGAATTTGGGCCCGGTCACGTTTGGTCCACAAAATCGCTGGGCCAATTCGGTTGGAATAGATGCCACTGTTCTGGATCCTGGCGAATCAAAAATTCTAATTCTTTGGCAAGTTGACTTGTTACTCGCATGACGTCTTCTTTGATGGTTCCATTCCTACTGACGTCGAGTGGGGGTCTTACGAGACCAAGGTGTTTTCCATTTGGTTCGAAGTAAACCGCTGTTGGCAGGATGGCAGCCCCTGTCCGTAAAGCCATGAGGGCGGGTCCACCTGGAAGGGTTGTGGGTTCACCCATGAAGGTAACTTCGATTCCTCCTCCTGAGATATCTCGATCACAGAGCAGGCAAACAATTTCGTTCCTTTTTAGGGCGGCAGCTATCTCAGTCCCAGCAGACGGACTAAGTGGCACTACGTTCATTCCTAGCTTCGAACGAAAGTTGGCAAACCACGAAAATAATTGCGGTGGTTCGATCGGCTCGACGACAACTGTGATCGGCAATTTGTTAACAGTGGCCATCCAAAAACCTGCCCACTCCCATCCTCCTAGATGCGGTAGAGCAAGTATCACTCCGTTGCCACGATTTAAAGCTTCTTCAACAAATCGATAGTCGGGTACTTCTATGCCTCTTGATAACTGTTTGTCGGAGCGTGTTGGAAGCCGAAAAGATTCGATCCAATATCGAGCGTATGAAGCAAAGGCCTTTCTGGCTGCGGTCTTGACTGCTTTGTCGCCGTGACCGGGACCCAACGACCGTCTCATGTGGCGTTGAACCATTGAACGTTTCTTCCTCAACACCAAATTGAGTGGGAACGCAGCAATTGATGGCAACACAGCAGCAACGGGGCCGGGCAAACTTCGAGCCGCCAAGGCCCCCAGTCGATAGAGCGCTGTCACACCCTGTCCGCTCAAGGTCAACTCTTACTATTTGCATCAGGCATGTCGACAGTTGCCTGCCGCCAGACCTTGAAGAACCGTTGAACTGCAGTAAGCGACGTAAGAGCAAGCATCACCCACAGCACAGGAACTAGTAACACCTGAAAACACAGGCCAAATCCCAGAACGACCATTCGTTCGGCCCGTTCCATGAGGCCGCCCTTTGCGTCGTAGCCCAATAGCTCAGCTTTTGCTCTCTCGTAACTAATCAAGGAGGAAACACCTAACACGGCCATTGGCAAGAGCATGATTGTCCCGCCCTCACTCTCCGCTAGGTGCCATGCGATACCACATAGCAAAAGACCATCTGTTACCCGGTCAGCTGTTGAGTCAAAGAAGGCCCCACGTTTTGAAGAGGTGCCAGCAGCAGCGGCGACAGCGCCGTCTAGTAGATCGGGAACAGCAGTCAGGATTAGGAAAGCAAGCCCTAGTTGTAATTGGCCTCGGCCTATGAGGACACACGCTGCTACTGACATCGCAAGACCTACACAGGTCAGAAAGTTGGCGCTGACTCCTAGTCGAACAAGGATGCGTCCAACGGGGCGTACGAAGCGGTCAACCCCGTTCCGAAAGTTTCCATCAAACATCAGTCGCCGCTTTCCGCACCATTTTTTGGGCCAGAAGTCTGAACCCAATCCTCTGGGTTCGCCTCAACGTAAAATTCGACGATGGTGCCGTCGATCGCATCAACTAGAACGAGACCTCTATTGACGGGGGGATCTTCTGCTGAATAGACAAGCATTTTCCATGTCGGTCTACTCGTTAGACCTCGCCACCCAAGTTGGGCGCTGGCATGGCCTACGGGGAAACCAACGGCACGATTTGCGGCGACAAGAGCAGCGCTTTCGTCAAGCCCAAATGCTCTGCCTGCTAAGAGGCTGTACAGACCAAACAATGCCAATGCTGCACACCCAAAGATCAAACCCCGGTTTATTAATACCGGTTCTCCATCGACCAAAAGGGCCCAGGTTCCAACAAAGATTGCGACTAGGAGATACAAAAACCCCGTGGTCCTTCGACGTTTATTGTCGGGAAATTTGTAGGCACCGACGAATCCGCGATCGAGGTCCTCAGGAAGTTCATCGTGTACTTCTCGGTCGTCCACGTTGATTACGCTACCGGCCTGCAGTGTTTTGGCAAGGTCTCACTCGAAAGCCGCTCTGAGACGTTCAAGCGTGGAATCGAGGGATTCGGGCAGGACTCGCGCCCCCCCGACCGTGGTCATAAAGTTGGTATCGCTATCCCAACGAGGCAAGACGTGAACATGAAGGTGATCTGGGATTCCGGCACCAGCTCCGCGGCCTAGATTCGCGCCCATATTTATGCCGTCTGGAGTGTAGGAGCGTTCTACGGCAGAAATTGACCTGGTAACCAAGTCGAAGATCTCCACTCGAATTTCCTGTTTGAGGTCTTCGAAGTTCGATTCATGATCGTACGGCAGGACCATTACGTGGCCTGTGTTGTAGGGGTAAGCATTAAGAATTACTGCCGCTGATTCGCCGCAATAGACCAACTTGTCGGGTTCGCTGGTTCGAAGACCCACTACCGAACACAGCACGCATTCGCCATCGGAAGCTCTCGAAATCTCACCCGTCTCTCCGCTGACGTATTCACGCCTCCAGGTAGCCCAGATCCTCTCCAAACTATCCATCAGTGAAGTCCAATCAAGTCCAACAACTTGCGAGAATGAGCACCAGGTAGCGGCAGCGGCACATTCATTCGAGACCCACCAACTTCAAAGCAACTCTGGTCCGATATCGGGTATTCAGTTGGAGTAGAACCGCTGTAAAGGCTTCAATCGCCGTCGCATTCGACAAGTTTCCGCAGTCAAGCGCCCTGGTACCGGGAATTTTTCCGACCACCTCAGCCACCAAATCCGTGGCCTCTCTATCATCACTGCAGATAAGGATGTCACTATCAAGCGGTTGGTCGAGATCACCTAGCTCTTGAGCTGGTACATGTTGAAGGGTCGCGGCAACCTTCGAATCTGGCAGCGACGCCTGAACGGACGCCGCCACCGAACCTCTTGGCGGAATAAGTGGAACAAACTCATCGTCTACCCGAGCCAACGCATTGGACATTGTCACCACGACTTTGCCTCTCACGTAGTCTTCAACACTTCTCGCGGTAATCGCTGCCGCATCCCATGGGGTGGCGATCACGACAAATTCACATTGGGCAGCTCCCGCATTGTCTGATGGAGTGACCGCTAACTCGCGGTTAGACCATCGCTCAACGATGCTGTCAACTACTTCCATCGACCGATATTTCGATCGAGAACCCAAAACAACCTCATAACCCACATCTGCAAGGCGAGCCGCCAAAGCCGAGCCTGCAGGTCCAGTTCCACCAACGATGCCTATCCGCATGAAGTGCCACGGTACTGTCCAAAGGCAGGGTACGGTGACTTCATTCCGCGAGTTACGACGAAGACGCCTCATAAGGGCGTCGATACACCAAACGGAGGACAACCTTCATGGGTCTCATGGATGGGAAAAAGCTACTAATCACTGGGGTTCTTACCGATGCCTCGTTGGCATTTGAGGTGGCGAAACTGGCGCAGCTAGAGGGAGCCGAAGTGGTGCTAACCGGTGCAGGCAGAGCAATGCGTCTAACCGAACGAACCGCTCGCAAGCTTCCTGAACCATGCGATGTTCTAGCGCTCGATGTCACAGAGCCCGCAGAAATTGAGGCGGTAGCTGCCGAACTCGCCACTCGTTGGGGTTACGTCGACAGCGTGTTGCATGCCATCGGATTCGCGCCTGAGGCTTGCCTAGGCGGCAATTTTCTTAACGCAGAATGGGAGGACGTCAGCGTCGCCTTACACATCTCTGCGTACAGCTTGAAAGCTTTGGCCGGTGGACTTCAACCTTTGCTCGCCAAATCCCAAGGAAATGTTGTCGGACTTACGTTTGACGCATCTGTCGCATGGCCCGTCTACGACTGGATGGGAGTAGCGAAGGCAGCCTTTGAATCGACAGCTCGGTACCTGGCCAAATCTATGGGGCCCGACGGCATTCGCGTAAATCTCGTCTCAGCCGGGCCAATCAGAACTATGGCGGCAAAGTCAATCCCGGGATTCTCCGATTTCGAAGATGCTTGGGAGAAACGGGCACCTTTGGGCTGGGACGTCCACGATCAAGACTCGGTGGCGCGGACAACCTTGGCCCTGATGTCGGACTGGTTTCCGATGACCACAGGTGAAATCGTCCATGTGGACGGCGGTTATCACGCCATGGGTGCCTAAACAGGCTCGCCACTAAAGGTTTTACTCACCGCTCTTGCAGTAACGGTCCAACTAAGCCGCGCATCACGTCGTCCAACGTGAGGACGCCACTGTTGGTTCCTTCTGATGTGACTACTGCCAGATGTATCTGAGACCGTCTCATGAGTTGAAGAACGTCTGGCAAAGTGCTCTCGGGGTCAACTCGAAGCATCGGTCGGATGAGATCCGGTGCCAAAGACTGTTTCTTTTCCTTTATCCCAAGAAGGTCTTTGCTGTGCACGAAGCCTCGAACGTCGTTCATGTCTGCGCCGTGGACAACAAGCCTCGTATGTCCCGTCTTTACGATCTGGTCTTCAATTTCGACTATTTCAGAATCAACTGACACAGAGTGGACATGGTCTATTTGTGCCATTACAGAGGTCGCAGGCGTCTGGCCGAAGGCGATCGCACTTTCGATTAACGCATACTCCTGACTGTCTATGAGGCCTTGGTCGTGGGACTCATCCACCATTAATGCAAGTTCAGCGCTGGTTGTTGATTCATCTAGTTCGGAAGTGGGTTCAACACGGAACAAACCAAGTAGCCCGTTGGAAAACCCTTGAAACATCCGAATTACTGGCCGGGCCAGGCTGAGATAAAGTGCCATTGGTCGTGCCAGGAGAAGCAAGGTTCTCTCAGGACCTGTGATTGCAAGGTTCTTCGGAACCATTTCACCTAAAACCATATGCACGACTACTACTAGCGCTAAGGCAATCGCGAAGCTCACTGAGTGCAGAACTGTTTCACTTATTTCGGCGAACTCGTTGACCAGTTGTTCGATTACCGAAGCCACAGCCGGCTCAGCTAATCGACCGATCACAAGTGAACAGATGGTGATGCCTAGTTGGGCGCCACCTAAGGTCGTTAGGACGTCTCGTTGCAAGCGTTGGGCTGCCAGAGCTGATTTGCGTCCAGCAGTCGCTTCCGCATCAATCGCCGACTTCATAGCTCCGAGCAAACCAAATTCCAATGCTACAAAAGCCCCGTTAAACAGAACTAGAAGCGATCCAACTGCTATTGCGAGAACTGTCATTTTGCTCCGCCTTGATCTAAAGGAGAGCCATTCGCATCACTCGGAGCTTCGATAGCAACATCTGCGATTCTTAAGTTCTCTTTTCGTAGAACCTCCAACTTCCAGCCTCGCCACTCAACTACCTGTCCGATTTCTGGAATAGATCCCATCTGTTGCAACATGAAGCCAGCAAGTGTCTCAAATGGTCCATCAGGCAGACGCAAACCTACGATTTCTTCTATTTCATCTCGTGACTTCAATCCTTCGACAATGACACGTCCATCCCTTTGGGACGCTGTAATAGCAACGGGCTCGTCATACTCGTCGGCTATGTCGCCGACCAACTCTTCCAAGATATCTTCACGAGTAATCAGACCAGCTGTTCCTCCATGTTCGTCTACCACGACAGCTAAACGACTAGCTGCTAGCTCGAGATCTACCAGAACACCATCTAACTCTCGATGCTCGGGGACAACCACTGCCGGCCGCACTATGTCCTCTAATGGTCGACGCTCACGATCATCGGTAGTGAGGGAAAACACATCCTTCACTTCGACCATGCCAACGATGTCGTCAAGATCGGCCCCTATCACAGGGAACCTGGAGTACCCGCTTTCTTTCGCGCTCTGAACTAAATCGGAGATAGTTCCTGAGTTTCGCAATGCGACCATCGAGGTTCTTGGAGTTAAAGCATCAGCTGCGTCTTTTCTAGATAGTCGCAAGGTACGCGTAATTAACCTGGCTTCATCTTCTTTGATGGTTCTGGCGCTCGAAGCGCGAACTAGATACTCAAGATCCTCGAGTGATCGAAGGGACCGCAACTCCTCAACAGGTTCTATGCCCACCAAACGAACGAGTCTGTTGGCTAACCCATTAAAGGCAGTGGTTATCGGAGCTGCTAGCAGTCCATAAATCCTAAGGATCGATCCAAGCCACAACCCCGTTCCGAGAGGACGAGAAATGGCCAAGTTCTTCGGAACTAGTTCACCGAAAATCATCTGCAGGACTGCAGCAATTGCGATAGCGATCACAGCTCGCGTCGGCCCCGGATTCAACGACACCCCTGGCACGAAGTTGAGCAGAGCCCCGATCGTGTCCTCAGCAAGGAAACCCAACAACAAAGAGGTGACAGTGATACCTAGTTGTGCTCCGCCGAGGTGGAAACTCAAGCGGCTCAGTAGTTTTCGAACAACTCGGGCGCGTCGATGTCCTTGCTCAGCCATAACTTCGACGCGTTCGATGTCGACGGCGACCAGGCTGAATTCACCTGCAACGAAAATCCCGTTGAGCGCAATAAGAACCAGCACTGCGACTAGCCCTAAAAGGGGATCGATAGTGAACACCTCCGCCAATCATTGTCTATCCGCACTTGACTAACGCCAAGGTAGCCTCGAGTCAATGCGTCAGCACACCACCTCTTTCGAACCGGTGCGCGAGTGGTCCACCTACCCACCGGTTGAAGAGACAATTCGAAGTGAAAGTTCACTGGGTTGGTTGAGACGCATAGGCCCAATTGTGATGACGCACCGGTGGCGGATCATCTGGTCGGTTATAGCCGCAATAATCGCGATGCTGGCTCAAATTTTAGTACCTCGAGTCGTGGGTCTCGCAGTGGATCGTGCCCTCATTGAACGAACCAGCGCTCTTTCCTTTTTCGTCATCATCCTATTGATCCTCGGAGTTGCTCGAGCATCCGCAACTTTCGGGTACCGCTACGGACTTTATGGGATGGCCTTCAAGGTCGAATACCAGTTACGGACACTTCTTTTTCAACATCTCGGCCGTTTATCATTTTCTTTTTTTGATCGCGTTCAGAGTGGACAAATTATCAGTCGAGCCAATTCCGACATCAGGTCGGTTCAAATGTTTATGGCCTTCGCTCCAATAATGGCTGT
>Ga0114933_10006849_pt1 | contig 10027 bp, 10 predicted proteins | sample 4SBtaG_FD_89691 | JGI IMG/M metagenome (GOLD analysis project Ga0114933, IMG submission 89691) | Deep subsurface microbial communities from Kolumbo volcano to uncover new lineages of life (NeLLi) - 4SBTROV12_W25 metaG | ecosystem: Environmental > Aquatic > Marine > Volcanic | place: Kolumbo... | reverse complement strand
GCGCGACTATACACGGTGATCATTAAGAACGCCAATCAGACCTAAATCGCTAGATTCTTCCGGTCACCTAAACATACAGCTGGCTTCGCTACACTCGATGTCGTTCGAAGCATTTTCTAAGGACGCTGGCATCGACTCCCACGAGTCTTGCGGCCCGTTGGATATTAGGGGGCGGGACCGCCGAACGGCGAGGCGCTGCATAACCCAATCCCAATTCGCCGGCTACCGCTCTCACCGGATCAACCCAGGAACCACTGCCTCCTAACCCTGACGAATCACTGTGCTTCTGATGTCCCGATATCGAATCTGATGAACCACCACGATCAAACAAACGAGTCGACGCCCCGCGAAAGCATCCCATGGGTCCCTCTGAGTCCGCACAAAAGCGATAGCCAATCGAACATTTCTCCAGTTCTCCACGGCCAGAGATAAAGACGACCCTGGCGCAATACTCGATACAAAAAAGGTGAAGAAGGCATCCCGCCTGCAGGCCAGGTTGACGGCGTTTATTGTAAAAAACCTTCGCAGCGTATCGTTGCAAACGGGCCCGGGGCCTAAAAATCGATCGCCCTGCCCTTGCGCTCCCAGTCTCCGTAACGCGTCGGCTCAAGACCGTCAGGACCATCAATTTCTCGAACCTCAGCGCGCACCGTTTGCCTCGAATCAACTGGCGCCTCCTTGGGAATGGGCTGGGGCATTGTTTCTCCGAGATAACGAGCCCTCAACTCATTCCACAGGGAGAGTCGAGACCAATCAGGGGTTTGCAGCTTTTGCTCAGCATTGAGAAATGGATTTGGTAAAAAAAATGTACACATCTGATCGCCATCGCCATTTCACAGCCTAACTCCCATGACCCTGGCACACACCGGCCCGCACTAAATTCCCGATAAAACGAAACACGCGAACACTGACGCCGCTTCGCAACCACAGTGTCCACTCCTTCGCGCCCAAGTCCGCGATGAACATCAGTACATAAGTGAAAGTGCGCATCGCCGGTTACACCCAAAAAAAGCGTCAAGTAACCATCCAACATCGAGACCCTCTCCGGCCGTCGTTCCTGTTGCAACTCAAATACCGCACCTTCCAGACAAGGACCAAACATTACCTGATCCCAGTTGTCGACCAACAAATCAAGACATAATCGAGTGGCCGTCCCACATTCTTCTTTATCCAACGCCAACAACGCATCGCCGCGACAGACCTTTGGTGGGGCCTTCCAATAGGTTCCGTTTAGCAATCGAACATCGGTGTACTCGACAGTCGCGCCGGATGCTTCGCGCTGAATCTCAGTGGCCTGGACCGACTCGTTTACAGACTGATCACTCATTAAGGTAGACCTAACATTCCATTTAAGACGACATCACTCGACTGAGGAGTCACTATATCAACCCTGGCAACCTCGTGTGCATTTTTGGATAAAACTCATCTAAACTGATGCCACGCACTGAGTGGATTTCCAGCCATCGATGAAAATCACAACCGGCCTTGATGACGACTGCGTCTGGTTCAGGACGGCCGCGGAATCGCTTTCCCTGAAACCTTTAGAGACTGAGTTACATTGCGACATCGCTATCGTCGGCGCAGGCTACACCGGACTGACAACGGCTTTACGACTCGCCGAGTCGGGCCAAGACGTCATTGTCGTTGAGGCGCATGAGGTCGGCTACGGGGCATCGGGACGCAACCTGGGCCACTGCACGCCGACCCTCCATTACTGGCCATTTTCCAAGTTAAAAAAGATCTATGGACTGGAATACGCAACGCGCATTATTCGCATGCAAACACAGGCGGCGAAACAGGTTTTTTCCCTTATCGAGAACTACCAGATTAATTGTGAGGCGGTGTGCAACGGAATTTTACGCTTAGCGGCTAGCCCGAAACATCTCAAATCCCTGGAACAGCAAAAAGATTTCTATCAGGAACACGGTCTAGCGGGCCGCATGCTTACGCCTGATGAGGCACAGGATCTGTCAGGGTCCTCACGATTCCATGGGGGTTGGTTAATGGAAGGCGCCGGCCATCTTAACCCTTTGGGCTACGCCCGCGGTCTCGCACGTGCAGCGCTATCGCAAGGTGCCAGAATCTTTATTCAAAGCCCGGTGAACAATTTAAAAAAAGAAGGCAACCAATGGCATCTGCAAACCTCCATGGGTTCCTTGACAGCCAACAAGGTTCTTCTCGCAACAGGTGCTTACACGCTTGGGCCACCGTGGCCCCGATTAGACAAAGCGTTCGACCCCGTACCCATTGTGGGTCTCGCCACCGACCCAGTGGACCCGGCGCTTCGAGAACAAGTGCTTAAAGGTGACCATAGCCTAGTAGATACCCATGGCGACCCCATTCTTTATAAATGGACACGAGACAATCGACTGGTTACCACCGTCTTCTTCTCCGGCGCCATGGGACATGACCCAGAAAAAACTCGCGATTACATGACTCGAAAAACACAATGGGTCTTCCCTCAACTCGGACTACTTAATTGGAGCTGTTACTGGTATGGGAATTTGGATGCGCAGTACCGAACGATTCCACGAGTTTTTCGACTCGATGACAATGTCTATTCGTGTCTCGGATTTTCCGGTCGCGGCGTACCCACTGCGACCGCAATGGGGTCCGTTCTAGCGGACCTGTTAGCAGGCGCCGATGAAACCACATTGAGCGTCCCGGTAGAGTCATTTCGACGTGTACTACCGGGGCTTGCTACACTGCAGTCGCTCAGTTTTAAATGGGCTCGTTTCCGTGATCGCCTTCGAATGCGCCTTGATGGCGTAAGAGAACTTCCTCCCACTCTCTAAGGTCCTGAACAACCTCTAACCAACGATGACTCTTTCATCAGAAATTACTGCCGAGCACTCTGCCCTTTTTGATGCTCAAGGATTCTTCGTGCTTGAGTCTGTCATTCCGACGGATCATCTAGAACTCTTGCGTCACCTTTCAGACCAAGCTGTCTCAGCCCGGACCCACGGGTCTACCGTTGGGACAGCTGAGGGAGCGCAGCTCATGGGTACCGCTAGCGGTCGCGTCTTTATTTTTGGTTTGGAAAGTGAGCAACCCGCTATGTACAAAGTCCTTCTTTCCGACTGGGCCCTCAAGATCGTGGGCACCCTGACTCCAAACGCGACCCTTTTTCATACCGAATTTGTTGTCAAAGCGCAGGACCAAGGCGATGAAGGCACACGTTTTGGCTGGCATCAGGACGGTGGCTACAACACCGAACCCAGCGCTGGCGGCGCCATCGTTCCGGATATGCCGCACATTTCCCTATGGTGCGCACTCGATGATATGTCGGTAGACAACGGCGCGCTTCGAGTCATTCCGTTCGACCGAAACCCGATAGATCATCCTATTGCGTACACAGCCCCGCCCCGGCCTGGGGTAGCCTGCCAGCCCATATATCGCCATCAGCGAGTCACACCCGAAAAACAAAACATCAACAACCATGTCGGCGATGTGTCTGCCTACTTTGGTCAGGATCCAGGGGATGCGATGGAAATCAACGCAGGAAGCGTCGTCGTATTCTCTGCACTGACACTCCATGGAAGCGGCATCAACACAACTGAAAAACCACGACGTGCTTTAAACATTGCGTATTCGCAATCGATTATTTCTCATAATGCTCATCAGAACACAGGCAAACCACACACCTATGTCGACTTTATCGTGGATGGAAAGCTTACAGAAAACGCGGTGGCACTGCGCGCTTGACGCGAATCCTAACTACAGGCCCTGTACTCACTCCCAATCAACGAGCAAAAACCAATTCAGGCAACCACAGCGCCGTGGCGGGCACGAACGTGGTCAACATCAGCGTGGGCAACCACGCGAAAAAAATCATAATTAGGGTCGGCTTCATCATCTCATTGACACTAACCCCTGTTACACGAGCACCGAGGTAAAGTAGTGGCGCAGTCGGTGGTGTGATATTTGCCATCCCGAGATTAACGCCCAATACCGCTGCAAAATGGATTGGATCCATCCCCACACTCGTCACGATCGGCAACAAGAGTGGCGCGGACAACAACAATCCGCTGATGTCATCCATCAGCATACCAATCAGGATCATTACCAGGTTTACCATCAAAAGAATGATGATCGGGTTATCTGATATCGAAAATACGAGTGTTTTAGCGAGCCCCGGAATATCTTCAAAAATCAGGAACCGGCTCACGATCAACACCATAAAAACCATGACCATGACTACGCCAATCGTGATTCCCGCCTCTTTAATAGCAGCCCAGAAATTCTCCTTATTCAAACCTTTATAAACAAAGAACCCGACGGGAATCGCATAAATGACCGCGACGCCCGCGGCCTCCGTCGGCGTCATCACTCCCCCGTAAATTCCACCGAGAATAAACAGCGGCATCAGCAACGCGGGAAACGCTTTCCAAGATCGGACGCCCAGTTCTCTGGGAAAATTAACCGGCTTAATTGCCAACTTTAGATTGGTCACCTTACGCAACAAACCAAAATTAACAATAATCAGAAGCACTACCAAAATGAGCCCCGGAATAACCGTCGACAGAAAGCATTTAAGTACTGACTGCTGAGTGACCCAGGCATAAAGAATTTGTGACGCACTCGGCGGGATCAACAAACCTAGGGGCGATGCACTAACAATCAGTGCCCCAGCCAGCCCGTTGGGATAATTAGCCCGTTTCAAATGGGGCATCATAATCGTACCAATACACGTTAACGTGGCCGCCGCACTTCCCGAGATCGAACCGAAGATCGCGCTGGCAATCACCGACGCCGCACTCAAACCACCTTTGATGCGTCCAATCAGCAGCTCAGCTAACTGCACCAACGGTAAGGCGATTTTGCCCCGCTCCATGATAGCGCCGGCAAGAATAAACAGAGGAATAGCCAGCAAAACGATCGACGTCATTTTCCAGTGGCCTGCCGGCATAAATCCCGACACGTCGTGGCCACCAAACGTTGCAATCAATAACAACACAGCGCCAAAAGCCATTGGCACAGAAACACCAATGACTAACAAAACACATAGCGCAAGAAAACAGGCAATGATCAACATGCGATGGACCCTCGACCCGTACCCATTGGCTTAGTCGGCAACAGTCTGCGCCGCCGGTGGGCGGATTTTGATCAAAGCATAGAGATGAAACATACTATACAAACTCATCATCAATAACCCGACCAGTATCCCCACACGGGGAATCAAAAACGGTATTTTCAACGCCGGCGTTACCGCCCAGTTGGGATATGAATCGATCTCGTCATAGATCATCAATATAGCCCAGTAGACCAGCGCAACGCTGACGATCACTTCGATTAGGGTAACGACTAACTTTCGCAACCATCTCAATCGGTCATTTTCAGTGATGTAATCCAACAAATCCGCATTGATATGGCTGCCATCGTAGGTCCCAAGCGCCCCCCCCATAAAGAAGAGCCAGAAACAGACCATTAGCAACCACTCGTTATAGGCAAAAAGATCGCCCTCGAAACCGTAGCGAACAATAACCACAAAGAAAAACGTACCGGCCATGATCAGGCAGGAAATCACCACAAGAACAGATTTGAAAGCCAACATGACCCGAACCGTGCCCTGCAATGCGCGCGGCAGCTGATCGACGAGCTCTGTCATAAGAGCAATTCCGAGGAAATGGCGGGAAGCGTCCGGGGCTGGGTGGTTATTACACCACCCAGCCCTGGTAGAGCATTACATATCCGCTTTTAAACGGTCCACAATATCTTTACCGACGACTTTTTCAATCTGCGGCCAGACATTATCTTTAATATGCTTAGATAACGCGCCACGCTCAGCGTCAGACAGATCCAACACCTCATAACCCGCATCTTTTAGTTTTTGGATGTAACCCGCATCGTTACTTCGCGCCCAGTCCGTGAAGGATGCCGCGGCCCGATCAATAGCGGCCTGTACCGCTGATTTCTGTTCAGCGTTCAATTTCTTCCACGTTTTCTGGCTAGCGTAGTAGGTAGACGCCTCTACAAACGCGTTGTAGGGAATGTAATATTTACCAATCTGACTCTGAGCAAAAACCGTATAGGTCGCCTGTGGCGTGCAGCAGATTGCGCCATCAACCGTACCGGCCTGCACCGCGGCAAACACCTCGGCCCAGTTCATCGTCGTGGTTTTAAAACCAATCGCTTCCGTCGTATCTTTGGCAACCTTTGAGCCCCAAACCCGAATATGAATTCCCTTGGCTCCTAGCCCCGCATGGTCGTTCGGTTTCTTTGTAGAGACAACGCCAATGAAACCTTCTGCCACGTTGCCCAGCAGCTTGAGATTCAACTTCGCCAAGGTCTCCGTCATGATTGCCGTATAGGCCGAATCCTTACTGCCATAAACCTTAACCAACTCGTCCCAAGAGGACACCAGGAATGGCAGAGAGTTGATCTCAAGCACCGGATCCTTGTGTGCATAAACAAACGCATGGACCATGTCAATGTTGCCACGAATGGTGTCTTCCAGCAGTTCTTCGCCGCTACCTAGCTGCCCTGCGGGAAATAACTTCACCTTAATCCCAACGTTTGCAGCTTCGATATCTGACTTAACCTGCTCCATCATCTTGTGAGCGTAATGCTCGACAGGCAATACGCCAGCAAATTTCAGCGTAATGTTGCCGGCAAAGGCGACACCCGAAATGGACAAGGCGACCAGCCCAAGTCCAGCCAGGCGACTCAGCTTTCCAATACTCAACATAGCATCCTCCAATCATTGATTTTGTAAAAACAACTGATACCTACCCTAACAGACAGCAGCCCGCTCACAAACTTATATTTAAGGGGGTTTTCCACCTTTCTCCATGGAAAATAGGCTTCCAAACAGTCCCAACTTTGAAAGACTATCGCGATGCCAAGGTCAGCCCTGTTAAGTCAAGATCGCACGATTCACCGCTGATCAGATGCGCCAATGCTTGCCCAGAGCCACACGACATGGTCCAGCCAAGATGGCCATGGCCCGTATTGAGATAGAGCCCTTGAACGGGTGTCTCTCCCAGGTACGGAATGCCGTCCGGGGTCATGGGACGAAACCCTGTCCATGCCTCACCAGCAGATGGGTCCGGATAGTCAGGAAAAACATCGAGAAAAAACCGACGCAGATTTCCGATTCGTTTCGGATTCAGTGAGCGATCGTTGCCCGCAAATTCGGCGGTACCCGCCACCCGTATACGATCACCCAATCGGGTAATCCCAATATGCCGGCCCGTATCCGCCATTGGAATCACCGGAGCCCCATTCCATTGCCCTACGGGAAGAGTGATCGAATACCCTTTGACCGGATAAATAGGCAGTCGAATTCCCAACGGTCTCAACACCGCATTGCTGTCGTTGCCCATGGCAACCACACAGGTATCGGCCATGATCGTTTCAACATCTGTGACCACCGCGCTGACCGCGCCATTCGACGTTTCAATTCGTTTGATTGATTCGCCGTAACGCACAGTCACGCCATTGTTCGAACAATATTGCGCTAATCGTTGACTGAATAGTCTCGCATCACCCGCTTCGTCATTCGGGTAATGAATGCCTCCCGCAATTAAACCCTGCTGCGAACGCAACGATGGCTCGAGCTCAATGCAGGCAGCCTCGTCTAGTAAGTCATAGTGCAACCCCATCGCACCCAACGTTTCCGCAACACGCTTAGTCACTTCCATGGAAAGCGGGTCTCTAAACAGGTGTAACGTGCCGAGCCTGCTGCCGTCATATTCAATCCCGGTATCCGCGACCAACTGATTGAGCGTGTCTTTGCTATAACTGCATAAACCGTAAATAACCGCAGCGTTCCTGGCCCAGGCTGTGTGATTACATTGGCGAAGAAACTTAACGCCCCATGACAAAAGGCCCGGCAAGGCTGCAGGCCTCAGAAGAAACGGCGAATCCTCCTTTCCCATCCACTTGAGGATAAACCGCGGTATCTCCGGAGACGCCCACGGATCTGACATGCTGGGCGTAACAATGCCCCCATTCGCAAAGGATGTTTCAAGGCCTGCATCTTCGTTTTTCTCAATCAGCGTAACCTCATGACCCTGGCGAGAAAGAAAATAAGCGGTTGTCACACCGACAATCCCACCGCCCAACACCACCACCCTGCGCGAATCAACCACAGTCATCCCCTCCCGTTTGAGACCGCGGATCGATTCGTCAGCATATCGATCGAAACACGGACGTGAAATATTGCAAAGACTAAGGGAATAATAACCCTGTCATTCCAGTCAACACAGTGTGTTCATTGTGTAAAACAAATGCAACGCACACACTGGCTCAGTCTCATCGACACCAAAGCATGTCTGGCTCGAAGGAGCAAAGGCAGTATCAGCGGAGCGCGGAACGACGGGAGACCACAAAGGATTCATCCTGAAACCACAGACCATTGTGCTCATGCAAGACTTGCGCAGTAGCCTCTAGGTAACGACCTTCCGTAATGACCGCCTCGAGACGCTCATCGTCAATTTGTCCAGCGTAAATCGCCGCGTTCCAGGCCGCAAACAAAGTCGACGTCCCGATACTGTCCGCGATTTCTTCGGGCAAGGTATGCATCTGGTATTTGAAAACAGACTTGGCGTCAGAACCTGCACTGAAACTATATCCACGACTCTCGTTACCCAAGGTTTCCTTCAACACCTGGATCAACTCGTGACGATCAGTTCCGGCAACTGATTCCTCCGGCCATATCGCTTTAATGATCTCCTCACCAGGATCGTGGCCAAAGGATTGAATACCCAGTAGGCGGCCACCTTCGCGTAGGCTGCGGATGAGTGGCAGCAGCACCTTGTCGATTTTAAATTTCGCGCTCATTCGGTTGCGCCATGGCTGGGACGCCAACACCAAATCGTAATCTCCGCGAACCTGGCCCCGATGGGGGATAACGGAGTCCAACAGAAAACGATTGTCCCGTCGATAGATCACCAGCACCGACGGGCGGGTATACAGCGGATTGCCAGTCTCTTCGCTAGCACGGACCTGCCAGCCATCGACCAATAAAGGGTCGATACCGCGGAGTTGTTCTCCGTATTCATGTGCCGAAGCGCCTTCAAGGCTAATCTCATGCCAATTTAACGCGGCCGCTTTAGCTACATCCCGCGGCATTAGCCACGGCGCTTCTGAGTAGTAAAGATTGGTAATAACAATCACGCTCGAGGGATGTTCAACCAAGCGGTCAGGCAGTTTCTCCAACGATAGCCGAACATCCTCTAAGCTGATTTCTTTAGCCACCACCAGAAAAGGAATGGTCGGGAAGCGTCGATGCATTGCACGGAGCAAATGACTGAGGACCGTGCCGTCTCCAACCCCAGCGTCAAAGAGACGAAACGCAGGCGGTTGAGGCGCTATATGACGCAACTCATCCGCGGCCCGTTCAGCCACCTTCCACTTTTCATTACAGGTGTTGATGAAGGCAAGGTATTTTTGGCGATTATCGTAAAACCTAAAAGGCCGTGGCTTCCTTGACACCGACGCGCGCGCTGCCGGCGCGCCGCCCTCAGATACTGGAACCCCTTCGGCACACTGGTCCGGGTCCAGCACCGCATTCGTGCTCGCTAGAAACGTCCGTATTTTCTCTGCAGTCGCTAGCGTCACACTCTTGCCGTTTCGCAGCCGATGGCACAACTTACCGTCATTCACCGCCTGGAGCCCACAAGTCGTCTCGGCTATGCCATTGTCCCGACAGTAATTTTCGATCTCTGCCAATAACGTTTCAGTCTCGGTTGTCATGGGGTGTTAGCTGCAAAATGCACCTGTGAATCCAATGGAGGATCGGATTTAGCCATAAGTTCCCCGTTGCGCAAAATATTTGGCCCATTATTGTGTTAATGACTGCCTATGGGCAACTAACCTAATGCTGCATAAACGGATGCATATAAGGGATATAACCGAGGTTAACGTTCGGCCTTTAAATGCTTCTCTACTGTCTGAGTTGACATCCTCGCCGACTTATTAGGCGCATAATGGGATAATGCCCAGCTTTTACCCAATGCCAAAAAGGCGATGGATGCCACCCAATCTAGAACGATGGAGAGGCAATTACCGAGCGGGAATACGG
>Ga0114933_10006847_pt1 | contig 10028 bp, 8 predicted proteins | sample 4SBtaG_FD_89691 | JGI IMG/M metagenome (GOLD analysis project Ga0114933, IMG submission 89691) | Deep subsurface microbial communities from Kolumbo volcano to uncover new lineages of life (NeLLi) - 4SBTROV12_W25 metaG | ecosystem: Environmental > Aquatic > Marine > Volcanic | place: Kolumbo... | reverse complement strand
CGCGTCGATGTCGAGGGGACCCAGCACAGGCCCGGGGAGATCGAGCCGCAAGCGGCTGGTCACCACCAACCGCAGCTCCGGCGCCCGGGCCACCCACTTCACCAGCAGGGGCTCCACGCCCTCCACGCCCAGGTCATCGAGCAGGACGAAGCAGGGGCCGAGTCGGGCCAGCCCCTCGGAGACGCTGTCGACCTGGAGCAGCGCGGCGAGGTGCTCTTCGAGGCCGGCGGCGTCTCGTAGGGCGCTGACATCGGTCTTCCTCGCCGACTCGCAGACGGCGAGCAGCTCGGTCACGAGCCGGGTCTTGCCGATCCCGCCCGGACCGACGACGGCGGCCAGTCGGCGGGTGTCGAGCAGCTCCGCCAGGGCCTCGGTCTCGGCCTCGCGACCGACGAGCGGGTGCAGGCCCAGCATCGATCCGCTGGTCGACCACCGCGCCACCGCGGCGGGCTTCGGGGGCCGGGCTGGCGCCTCGGTGGCATCGCCCAGGACCTCGATCGAAGGGGAGCCGACGAGCTGGTAGCCCTCGCCGACGTGCTCGATGCCGAGCGGGACGCAGCGCTTGCGGACGGCGTTCAGCGCGACGTGGAAGGCGTTGTCCGAGTGCGGGGCTCGATGGGGGACCTCCCAGACCCGCTCGTAGAGCGCCGGGCGGGCGAGCCCTGGATTCAGGGCGATGGCCTCGAGCAGTCGGTAGCCGAGCCGACTCCGCGCGAAGGCGACCACGACCTCGTCCCCTTCTCGGACCTCCCGGCGCCGGGGGTCGAAGACGAGCTTCACCGCATCTCCGGCTCCAGGTCGACCCCGAGCCCGTCCGCCATGCGGTTGATGAAGTTGAAGTAGGAGCAGGTGGCCGCGGCGTTCAGGATCTGCTCGTCGCTCAGCCCGACCTCGCGCAGCGCTTCGACGTCCGCTTCGACCATCTGGCCCGGCGTCAGCGTCAGCTTCTCGGCGTAGGCGCAGAGAGCGCGCTCCACCGGAGGCAGCTCCGCGCTGCGCCAGTCGCGGAGGATGTCCTCGACGAGCTCGGGGGCGTAGCCGACCAGACGGAGATCCTCTCCGTGGGCCTGCGTTCAGTAGAAGCAGTCGTTGGCCTTGGACGTGACGACCGCGATCAGCTCGCGCTGCGGGTCGGTGAGCGGGGCGTCCTTGCGCGTGGTGGTCGCCCGGTAGAGCCGCATCGAGGCGCCGAGCAGCTCCGGATCGAGGCTGTGCAGGCGCACGATCCCGTAGATCCGGCCTGCCCGCTCGAGCGCTGCCCGGTAGTGCCGCGCGAGGGCACCCTCGGCTTCGTCGTCGCCCACCTGTCGAATCCACGCCATAGGGACCGCTAACCCGGGCCGCCGTGGTTAAGCCTGAAGCCATGAGCGACCCCATCTCCGTCCACGGGGCCCCCCGCGGACGCTACTTCGAGCAGTTCGGCATCACGCGCGAGGTCCTCGACGACATCCTCGGTGCCGCGCTGTCCGGTGGCGCCACCGACTGCGACCTCTACTTCGAGCACAGCGTCGTGACCTCGGTCTCCTTGTCCGACGGCGCCGTGAACAAGGCCTCGACCCACGTCGATCTCGGCGTCGGTGTGCGCGCGCGCTTCGGCGACCAGGTGGGCTACGCCTACACCGAGGACCTCTCGACCGGCTCGATGCGCTCGGCGGCACGCACCGCCGCGGCGATCGCAGCGGCCGGGGGCGCCCGCGGGACCGTGGACCTCGCCCTGTTGGACCTGCCCTCGTACTACCCGGTCCGCAAGCGCTGGGAGGCGGTGGGCATGGACGTCCGCGTGCCGATGGTGCGCGGCTGGGAGGAGAAGGCCTTCGCCCAGGATGCCCGCATCAAGAAGGTGCAGACGCACCTGGTCGACGCGGAAAAGGTCGTGCTCATCGTCCGCCCCGACGGACGCCTGGCCGAGGACTACCAGCCGATGTGCCGCGCCATGGTCGTCTGCTCCGCCGAGGGCGCCGACGGACGCCTCGAGTCGAACAGCTATAACCTCGCCGCGCGCGCCGGGCTGGAGTTCTTCGACGACCAGGAGCGCCAGGAGCGCATGGTCCGCAAGGCCGTCGAGCGGACCACCTTCCTGCTCGACGCGGGCAAGCCCCCCGCGGGCGAGATGCCCGTCGTCCTGGCCGCAGGAGCCAGCGGGATCCTGCTCCACGAGGCCATCGGCCACGGCCTCGAAGCCGACTTCAACCGCAAGGGCATCAGCATCTACGCCTCGCGCATGAACGAAAAGGTCGCCCCCGACTTCGTCACCGTCGTCGATGACGGGACGGTCGAGGGCAGCCGCGGCGCCATCAACGTGGACGACGAGGGCAACCTGGCCGAGCGCACCGTGCTCATCGAGGACGGCGTCTTGCGCGGCTACATGCACGACGAGATCAGCGCCGCCCACTACAAGGTCGACCCCACGGGTAGCGGCCGCCGGGAGAGCTTCCGGCACCACCCTCTGCCCAGGATGCGGGCCACGTACATGGAGCCCGGACCCCACGCTCCCGACGACATCATCAAGGACACGAAGCGCGGTATCTACTGCACATCGTTCAGCAATGGTGCCGTCCAGATCGGCGCCGGCGACTTCACCTTCTACATGAAGACGGGCTGGCTCATCGAGGACGGCAAGCTCACCCGGCCGATCAAGGACGTGAACATCATCGGCAACGGGCCGGCCGCGCTGGAGCAGGTGGACCGGGTCGGCAACGACCTCGTGCTGGACGAGGGCGGCTGGACCTGCGGCAAGGATGGCCAGGGGGTGCCGGTGTCCCAGGGGCAGCCCACCGTCCGGGTCGCTTCGCTGACGGTCGGGGGTGAAGGATGAGCCCGATCGACACCGCACGCAGCGCCGTCGAGACCGCCCGAAGGCTGGGCGCCGACGAGGTCAAGGCCACCGTCCGCGCCGGCAGCGAGGTCGAGCTCGAGCGCCGCTCCGGAAAGCTGGAGCGCGTGCACGAGGCCAGCACGCTCGGCCTCTCCGTCGCTCTCCTCGTCGACGGACGCTTCTCGACCCACTCGACCTCGGACCTGCGCGCCGACGCCATCGAGCCCTTCCTCCGGCGAGCGGTCGACGGCACCCGCTACCTCGAGCAGGACACCGATCGCGCCATGGCCGCTCGCGAGCAGATGGGCAGCCTGGACGTCGAGGGCCTCGACGCCGCGGACGAGGCCGCCTTCGACGACCGCGACGCCAATGTTCGCGAGCAGGGCGTGGCCCGCCTGGAAGAGGCCGTCCTGGCCGGCGCCGGCGACGACCTGGTCTCGGCGACGGCTTTCCTGTGGGACATGCGGAGCCGTGCCGCGGTGGCCTTCAGCAACGGCTTCGAGGGCCGCTCCGCACGCACGCACTTCGGCTTCGGCGGCATGGTCACGCTGAAGGAGCCCAGCGGGAAGCTGCCCGAGGCCTACAGCTTCATCAACGCCGCGCACCTGGGCGATCTGCCCTCGATGGGCTCGGTCGCCGAGGACCTCTGGACCCGAGCCGGCGAGGTCCGGAACACCTCGGCCTGCCCCTCGCTGGTCTGCCCGATGCTCCTGGACGCCCGGGTCGCCCCGCGCATCCTCGGCGCGCTCCTGGCGCCCCTGTCCGGCGCCTCGCTGCACCACGGCCGCAGCTGCATGCACGACAAGCTCGGCGAGAAGCTCGGCTCGGACGCCTTCACGGTGCTCGACGACCCGACCATCCCCCGCGGCCTCGGCAGCAAGCCCTTCGACGGCGACGGCTTCGAGGCTCGCGTACGCCCCATCTTCACCGAGGGCGTGCTGAACACCTGGTACGTCAACCTCTACCACTCCCGAAAGCTCGGGGTGCAGCCCACCACCGGGCGCGCCGGCAACGTGGTCATCCAGCCGGGAGACCGCTCCTGGCGCGAGATCGCAGAGGGCCACGACAAGTGCATCCGCGTCACGAGCTTCCTGGGCGGCAACTCGAACCCGGCCAGCGGTGACTTCAGCTTCGGCATCCGCGGACAGCTCTACGAGCGCGGCGAGTGGGTCCAGAACCTGAGCGAGATGAACGTCACCGGCAACCTGCTCGACCTGATCACCCGCTTCGTCGAGCCGGCGGACGACGTGTGGAAGTTCTCCAGCTACCGCGTGCCGACGCTGGTCTTCGATGGCGTCCAGTTCTCCGGGACCTGAGAGAATCGGGGCGTGACCCCGGAACGCGAAGCCATCGAGCGCGGCTGGTACTACCTGCGCACCGACGCAGGCCTGGAGCGTCGTGCCCATGGCTACCCGGCTCGCCTGATCGTCGAGGGCTTCGGCTCCCGCGCCGCGCTGGTGCAGGCCGCCTCCCGAGCCGCACGCGAGGGCGCCGACGGCGTGCTGGTCACCCCCGAGGGGACGCGCCCGCTCACCCTGCAGGAGCCAGGCTTTGGGCCCCCCGTCGACAAGGTGCTGTTCTTCGAGTCCCTGATGAACTCGGACATGCCGCACAACGACCGGGAGATCAGCCAGGGCGTCCTGCACATGGCGGCGCCCCTTCGAGGCACGGCGACCCAGGTCGTCCTGGCCAACGTGAAGATGCGCATCACCGGCGACGAGCGGCCGGTCCAAGGCCTGGACGCGCTGGAGGCGTCGCTGCCCGGGGTTGGGCTGATCTGCATCACCCTGCTCGAGGGCTACTGGGAGGGCGTGGTCGAGCTGATCGCGGCCATCCGCCAGGCGGGCTCCCGCGCTCACATCGCGGTCGGTGGGGTCATGCCCACCCTGGCGCCGGAGCACGTGGCCGCGCACCTCGACGGCGCCAGCTTCATCTGTCGCGGCGCGGGCGAGATCTTCGTGCCGCAACTGGCGAATATCGTATCGGATTCAGACATCGATACGCCCTTCACCGAAGCCCAGCGCGCGGCCTTGATCGCCATGGAGGGCCTGCTCGCCTTCGACCCCGGCGGCGCCCTCATCGCCGCCCGGCCCGACCGCGTCGTCACGGTCGAGGACCTCTCCCGCGTCGAGCTCGATCTCGCTCACGTGCACGCGCGCCATGTCCAGGACGGCATCGAGATCGCGACGAGCCGGGGCTGCATCCACAAGTGCACCTTCTGCTCCATCCTGGGCCGCGAGAGCTACCAGGCCCGCTCGGCCGAGAGCGTCGTGGAGCTCCTGGGTCGATACGAGCAGCACTTCTCCGAGCTCTTCGGCGACGACGTCCCGAGACAAGCCTTCCGCGTGCACTTCTCGGACGACGACTTCGCCTGCGACAAGGAGCGGGCCATCGCCCTGTTCCGCGGCGTCCTCGACACCCCCTTCCGGCTGGCGAGCGTGCAGGTGTCCATCGCCGATCTGTGTCGCAAGGAGCAGGGACGCACGCTCCCCGAGCCGGACCCCGAGCTCTTCGACGCCCTCGACCCCCGCTGCTTCGACGACCACGGCCGGAGCTTCCCGGAGAGCGACTTCGTCGCCGACCACAAGAGCCGGCGGTGGTCCAGCTACCTCCAGATCGGGGTCGAGGCCTTCTCGGACGCGGAGCTCGTCCGCCTCGGCAAGGGCTACAAGCGCGCCCATGTGCGGATTATCGCCGCAGAACTTGCGCAGCGCGGGCTCCACTGGGACGCCTACGTCATCCTCTCCAACGCCGACACCAGCGCTCAGGACCTGGTCGACTCCGTCACAGAGATCGCGCGCCTCAAGCTGCGCTTCCCCGTCCACTTCCACGCCCGCTTCCCCGTGGTCCCCCACCTGGTCAGCTACTTCACAGCGGCCAGTCATCGACGGCTCGTGCGGCAGGGCCGCGTCGATCGTCTCCGCATACGCGAGACCCTGCACCACGACGACGCCCCCGAGCTCGACTACCCCCTCGTCGACCACGACCTGCCCGAGGACGACCGGGTCGCCGAGGCCGTCGAAGCCGAGCTCTTCACCGACGAGGGCTATTACACACAGACTCTCCTGAACCTCCGCAGCCAGTGGACCCACCGCAAGGACCTGGAGTCGGAGCGCCTCGTGCGGGCCCTGGACGACGCCCCCCGCCGCTTGATGCTCGAGGCCCTCGAGGACGCCCGGCGAAACCGCGGCAGCGACTGGCCAGGATGGGAGCCGGACACGAAGCGACTGGTCGCGATGGCCGAGAAGCTGGTCGGCCCCGACTGGAAGGCGAAGGCGAAGCGCTGGTCCGAGCAGTCCGTGCCTCGCCTGGTCCTCATCCCCACCTGGCAGTGCGAGCTGCGGTGCCGCTACTGCTTCATCCCGAAGCAGGACGGCCGCGTGATGTCCGCCGAGACCGTCGATCGCAGCGTCGAGCTCCTGCTCAGCTCGGCACGCGACGAGGTGATGCTGCAGTTCTTCGGGGGCGAGGCGCTGCTCGAGTGGGAGCTCGTCAAGCGTGCGATCTCGCGTACTTCGGAGCGCGCGGCCGCCCTGGGCAAGAGGGTCCGCATCGTGCTCTCCAGCAACGGCTGGTCCCTCGACGCCGAGAAGCTGGCCTGGCTGAAGCAGCACCCGGTGAAGCTCGAGCTCTCCCTGGACGGACGCCCGGAGCTCCAGAACCGCTTCCGCCGCGCGCTGCTCAAGGGCGGCGACTCCTACCAGATGGGCATCGCCCCCCGCGTCGAGGACATCGTCGCGGCCGGCGTGCCCTACGACGTCATCATGGTGGTGCACCCGGACAACGCCGATCGCGTCGCCGAGAGCTTCCAACACATCGCCGAGCTCGGCTTCGAACGCATCCAGATCAACCACGCCCTGGGCTACCGGTGGACGAAGGAGCAGATGACGACCTTTGCCGCCGGGCTGCACCGGATCGGCCAGTCCCTGCCTGGCCGCTCGACGGTGCTGGTGAACGCCGAACAGCCCCCGATGCCGGTGCGCTTGAACGCCGAGATCACGGTCGACTGGGACGGCACCGTGTACGGCGGAAACGGCTTCCTGCACGAGACGGAGCACAAGGAGAGGTTCCGCCTGGGCCACCTCGACGACGGCCACGGCTTCGACCGCTACTGGCTGGACGCGCCCGACAACGACTTCCTGCTGCGCTGGAGCTACCCCGAGGACGTGACCGCGAACAACCTCGCCGTGGGCCGCATCATGACGAGCTTCGTCAGGTGGTTGAGAGCAGTGTGAGGGCCAGCACCACCAGCCCCCACTCGATCTCCCAGTAGCCGAGCAGGATCCAGAAACCGAGCAGCATCGTCGCGGCCAGCCCGAAGAACACCCAGCGCAGCTGCGGCACCCCGAAGAGGAAGCCGAAGGCCTCGAGCCCAAACGCGCCGATGCTCATCGCGGTGCAGAGCCGAGGCGAGGCCCCGAAGGCCGCGCGCAGCCCGCGGACGGGCTCCGGCACGAGCCACGCGCGCTCGCTGATCAAGAGCTGGAGTCCCGTGCCGCGGAACCAGGCGGCGCCGGCCTCCTTCCACTTGGAGAGCGCCGCCAGGGTGAAGGTCGCCCCCATCGCGCCGCAGGCGGCCTGCCAGCCCAGGTGGTCGGGGTCCTCGACCGAGAGCGCCATCGCGACCCAGCGGCCGAGCAGGAAGGCGACGAGCACCGTCGCGGTCGGCACGTACTTGCCCAGGTTGACGACGATGTCCCCTGGCCACTGGCTGCGCTCCCACTGCCGGTAGAGGCCCAGCACGACCAGGAAGATGACCGCGGCGACCGAGCTCTGCCAGAGCACGAACGAGGCGATGGCACCGAGCATGACGAGGGTTCCGCCCAGAAGCGCCACCGCTCGGGGCACCCCTGGACGCCGAAACGCACGGAAGGGCCCGTCGGTATAGATCGACGCGCCTCGGCTCAACAGGTGGCTCACCGTCATGCCCCAGGACAGGAGCATGCAGACCCCGAAGAGCGCCATCGTCATCGCCGACGCGCCGTGCCGGTGCAGACGACGCGGCGCTCGCTCCGGACCGAGCCGTCGTCCTCGATCAGCACGTTCACGAAGCCCCACTCCACACAGACCTCGCCTCCGTCCCCGCGGTGCTCTGCGACGTGCCGCTTCGCCTCGTGGACGATCCAGGACAAGGTGCAGCGCGTGTGAGCGGGCATCATCTGCTCGGGCTCGAAGCCGGCGTAGTCCACGAAGTCCGCGACGCTGGCCTCGACCCCGTCCGCCCACAGCTTCGGCACGTTGCTCTCTCGCATCGTCGCGACCGAGGCGTACATCGAGTACGCGCTGAAGGGGTAGAGGTTCTTCACGAACCAGCCGATGACGGCGAAGACGCCGAAGGCGGACAGCGCCCAGGCGAGCTCCGTCAACAGGGGTGTCATAGGCTCCGAGCATGCCACGCCCCTCGGTCGATGCCCTGCTCGGTGCGGTCTTCGGCGCCGACGTGCCCGAGCTGCTGGTGGCCATGGGCGTCCGGCACGCCGACCCCGCAGCCTTCGGGTGCGGGCCGATCTGGTCGAGCACCGGGCGCCACCGCTTCTACCTCGCCGACTCGCACGACCCTGAGCTCTGGGAGGCCCACCTCCCCCAGCTCGGGGACTTCCTGCGCCCCTGCGGGCGGCGCATGCTCGACACCGACGGCGAGCGCCACGAGGTCTACCTCGACGACCTGCACCAGCAGGGGGGGCGGGTGATGTGCGAGATCCTCTCCCTCCCCGGACATCAGCGCTCGAGCATCGTCCTGATCGACGAGGTGCCGCCTGCCTTTTCGCGCTACGCCGGCCTCGCGGAGCTGGGGCGCCTTGCCCTCCGCACGGGCCCTCGGGAGCACCTCGTCTGGATCACCGAGGCCCGCCACACCGGCCTCGTCGAGCAGACCACGGCGCTGGCCCGGAGCCTCGTCCAGCTGCCCGGTCCCCTCCCTGAAGGCGCCTACATCGACGCGCTCGATCTCCACGGCGAGGTCGTCGATATGACCCCGGGCTTCCTATAGGCGCTGTGCGACGGGCTGCTCTCCCGGGACGAAGTCGAAGGCGATCCCCAGGCCGACGCGCCGCCGCAGGTCGGGCTCGTCCAGGCCGACCCGGCGCCTCCCCTCCGAGGTCGTCACGAAGAGCGATCGGCCCCTCAGGTCGACCTCGAAGGCGATCCTCCCCGGCCCCTCCAGTCGGGAGAGCTCCGCGCGCACCAGCTCCATGGCCGGCGAGCCCGTCCAGCGCGGCTCGGCCAGGTCACCCTCTTCGACGACCAGGTGGCCCAGCATGTCGAGCTGCAGGAGCGTGTGCACCACTCCGGCCACCGCCACGTCGTCGAGGTCGTCCAGCAGCCCGAGCGTCGAGGACGAGCCGTCGAGTCGCTGCAGCACTCCGAAGTCGGGGAGCACGAGATCGCCGACGTCGACGACATCGACGGGCTCCCAGACGTCGAGGAAGCGGTGGGTGTGGAAGCTGCCACGCGCCCTCACCGGGAGCTCCAGGCGGAGGCGCGACAGGGCCAGCCGCCGCCACCTGCGGGCCACGCTGCGTCGACCGGCCAGCCTCGCCGCGTCCCCGCCCCCGACCCCGCCGAAGTCCGCGTTCGGCGCCGCGAAGAGGTGGTCGCTGACCAGCCAGTTGAAGAACTCGCTGCCCCAGCCGTCTCGGGACGCCCGGCCGACCGCCGCGTCCAGGGGCGAGGCGATGACCCCCAGGCACACGGCGGTGAAGGCCTCGGCGTCGCTCTCGTGGAGGGCCTGGCCGAGCTGGAGGCGCTCCTGGCGCGCCTGCCAGTGCCAGCTCTCCGCCCGCAGGTTCCGGCCGTACCAGACGCGCGCCATGCGGTGGTAGGCGCCGGCGATGCGCGCGAGCGCCTCGGAGTAGGCGGCCTGCACGGGGGCCTCTTCCTGGCCGCGGAGCAGGGTCGTGATGGCGTTGGCCACCATCGAGGCGCCGTTGGCCGCGAGCGTGAGACCGCTCGAGAGCACCGGATCCACGAACACCGCGGCGTCGCCGACCAGGAAGAAGCCAGGACCGCAGACGGTCGACACCCGGTAGGCCCAGTCTTCGCAGACGGCCGGTCGGTCCCCACCCCCCGCGGGTCGGTCGCCGACGAAGGTCGCGCCGGCGAGCAGCTCGCCGACACCCGGCGTGGAAGCCACCGCCTCGGCGTAGAGCTCCGAGAGCTCCCTCCCCTTCACGGTGGCCTTGTCCGTGACCAGCCCCACGCTGACGAGGTCCGG
>Ga0114933_10006843_pt1 | contig 10031 bp, 10 predicted proteins | sample 4SBtaG_FD_89691 | JGI IMG/M metagenome (GOLD analysis project Ga0114933, IMG submission 89691) | Deep subsurface microbial communities from Kolumbo volcano to uncover new lineages of life (NeLLi) - 4SBTROV12_W25 metaG | ecosystem: Environmental > Aquatic > Marine > Volcanic | place: Kolumbo... | reverse complement strand
TGCAGGTAGGCTATCTGACCAAAAACGCCTATGAGTACAGTCACCACCTCAAGATAGGTCGTGATTTCGGAGTAGCCGACGATGACGTGGTGGCGATCGAAACCGAGACCGCCGGCGGCGACAGCGGCCTTCCGGCCCTCGACCGCGCTGTCCTGCGCGGCACGCGCGAGATGACCAAACAGATGAAAGTCTCCGATGACACTTATGCTGTCTGGATGGAACATCTCAGCGAGGCGCATATAGTCGACCTTGTGATGGTAATCGCCTTCTATAACGGCGTAGTACGACTGCTCGGCGCACTGGAAATCGACGTCGAACCGGAATACTCCGTGGAACTTGAGAAACATCCGTTGCCAAAGAAGTAAGGAACAAATTATGGGAGATCGTCTGAAAGACAAAATTGCCATCATAGTCGGTGCGGGACAGAGCCCAGGCCCGACGCCCGCCATCGGCAACGGCCGTGCCGCCGCGATGCTGTTCGCCCGCGAAGGGGCGAAGGTACTCGCTGTTGACCGACATCTCGATGCAGCGCAGGAGACTGTCGACCTAATACTGGGCGAAGGCGGTGAGGCGGTAGCGTATTCAGCCAACGTTACCATCGAGGCTGACATGAAAGGCATGGTAACTGCCTGCACCGAACAATGGGGCCGCATCGATGTCCTGCACAACAATGTCGGGATCAGCGTGGAAGGCGGCGATGCACCGGTCACTGAAATCACCACCGAGGCTTTCGACAAAATCATCCAGGTCAATCTGCGCAGCATGGTCTACTCCTGCAAACATACGTTGCCGGTAATGCGCAGACATAAAAGCGGCGCTATCATCAACATTTCGTCTATGGCCGCCATATCAAGCTACCCCTGGGTCGGCTACAAGGCGACAAAAACGGCCATGGTTGAATTAACTCGGCAGATCGCTTTTCAGAACGCAGAATTCGGCATCCGGGCAAACGTCATTCTGCCAGGCAAGATGGACACACCCATGGCCGTAGACCGTCGCGCAGACGCCTACAGCCGTCCGCGCGAGGAAATCGCGGCGGAACGCGACGCGACAGTTCCGTTACGCGGCAAGATGGGCACCGGCTGGGACGTAGCGCACGCCGCCCTCTTCCTCGCATCTGATGAGGCCGGCTTCATCACCGGCGTCACCCTGCCGGTTGACGGCGGTGCCAGTACACGAGTTGGATAGAGGTAAAAAAGAGCCTGAATTGGAACCTCAAGGAGAAAGCCCAATGGACATTAACGAAGTTCCCATCTTGATCAGAAGAGAGATAGAGGCGCGGATTGCGGGTCCCTTGATCGAAGCATTCATGGAGAAGTTCGGGCGTGAGGAAACCATCGCCGTTGCTTCAAATGTAATTTTAAAACTAGCTGAAGAATCAGGTCAGCAGCTAGCCGAACGTTGCGGTGGAAACTCTCTAGAACATCTGTCAAACGGCACAGGTCAGTGGTCGGCTGGAGGTGCTCTGAAACGTGACGTGCTCGAAAAGAACGAGGTCAAATACAACTACAATATCGTGCGGTGCAAATACGCGGATATGTATAAGGAACTTGGGCTGGAAGAGCTCGGTTTCATATTTTCCTGTGGGCGCGACGGCAAAATGTTCGGCGGCTTTAACCCCAATATAAAATTCAAACGGACGCAGACAATCATGCAGGGTGCGGAATATTGCGATTTCCGACTGTCACTCGAAGAAGATAAAATCCCGTCCTCCACCGAAGAAAGTTCGTAGGACGGATGAACGTGCGGTTCAGCCCTTGCTCGTATCATCAGAGTCTAATGGATGAATTGAGCGGGTCACGGTGTTGAACTTTAAGGGCCGATCTTATGAGACACTCACTTTAACTTTAGCCTTGGTGCCAATGCCTATGCACCAGGTCTCGACAGGATCGTCCCTGTCACAGCACTCCTAATACAGGACATAGGATTATACGAGGCCTAAACTAAAGGACGTGCAGTGCCGCATTTACATTTGGTGTATGCGGCGGCGTTGCATTGGGATGGGAAGCAGACATTGATCCTACAGAATGATAATTGGGGCAATCGTGCCCGCATTGGGATGTTCATCGTCGGCAGCGAGGCCGTACCGGAGGCGGAATGGTGGGCCATGTTGCCGCCAGCTGTCTCTGTACATGCCGCCCGCGTTTCCGCCGTCACGCCATGGGGAACATGGAATAAGGACCGTAAGCGGGTTGCGTTATCAGACGACCTCGCCCGGGGGGCAGCGCAGTTCGCGTCTATGCGCCTATCCGCAGTGGTTCTCGGGCACAGTTCCAGCAGCTTCATCGGAGGCAAGGGCTGGGACACCGCGGTGATAGAAACCCTTTTGGAAATTACTGGCTCGGACATTCCTGTCACTACGAACGGTCTCGACTCGATGGCTGCTTTGCGAGCTTCTGGAGTAAGGCGGCCGTACCTGGTGCTGCCTCCCTGGTACAACGACGCGACGATCAAAGCCGGCATCCGCTATTTCAAAGGGCAAGGCCTGCAAATCGAGGGCCATATGAGCTACGACCCAGGCCCGGAATGGCACGACGTTTCTCCCGGTGACATGTATGCGCATGGCCTGGGCTTCGCGCAGGAGATCAACCCATTGTACGCGCAAATTGTGGCTGACTGCCCTGCTGATGCGGACGGGGTTCTGATCGCCGGAACAGGTTTTCGCTGTGTTGCGATCTTGGACGCGGTCGAGCAATCGCTAGGTCGACCGGTGATCTCGGCAAACCAGGCCAGCTTGTGGCATTGCCTGAAACTTTCTGACGTCCGATGCAAAATCGAAGGTTACGGAAATCTCCTGCGCAACCTGAACTTAGAATAAGGCACGCTCACTACGATAAGTGTTCCATATGGAGATAGATCCAGGAGAGCGAAAACAGCCACACTTACTCGGCAAAATAGGATGCCAGTATTTGAAAATTTCACGCGGCACCCCGCTGTAAACAAAAGAAACCGTCAGCAACATTTCCGGTCCAGGCTCGGTAGCCTGATGAGTGAGGGAAGGATGTCATGCGAAGCAAGCATGATCGCGAGCTGCTTAGCAGGATTACGCCCGCGCGATTTCAGACTGCCGTCCTAAATACCGAGCGATAGTGGTCAAATTCTTCCCTGAGGAAAATCGCGATCCTCCGTATATCGATACGAAGGCTATCCTTTAGCATAGAATGGTGAATTCTAAGGTATCCCCCTCCCCGTACCAGTAATGCGCTGATATGGACTAGTGAACGCGTCTTCACTGATAATAGTCCGCGTCCCCTTTGGAAAAGGGTTGTGGCATTCTAATGTCTTCCCCGGGTCAAGATCCTGAGTACCCCTCATTTCTCTCGCCACCCAAAAACCATAGAGGAGACCGTGCCATGGGCGCGCTTGACGGCACCAAAGTTCTCGACCTGAGCCGCGTACTGGCAGGGCCGTTCTGTGGACAAATGCTGGCTGACAACGGTGCAGAGGTCATAAAGGTGGAGGCACCCGGCGGCGATTTGAACCGAGGTTTCCCCTACGCTCTCGGTGGCGGCCGGACCTCCAACTGGCTGGCCGTAAATCGTGGCAAGAAAGATATTACGCTTAATTTGAAATCCCCCAAGGCCCGAGAATTGCTGGATGCGTTGATCGGTAAGGTGGACGTGGTTATCCAGAGCTTCCTTCCCGAAACCGCGGACAAGCTAGGCGTTGGCTATAACAGGCTTCGCGATCTCAACTCGGACCTAATTTATTGCTCAATCTCTGGCTACGGTGCCAGGGGGCCACTTCGTAACAAGCCTGGATACGATACAATGGTCGCCGCCTACGCAGGCCTGTTCGCACTGACCGGCGAACCGGACCGACCACCGGTGCGGCTCGGCGTCGCAGCCATCGACATGTCGACCGGGATGTTGGCCTATAGCGGCATCGTCAGCGCGCTGCTCGCCCGCGAACGTGGCGCCGGTGGGCAACGGGTCGATGCATCCCTCCTGGAATCAGGCGTCACCTTGCTGGGGTATCAAGGTGTTGCCTGGACTGCTGGGGGCGTTCTTGTCGAACGCGAGGGTGCGGGCTTCACTCGAATTTCTCCATATGGTGTGTATCGGGCACGCGATGGGGAGCTTTTGATCGGTGCGCCCTCGGACAGTATGTGGGCTAAGCTCTGCGATGTATTGGGCGCACAGTCCCTCATGGAAAACACGCGCTACAGGTCAAACGAGACTAGATGCCATCACGACGAAGCGTTACGAGACGATATGGAGGCGATCCTCGCCACTGAAGACGTCAAAACCTGGACGGACCGGCTGGAAACGGCGGGCGTTGCGACTGCGCCGATGAACCGGTTAGATCAGGTGCTGCAGGACGAGCAGGTTCTGGCCAACGAAATGGTGATTCCCGCCGCGCGCCCCGACGGCTCTACGGTCAACCTGCTGGGCCTCCCCTTTAAATTGTCTGGTACACCAGGCCAACCAGGCGCAGCGCCGCCGGAACCCGGTCAACATAACGAGACGGTGTTCGCCGAGTTACTCGGCCTATCGAAAGACGATATACGCGCGTTGCAAGCCGAGGGCGCAATCTAAGGCTTCATCGGCAATTGAAATCTTCAATCCTATAGGCATTCGCGTGGCGCACTGTAACGGCATGGAGTTCATTCACAGCGGCACAACCAAGCTGACCTAGCGTCGCACTGAACTCCTCCACAAAAAGGTCTATCAGGTGGCTTGGACCCCGTTCGCCCAATGCGCCCAGACTCCACAAAAACGCCTTACCTGCAAAGGCAGCATCGGCGCCAAGGGCCACAGCGCGCGCGACATCAACGCCAGAACGGACGCCGCTGTCGACTATGACCGTCGCCTTACCGCTGACTTGCGCTGCGATGGCTGGCAGCGCATCGATGGACGCGGGCAAAGCCTCGACCTGCCGGCCGCCATGGTTCGTCACGTGAAGCCCGTCAACGCCGAGCGCGACCGCGCGTTCGGCGTCGGCCGGATGCAGAACGCCCTTCAGTAAAAGCGGTCCCTGCCATTCGTCCCGGTAGCGCGCGATTTCATCCCAGGTAAATGCCCCACCACTCTCCCGCCGCATGAAGGTTGCGGTATCTGAAAAACTTGTCTTGCCATCCATATACGGGCGCAAGCTGACGAAGCGGGGAATGCCGTTGCGCATCATGGCTATAAGCCAGGAAGGCGATGTCATCGCATCTAGTCGCAGACGATTGGTCAGACGGAAAGGATTAACGATACCACTCTTAACCTCACGTGGCCGGGTTGTTCGAACAGGCGTATCCCAGGTCAACACCAGCGCCTGCACCCCCACTGCAGCGGCGCGACGAACCAAATCTAGACCAATCCGATGCCCGTCCTTGGCGAAACGGTATAGCTGTAGCCACAGAACATCTGGGGCCAACTCTGCCGCCTGTTCGATAGTGATAGCCGATAGTACACCGATCACATAAGGGATCCGCGCAGCCTGCGCCGCCCTTGCCAAGATAGTTTCAGCACCCGGGAACGCGGTACCCGGCCCGCCAATGGGTGAAATGCCAAACGGAGCCGTATAGCCTCGCCCGAACAGTTGCTAGTCGGTCGGTGGCGGCGCGACCACCCGACCATAACGCGGGATCATCTCGATGGCGTCGAACGCGGCCCAATTTCGGTCGATACCCATGTCGGAACCAGCGCCGCCATCGAGATACTCAAAAGCAAAGCGGGGAAGCCGTCGCCTGGCCCGCTCGCGTAAATCGAGCGCTGTAGGATATCGTTGTTTTAGGGCCCGCTGCGCCGCGGTCTCGCCACCTCCAGCCAGCCAGTCAGCTGGGGGCACTTTGGGGGGCGATGTCACGGAATTAGGTGTGTCAGGCATGACCGTTTCCGTTGAAGTAGGGACACGTGTTTGGTCGAAAGTGTAACCCGTGACAAGCGCACCTCGAAATGGCCAAAAGCACCGGATGCCAGCCATCTTATTGACATGCTAAAATTTAAGGGGAGACAATACCGACGATCACCTAGGAGCATAAAAATGTATGATCGGGCATCGTTCGCCAATGTGTTCAAGCCGGTTGAGGAAGCCGAGTCGCTACCCCCCTGGTGCTACACTTCTCAGGAATTCTATGACCTGGAGGTCAAAAACCTCTTCATGCAGGTTTGGAACTTCTTCGGTCATGTCGACCAGGTCTCTAATCCAGGTGACTTCATCACGGTAGATTTTGTCGGTATACCGCTAATCATCGTCCGCGGGGAAGATGGCGAGATCCGCGCCTTTGCGAATTCTTGCCGCCATCGCGGCACACCCGTGGCCGACGGTAGCGGCAATTGCCGAGCCTTTGTATGCCCCTATCACGGCTGGGTCTTCCGGCTCGACGGAGCGCTGCATAGCTGTCCCGGAATGGAGAAGACGATAGGGTTCGACAAAGTCGGAAATGGCTTGATCCCGCTTCGGCTTGAGACTTTCGGCTGCTTCATGTTCATCAACTTCGACAACGACGCTGAGCCGTTGATCGACTATCTCGGTGACTTCCCCGATATCATGGGATCCTATGGTCTCGACAATCTGCGCCTTGTCCGGAAACTCGAGCATGAGGTCCCATGCAACTGGAAGGTCCATATCGAAAACGCGATGGAGGAATACCATTTACCGATGGTCCATCAGGCAACCCTAAATCCCAAGGATATGGAACATTCCGCCGCGCCGACTTCGGAAAACTGGCTCGATATCCGCGAGCATCATGATAACCATACTCGCTCGCTATTGATCGAGGACCTCGAGCACGAGCTGCCGCACATCCCTGCTCTCAAAGGAAGAGCCGCTGCCGGCACCAACTATGTCTGCCTCAACCCCTCAACCATGCTCGGTATGACCCTCGATTCAATCTGGTATCTCGAACTTCAGCCTCAGGGCCCGAACCATACTAAGGTTGTGCATGGAGCCTTGTTCCCGGCCAAGACAGTTGCTCTGGACGATTTCGAGGACAAGGTCCAATTCTACTACAAACGCTGGGATACGACCTTGGGCGAAGACAATGACATCTCCGCGCGCCAGCAGCGTGGCCTCTGTTCACCTTTCGCGCGGCCCGGACGGTTATCACATCTCGAACCGCTGGTACCCAAACTCGCACAGTGGTGGCTTAACCGCATCCTGCCTGAAGGATGAACGCATTATGAGTAAAGACTTTATAAAACTGCACATCGAGAACGATACCAGTCTCGGCGAGGTTTTTGAGGTGACACCAGAAAAAATCGTAGCGGCCCTCGCGCGTAACCCGGACCTCACAGACAAATTCGACTGGACTATCGGCTACGATTGTACGCGATTTGAGGAGCAAATAGCATCTGCCAATGCACTGATTTGCTGGACGATCGACACTGCAAACCTGGTACAGCGTGCACCGCGGTTACGCTGGATCCACGCCACCGGCGCCGGCGTAGAGCATTTTGCACCGTTCGACTGGCTGCCGGACAATATCACCTTTACCAATAACGCTGGCATTCATGGCGAGCGGGCGGATGAGTACGCCATCATGTCCGTGCTGATGCTCAACAACCGGATACCGGAAATGGTAACCAACCAGCGCGCCGCCCGATGGGAACAGACCTTCAATAGCAGCATCAACGGCAAGACCCTGCTGGTCATTGGCGTCGGTCATGTTGGTGGCGGTGTCGCTACATGGGCGAAAAAATTTGGCATGAGGGTACTAGGCGTACGGCGTAGCGGCGAGGCGCATCCGGCAGTCGATGAGATGCATCGACCAGATGCGATACCAGCACTGGTCCCAAAATCCGACTTCATTTTTGTTGCGACACCGGCCACCGCCTATACGCACCATCTGCTGGGTTCAGCGGAGATCGCCACAATGCGATCTGGCACTGGGATCGTCAGCTACAGCAGGGCGGCAGTGATCGATTACGAAGCGCTGCGCCTACGCTGCAAGGCCCGCGAGATCAGCGCTATCCTTGACGTGTTCGATCCCGAGCCGTTACCGGCAAACTCACCGCTATGGCAAACGCCAAATGTAATAATCACACCACACTGCTCCTCCGACGATACGGACGTATACATTCCCAAGACGCTGGATCACGTGCTCACCAACATGCGACGCTTCCTCGTCAGCGAGCCGCTTAAAAACCGTGTAGACCCAGCACTAGAGTACTAAACGAGTGCAAGGCAATCGCCTTAGATGAAAAAACTCAATCTCGCGGCGGAAAGGATATAACGGCGGGCGTTTCAATTTGGGTGACGACGGTATTGAGCGGGAGAACTCCGGGCACGATCGAGATAACCGCTTTATATATTCTCGATCGCAGTGAGACATGCAACGAAGGCCCCATACGAAGCCAGCTTTGGTTCTTCCCTCTCCGCCATTGCGACAAATAAGCCACCGGAAGCTCTAATGGCCTTGGAGATCATCAGATTTTCAGATTGGGCAAAACGTTCGATTATGTGGCCATCCCGATCGTGCAGGACACCGTCCTGTTCCACCGTCGGACCGTGCGTCTGCGCAGCGCGTTCGGCATAAGAGGCCCGCTCATTTGAGTAGCCAAATAAAGGTTTGCCCTGCGCGGCCATATAGCCCAGCTCGAAAATCGTACCAGCATCGGCACTTGGTCCACGGAAGGGCGACAAATTGAATAATCCCGCATCAGCGCAGTCCATTAGCGCCCGATTGGCCGCGAAAATTGCAACCGCATCCTTTGGCAAGTGATTATCAAGTGGATATAGCCCTTCGTGCCCTAGCGCGCGGCACTGCGCTTGTTTCCAACGGCCGACATCCGTCGCGTCGCGGAGAAAGACATCGGGACCGGCAAGATAGAGTTTCAATTTCCTCACGTTACTCCAAGAGCGCCTCGGCGCATAAAGCTTAAAACGGCGCGGAATAGCAATGCATTTCTGGCGAAACCTTGAGGTCAATAGAGTTAAAGCGGCAACGCAACTATTCTACCAAACCTGCTTCGTCCGTCCTATCTTCCTGAAATAAGAACAGCCTTTATGCGCCACCCTTCGTATCACTATTATTAAAAAAGGAAAACGCACGCGGCGAGAGGACCAGCATGGAGGCCCCCAATGGCGATTGATTACGAAAAACGCGACGGCGTCGCGTATATCACCCTGAATAATCCAGAAAAAGCGAACATCCTCGACAAAAAGACCTCCAGTGAGATCTCCGAGGCCTGGATTGATCTATGGGAGGACCGTGAAGTCCGCTGCGCCATCCTAACTGGTAAAGGCGATCGTCATTTCTGCGGGGGTCACAATCTACAGCCGCGCCCAGAACTGTCCGACGAGGAACGTGAAATGCTGCGCGCGCAACGGATGTTCTGGCCGTTATCCGGCACCGTATATGGCACACCGACCGGGGTCGACGGACGTATGGGCGATCACTATCCGCGAGTCTGGAAACCGGTGATAGCAGCGGTCAATGGCTGGGCTGCCGGCGCTGGCCTCTACATCTTGCTGGCGTCTACAGATATCCGCATCGCCAGCGCCGAACACGCACGCTTCAAATTCGCACTACTGAGCCAAGGCTGGGTCGGAAATGGACCAGGTGCCACCCTGCTAGCCAAACAATTGCGATATATCGACGCCATGAAAATTCTGTTGACAGATGAACCATTCGATGCCGAAGAAGCGTTGCGAATAGGCCTGGTCAATGAAGTCGTACCGCACGACCAGTTACTCAAACGAGCAGAGACGATGGCGCGCCAGATCGTCGAGATGCCGCCGGTCGCGGTGCGCATGATGAAAGAGTTCGTTGTCCGCTTCGGCGACCTGCCAACGGATCAGGCCTGGCAAGTACAGAACCTGATGAACAATCTACTGATCCAGAATACCGCCGACGGCGAAGAAGGCCGTAAAGCCTTCAACGAAAAACGCAAACCGAACTTTACCGGCGCCCTACGCAAACGCGGTGAGCCATTCCCGGACGTCCTAGAGGAGGACATCGAGTGGCTCGACGAGATCTATCGCAGTGGGGAGTATTAGTGCAGATTGGCATTTTATTGAAATCGCTAAGGGCGTTCTAACCAAACACCCCTTCGGCGCGCATCCGACCAATCTCATCATCCGTTATCCCCAGCACGTCG
>Ga0114933_10006840_pt1 | contig 10034 bp, 9 predicted proteins | sample 4SBtaG_FD_89691 | JGI IMG/M metagenome (GOLD analysis project Ga0114933, IMG submission 89691) | Deep subsurface microbial communities from Kolumbo volcano to uncover new lineages of life (NeLLi) - 4SBTROV12_W25 metaG | ecosystem: Environmental > Aquatic > Marine > Volcanic | place: Kolumbo... | reverse complement strand
TCCGGCGGACCCGGAGGTTGGGGGTCTGTGGAGCCGCCACGACAGCTGAACACTGTCGAGTGCGCCGCCGCGCGTTGCTGTAGATCCCAGACAACGCGCTCGCCGTGCTCGACACGCCGATGACGGCGCTCTCGCGGCGGTGGTCATAGCCCTGACCGGTCACTGCCCGATTCACCCGTGCGTTCGTCCCGGAGGCGGTTGTGACCGGACTATTGATCACACCCGCCGTGGACATGGGCATCGATCACGCCGCCACCGGCTACCAAACCACTCCCGTTTTGAGTTGCCGTGCTGTTCAACAGCTGCACGTCGCCGTCGCCCTCGATGTACACGGGCCAGTAGTCGTTGTTCTCCATGTGGGTGTCATGAAACGAGATGGTCGCATCGCCGACGGCATACGCGACACTGCCGAAGTCGCCTCGGTTGTTTCGGAACACCGACTCCCGGACGACCAGCTCCGCATCTGATGCGAGGTACAAGGCTCCCCCCTCGGGCCAGCTGCCCCAGGCATGTTTCCAGCGTGAGCCCCCGAAGCTAGATTCGCGACGCAGTGACCCACATGATGACGGATTCTCCTCCTCCGCATCAGAGGGGCGGCATCTATGGCCGCTTGGATGGACCCATACGACGTGAGACCGTGGAGCGCTGCGGTGCCGGCATCGCACGGTCCCGAGGAGCTGGTCGTCGCCTCGGTCGTGTAGGCGGACGCCGTCCCCGACAATCCGACGGAGGCGGGTGTCGCGCTGTCGCCGCAGCAACATCGAGATTCGTGGGTACATTCGGGCTCCTGGCGCACCTGATGTCTGAGAGGCTCTGCGAATCATTTCCCCGTCAAAGGGAATCAAAACAACCCCAGGCCGCTGCTTTTCCCAGGATCTCACGCTCCACGCGGAGCGTTGCTCACCTCACGGCGCAATCTGCGAAGTTGCAAGCTCGTTGGGACCGGGAGCCGGCCGAGGTCACGGCATACCGTGCCACTGAGCTGCGGCTGGCACATTGATTCGGAGCAAGCCGTATGCCAGCATCCTTCACGGAGGGCGTGTGATGTGCTTCGTGGGTTTCTTTCTAGGGGTTGCCATGCTGGGGTGCGGCAACAACAGCGGGCGTGACAGCTACGCCTTCGACTCAGGCTCGGGCTTCAGCTCGGACGTTCCCGACATGGAGGACACGGCCACTCCGGATTCGGTCACAACCACGACGACATTCACCCCAACATTGTTCGACGGAAGCGTGACATCGGTGGTCGTAGAGGTCGACTACGCCGCCGAGGCTGAGCCGGCCGTGAGCGGTCCGCTGACGGACAGCACCTGGGACCTCTTCGAGGCGAATGCAGCGCGCCTATTCGAGGGCGTCGCGACGGTGTCCATTCCCAAGACGCTCGCGGACATGGAGCGGATGGACTCAGTGATCCCGGGCCCCTACTCGACTGGTGAGGTGATGGCGATCTCGGAGGCTAATCGGGATCACTTTCCCAGCGAAGGGGTCGCGACGTTCCATTTCCTCTATCTGGATGGCTATGCCGAGGCTTCCGACGGTTCGCCTGATCTCAATGTCGTGGGCTTTTTCATTCGCGGTACGAGTGTGGTCGCCATCTTCAAACCGATGATCAACAACCTCGCTCTCCTCGAGATCACGCGGAATTTCGGCGAGCAGACTGCGCTCATCCACGAGTTTGGCCATGCAATCGGTCTCGTGGACATCACCGTACCGCCTACCAGCAACCATCACGACAGTCCGAATGGTGCCCATTGCACAAACGACGCGTGCGCCATGTTCCATGCGTTGGAGGGCCCGAATGACCTGGTCGAGTTCGCGGACAAATACGCCACATCTGGGACGAACGTGCTGTTCGACGAGGACTGTCTCGCCGATGTGGACGCCTTGAAGTAGTGAGGGGTCGGTAGCGGCCGCCAGGTTGCCCATCGCCCATCGATTGCGACTCCCGGAGCGGGCCTGCGGTCGGGTTCGTGAATGCCCTGCTAGGAACGCCATCAGTCGGTGCCGCGACGCTCTCGTTGGCGGTCGATGAAGGCGAGGAAGCGCTCAGCGTCGGACGTGGGCACCCCGATCTGGGCGCGGGAGAATCCATGGTTGTCTTCGGACCCTGCCGTACTCGCATCGAGGTCCGGTCCCCGGCCGGGACCGCTGTTGGTGAATGTCTGCAACGAGGTCGACGACAACTGCGACGGTGTGGTCGACGAGGATGCGGTCGATCGGGACGTATGCTTCAGGGACAGGGATGAAGACGGGTTTGGCGCCGGACAACCCTACCGAGGCTGCTGTGACTCCCAGCTTCGCTTTCCTGACGACTGCGACGACCACGACCCGTCGGTGAACCCAGACCAGCTCGAGCTGGCCGGTGACGGACTCGACAACGACTGCGATGCCCACACCACTGACGAAGACCTCGATGGTGATGGCGTGGCCAATGACGAGGACTGTGCCCCCACGGACCCCTGGTCCTCGACGCTCTATGTGGATGCCGATGGGGACGGCTATGGCGATCCCGACGTCGCGCTCGTCGACTGCGAGGAGGGCGTCGAAGACAACACCGACTGTGATGACACGCGTGCGAGCACCCACCCTGCTGCCGCCGAGGTCGCAGACGACGGACTCGACAACGACTGCGATCCGGGCACGACCGACTACGACATCGACGGCGACGGGATCGACAACGACCTGGACTGCGGGCCCAGCGACCCGTGGTCACAGCAGTTCTACGCGGACGCCGACCTGGATGGTTTCGGCGACCCCGGGGTCGTGGACTGCGGGCTCGGCGGGGTCGCCGACAACACGGACTGCGACGACAGCGATGCCGAGGTGTTCCCGGGTGCCGAAGATATCTGCTACAACGCGATCGATGACGACTGCAACGGATGGGTCGACGACTCGGAGGAGCTGCGGTGGTGCTATCCCGACTATGACGGTGATGGCTACGGGGGCGCGCCCGGGTATAGCGGGTGCTGTCCACAGACCCTCAGCGACGCCTACGACTGCGACGACACGAGCCCGCTGGTCAACCCCGACATCCTGGAGGTCGCCGATGATGGCGTGGACAATGACTGCGACTCCTTGACGACCGACGACGACATCGACGGTGACGGCGTGTTCGATGAGGACGACTGCTTTCCGAGCGACTCGGAGGCGTGGGCGATGTTCGCGGACGCCGATGGGGACGGCTTTGGCGACCCAGACGTCGTGGACTGCGGCCCGGATGGGGTCGCGGATGACACGGACTGTGACGATGGCGACCCGTACATCCATCCCGGCATCGCCTACAGCTGCCCGTAGATCTACCCATGGGGACGGGACGCACCGCCGCGCTGACGCCGGTGAGCGGAAGCTCGCGGCGACCAAACCGGCGCTAGCGCCTCAGCTTCCCGTGAGCGGATGTGCGGCGCCCTACACCGATGCAGAAGCCCGCACGGCCCCTCCTCAGGCGCCGTCGTCGCTGATCACCCGCCCGTCTTCGAGCCTCACGCGCCGCCCCGCCCGGTTCGCGACCCCTGGATCGTGGGTGACGAGCACCAACGTTCGCCCGTCGGCATGGAGCTCGTTGAACAGGGCGAGGATGTCCTGACCCGACTTGCTGTCCAGGTTGCCCGTGGGCTCGTCCGCCAACAGCAGGGCCGGGTCGCCCACCAGCGCCCGGGCCACCGCCACACGCTGGCGCTGTCCCCCCGACAGCTCGCTCGGACGGTGCTCCCCACGGTCGCCGAGGCCCACCCGCTCCAGCAACGTCATCGCCTTGCGACGCCGATCGGCCAGGGCCATGCCCCGGTACCGGAGCGGGAGCGCGACGTTGTCGACGGCTGTGAGGCCGTCGAGCAGGTTGAACGACTGGAACACGAAGCCGATGCGGCGGTTGCGGATCTGCGCGAGCTCGTCCAGCGACAGGTTCTCCACCGCCAGTCCATCGAGGTGGTAAGTGCCCCGCGTCGGGATGTCGAGGCAGCCCAGCAATGCGAGCAGCGTCGTCTTGCCCGACCCCGAGGCGCCGACCAATGCCACGAACTCCCCGGCCTGGACGCGAAGGTCCACGTCGGTGAGCGCGCGGACGACCGAGCTGCCCAGCGGATACTCCCGCGTCAGGCCCCGAGTCTCGATGACAGGTTCTGTCTGCACGTCGACCGGTAACGCATCGCTGCGATAGTGCGTGTGGAGGGGGACCGGATGTGGACACTGCTGTGGCTCGGGACGGCGCTGGGGGGCGAGCTCACCCTCGACGAAGCGCTGCACCTGGCCCTCGACCACAACCTCGAAGCTCAAGCGGCCCACCTGCGCCGGGAGCGCGCCGACGCCTCGGTGCTCGCCGCCGCTGGCCTGTTCGACCCGCGCCTGAACCTCGGTGTGAACCAGTCGTCGTCGGCGTCGCCGACCAACGACAAGACCGACGGTGTCGACACGGTGATCAGCAGCTCGGCCGGCTGGAACGCGGGCCTGACCCAGACGCTCCCCACCGGCGGCTCGGCGACCCTGACCTGGACCGAGACCCTGTCGACGTCGAATTCCGAGGCGGTGGTGAGCACCGACAGCGCCTCGGACTCGGCCCGCCTGTCGGTGAGCCAGCCGCTGCTGGACGGCGGCGGCTTCCGAGCGGGCATGTACTCCATCCGCGCCGCCCGACTCGGCCGCACCGACGCGGGGCTGGAGCACCGCGCGACCATGGAGCAGCTGGTCCTCGACGTGTCGGACGCCTACTGGCGCTTGGTTTCGGCCCAGGAGTCCGCCGACCTGGCCGACAAATCCGCAGACATCGCGGAGCAGAGCCTGTTGGACACCGAAGAGCGCTTCGACGAGGGCTTCGCCGGGAGCGGAGACGTACATCAAGTGGAGCGTGCTTTGGGTGTGGCCCGTCAGGCCCAGGTCGTGGCCCAGTCCGACCTCGAAGCCGCCGAGGAGCGCCTCCGCCGGATCCTCGGCCTGCCCATCGGCGCCGCCGATCCGGTCGTGCCGGTGGACCGTCCCCAGGTGCCCGCCACCGATCCCGAGCCCGACGCGGTCCTCGCCTCCGCCAGACAGCACAACGCGCGCTGGCTCCGCGACGAGCTCGCCGCCGAGCGGGCCCTCGAGGACTTGCGGCTCGCGCGCAACGACTTCCTCCCCGACCTGTCGGTCACCGGCTCGGTGGGCCTCACGGGACTCCGGAACAAGCCAGCCGCAGCGCGCCGGCAGACCCTGTCCGGAGAGAACAATGACTGGGCCCTCGGCGCCTCGGTGTCGGTGCCGATCCCCTACCGGGAGGGCCGAGCGAACCTGTCGATGGCGCGGATCGACCACGACACCGCGACCCTCAGCTTGGAAGCGGCGGAGCAGGACCTCCTGCTTCGGGTTCGCGATGCGGTCCGTGCCGTGAAGCGGGACCGCTCCCGGCTGGAGCTCGCCGAGCACACGGTGGAGGTCGCCCGTCTCGCCCTGCAGGCCGATCAGGAGCTGCTGCGCGACGGCCGCGGCTCGCCGCGCAACGTGGTGGTCTCGCTCGAGAGCCTCGACCAGGCCCAAGCCGCCCACCTGGCGGCTCAGATCGATCTGCAGCGGTCCCTGCTGGAGCTACAGCGGGTGGGCGGCACATTGCTGCCGTCCCTGGGGCTGTAGTTCAGTCTGCCGGCCGGGGCGCAGCCGTTTCTTCTCAGTACGTGGTCGTGCCGGTGCAAGATCCGTCCGCCAGGATCTGGGCTTCGGTGCGGGCCGCGACCCCGCCGCCCACGGGGCGGATCGGTACATCGAGGAGCCCGGCCGTCAGGCAGGAAGACACCCCGTTGTGGGGGCACGGCTCACAGTCGAGCCCCAGGGCGTCCACGAGCAGGCACGTCCAGCCCGGGGAGTAGCCCATCTGGGCGTCGAGGACGTAGGTGTCGTAGGTGTAGGCCAGATCGGCGATCCCGTCTGAGGCATCGAAGAAGAACACCTCTGCCGTGAAGTCGATGAGGTCGAACTCCAGCCCAGACGGGTCGCCGATGGACCAGTCCGATTCGATGTCGAACGCATTGTCAGCGAGAGCGACGCCGGACAACCCGAGCGTCTCGACGCACAGGTCCTGATCGATGCCGCCATTCTCGGTGGCGGCGAACCTCACCGTGAGCTGCTCGCCGGCCGCGGAGACGACCTCGAACAGGAACTCGCCGTCTCCCTCCTCGAGGAAGACGACGCCGAGCGGCTCGATCTGGCCGGCGAGCCAGGAGTCCATCACCCAGGTCGTCCCGACCAGATCGGAGGCCACCACGGTCTCGTTCGGCACCCGCGGGACGCTGGAGTCACCGGTGTCGCTCACCGCAGGGGTGCCGGTATCGCCGGTGTCGCCAGTGGGCGGGGTAGTCCCACCGCCGCCGCCGCCGCCACCACCACCACCACCACCCGGGGGGATAGACGGCGCGGTGGTGTCACTACACGCAGCCTCGGCGGCGCACTCCGCATCGTCGCAGTCCGTCAGTCCATCTTGATCGTTGTCCACGCCGTCGGAGCACTCCCCGGGCTCGTCTCCCTCCACCGGGGCGGCCTGGGGCCCGCACGCAACCAAAGCCATGAACAACCACCACATGCGCACCTCCAGATTCACAGGTGTAGGCTCACCGATAGCCCGCGGCGTGGCCTGAAACCCATTGAAACAGAGCTGCCCCAAGTCAAGACTGGCGCACGGCGATCGCCGGCGGCAACAGCGAGGCCATACGCGCTGGCACGAAGCCGAAGACCACGCCCTCCGCGGCACTGATCAGGGTGGCCAGGAGCACCGCCTGGATGCTGACGGCCGTCGCCCAGCCCGTGAACGCCGCCACCACCCACGAGATCCCGATGCCGACGATCACCCCGAGCACCCCGCCGGCGACGCTGATCAGACCCGCCTCCACGAGGAACAGGGCGCGGATGTCCCTCGGACGAGCGCCGATCGCGAGCCGGATTCCGATCTCCCGAGTTCGCTCGAGCACACTGGCGAGCATGATGTTCATGATCCCGATGCCGCCCACCACCAGGGAGATCCCGGCGATCAAGCCCATCACCAGGTTGAAGATCCGCTGCTGGGCCCGGGACTGCTCGAGGAGCCTTAGCGGCACCACGAGCTCGTAGTCCGGCTGCTCATGATGCAACCGGTCGACGACCCGGCGGGCGAGGGCGGCGTGGCCCTCCACCTGGGAAGGATCTCCGACGGTGATCTGAATCTCGCTGTACGGAGGCTTGCCATCGTCTTTCACCAGTCGGCGGAGCACGGTGTTCAGAGGGACCACCACCGAGCCGGCGCGGTTGGTCAGGTCGGTGCCCTCCATCCGGCTCCCGTCGGTGCTGTCGCCGAAGATGCCGACGACGCGCAACCACGTCTGGTCTACGCGGAGCCAGCGGCCCAGAGCGGGCTCGGCACCAAACAACTCACGCTTGGCCAGCGCCCCGAGGAGGCACACCTGGGAGATGTGTTCCTCGTCGTCCATGGTCAGGGGCCGCCCCTGACGAAGCTGTAGGTTGCTGCCCGACAGCCACTCCGGACTCGCCCCGACCACCCGGACCTTGGCCGCATCCTTGGGGCGCGGGTTCATCTCCATCACGGGGAGTTCCCGCATGGCACCCACATGGAGCGCACCTGGCAACGCCTCGGCCAGGGCGAGGCGGTCGCGCTCGGAGAGCCCGGCCGACACCCGCCGGATCTCCTGAGCCTGCTCGGGATCGTCGGACAGGTCGCGGTTCTGCAGCTGGAAGTTCAGGATGCCCAGCTGGCTGATCAGCGACTCCTGCTCCCGCCGCGCCCCCTCTCCGATGCTGAGGATCCCGATCACCGCGGCGACCCCGAACAGGATCCCGAGGGCCGACAGGAACGAGCGCACGCGATGGGTCCACAGGCCGGCGAGGGCCTCTCGCGCCACATCCCGAAGCTCGCTGACGGTCATTCCGACGCGCTCACCGCGCCACCGCCGGGCTTGCCGGGCGGCGTCGGCTCCCCACTGCGGAAGCGCTCCGGGTCGACGAGGGCAACGATGTCACCCGAGTCGAGGCCCGACGTCACGATCACATGGGTGTCGTTGGCGATGCCCAGCTCCACGTCGATCCGCCGATAGCCGGTCATGGACTCGGCGAAGACGAAGGTCTCCCCATCTTCGTCGAAGATCGCCTCCAGGGGCACGGACAGCACATCGGTCCTTCGGTCGACCAGCACCTCGGCCCGCACGGTCATGCCTGGCTTCATGAGCTCGGTGGTGTCGTCGAGGCCGATGGTCACCTTGAGGTGCTTCACCTTCTTGTTGCGGTCCCGGCGAACGGCCAGATCGGCGACCCGCTCCACGGTTCCGGAGTGGGAGGGGTCGGGGTGGGCGTCGATGACGATGTCGACCGTCTGCTCCGTCGCCACCCGTGCGGCATCGACCTCATGGACCCAGGCGATGACCTCCATCTCGCTCAAGTCGGGGAGCGTGAGCACGGTGCTACCGCCCCAGATGGTGTCGCCCGCCGCGATGGGTCCACGGCTGCCACCCTTCCAGATCTCCGGCAGGATCACCAACCCGGGCGAGGGGGCGGTGAGGGTGGCTGACTCGATGCGCTTCTCCACGTCCTCTACGCGGCTCTGAGCTCGCGCCGCGTCGAGCGCCAGGAGCTCGAGTTCGGCCTCTCCCTCGAGCAGGCCGGACCGCAGCGCGGAGCGCGACTTGGCCGCAGACAGCGTGCTCTCCTGGACGTCGAGCTTGGCTGATTCCCGGTCGACGAGGGGAACGGTCTCGGACTCCGTCACCCGCATCTCGGCCCGCTTCAGCGACAGATCCGCGCGGACCACCTCGTTCTCGAGATCTCCGATCCGGACCTCGAGCTGGGCCTCGGCCTGGTCGATCTTGGTCATGGCGATCTTGTAGTCGTTGCGCGCGTTCTCGAGGGTGGTCTCGAGCTCGGTGGTGTCGAACTGGAGGAGCACATCGCCCTCCTCCACCCGCGTGCCTTCCTCGATCACCATGGTGACCTTGGCCTGACCGTTGAGGTCGGGTGCCGACAGCGACACGGACTCCACGGCCTTCAGCTCCCCTTGGAGCCCGAGATGCACCTCGAACTCACCCTGACTGACGACCCCGGTCGGAAGCTCACCCGAGCTGGACCCGAAGCACCCCGTGAGTAGGGGGAGGAGCATGGCGACGAGGAGCATGGCTCGGCCATATCAAGGAAAAGGGCTCGGTGTTACCCTCCCGTTACCGCGCCGTCCTTACCCTCGTGCCAAAGGGAGGATAGCGATCATGTGGTGGTGGTTTGGCCTGGCGGCCGCAGCTCTCGAGCTCCAAGTGGATACGCTGCGAGTTGGAACCTCGGTCACGATGGAGGTCGACGGCGCCCACGCCTACGAGACTACATACATCGTCATGGGCGGCCCCATCGGCTCAGGGCCGTGCCCCGATGTGGCTGGTGGCCTGTGCATGGACATCGAGGGGCCGGTGTCGGTGTTGGGGTCCATCGAGACAGACGCAACCGGCCACGGAACCCTATCGGTCGCGCTTCCCGCGACCGTGCCCACTGGAGTCGAACGCGGATTCCAGGCGGTCGCGATCCGCGGGCTCGCCGGAGCAGACTCGGTGAAGAGCGCCGCGGTGGAACGAATGACGTCCGAGCAGTGCGTCGGCTACCAGGTGCCCGGGGACTACGCCGGTCTCAGAGAGGCCGTGGACGCCGTCACCGCCACCGGTGGCACAATCTGCCTCGGCAGCGGCGTGTTCGACGGCGCAACCATCGCCGGCGCCGCCCATGGCCTCGAGATCATCGGTGTACACCCTGACGAGACACGTATCGATGACGAGCTCCGCGTTCTCAACAGCGCCGGGACCGTACCGGTGTTCATTCGCAGTCTGGAGGCGTACAACATCGACATCTGGGAGCCCGGAGCCATGCCGGTCCATGTCCTACAGAGCCGGGTCGTCGGCTTCACCTCCAGCGGGGGCATCAGCGTACGCGGCGGCCTCGAGATCATGATCGACGGAGTCGTCCTGAACAACACCGTCGAGAACGTGGCGAACTACGGCCTCTGGGCACGCCTGGATCGCGAGTCGGTCCTGCACTACGCGAACACCATCTTCACCGGG
>Ga0114933_10006839_pt1 | contig 10035 bp, 5 predicted proteins | sample 4SBtaG_FD_89691 | JGI IMG/M metagenome (GOLD analysis project Ga0114933, IMG submission 89691) | Deep subsurface microbial communities from Kolumbo volcano to uncover new lineages of life (NeLLi) - 4SBTROV12_W25 metaG | ecosystem: Environmental > Aquatic > Marine > Volcanic | place: Kolumbo... | reverse complement strand
GGACCTGGCTTCGGCTGGGTCCTTTTTTTTATCCTTCTATTGAGAATGATTCGCTATGTCGATGCCAAGCATCTTAAATTACGATACAGACTTATCCGCAATCAACCAAGTCTTGGCTGCTATCGGTCAGTCTCCTATAACCACCATTAACTATGACAACCCAGAGCACTCTCTGATTGCCAACCTTGTTAATGAATGCGCTATTGATGTGCAGAATGAAGGATGGACATACAACCAAGAGTCTGCTGTGCAGCTGATTCCTGATGCAGATGGTTTCATCTTTATGAATGATAGGTACCTAGCACTGGACCTATACCAACCCTACCCTGATGGACAGCTCGGTGTGCAGCGTCCTACTGGTTCTATTGACAATGCTTTCAACCGCTATGATGTAGTGGTGAGGCAGAACAAACTTTATGACAAGGTACACCATACAGATGTGTGGCCACAAGGTACATACCTATGTAACGTTGTCTATCTCTTTGACTATTCTGATCTACCCTATGCTCTCCAACGCTACACTGTAGCTAAGGCTTCTGTACGAGCTGCTGCTCAGCTGATTGATAACAGAGAACTTTTCGCTCTCCTGCAACAGCAAGAGGTGAACACTCGTGCTCAGTGTGTTGAGTATGAATGCTCACAAGGTGACTACAGTTTCTTTGGTCAACCGATCGGTACTACCTACAGACCCTTCCAACCGTTCCATGCTTTACGCCGATGACTGCAATCACACAGACGATTCCTAACTATGTCCTGGGTATGTCAGACCAGCCGGACCAATTGAAGACACCAGGTCAGGTTAGAAACCTTGTCAACTGTGTGCCTGATATTACAGAGATGCTATTCAAGCGTCCTGCATCTGAGATCATTGGTAACATTGGTGAAGTTAATGCTACTACTGATGCCAGCCAAGGTCATTGGTTTGATATTTATAATAATAAATTTGAACAGTACATGGGAGTAGTGAGGCGAGGAGGTGATGTCCAGGTCTGGCGTCTAGTCAACTCGACTGACTCCTTCCTTACTATCACTGACGCTGGAGCTAGTCTAACTAATGGTACCTTCTTTGGTGTAGCTGCTGCTGCAACTAGTGGTGTAGGTATTAACATGACAGCTGACATTACTGTTGTAGGTAATGTAGCAACTCGTATCCTTATCAACACACAAGGTAGGGACTACTTGACATATGACACTGTTGACTTTACAATGGCTGTCGATGGTGGTGGTACTGATACTGTCACAGCTAGATTCTATGGCACTAATCCTTATACTTCTGTCACTACTCGATCGACAGGACTGACCAATGGTGAGCTCACTAACCAAGCTACTACGAATATTACTGGTACTGGGACTGGCCTCACTGTTAATACACTCGTTCGTGATGGGGAACTTGTACGCGCTACTATCAACACTATTGGTACTGGGTATAATAGAGGTGATACTTTTAGCGTAGACGGAATGGCTGGTACTGTTGTCACTTTCTTTAATGGTCTAGCAGGAGAGGAATGTCCTGTGGTCCATGAAGATGATGAGACTACAGCTCCTTTCTTCTTTCCTGCTTCTGTCCCTGATACCTATGCACCACGTGCTATACGTGCTAACACACCGTACCTAACGCACGCAGAGGATACAGACATCCGTGACCTGACTGTTAACAACTATACCTTCTTTACCAATAGGACTGCTAATCCTATCATGACTACTGGTACTGGAGCTGATGACCTAAGCCCTGCTGCTACTAATGTAGGCTGGGTCTCTCTTGTACAGCTAGCTAATGAGAAGGAGTATCAGGTTAATGTCTCAGTCAATGGTGGCACTGCCACACCACTTACACACACAGCTGGTACCGGTACCCTTGATGCAGATGCCATCCTCGATGGTCTGATCGCTGACCTACCTACTGGCTTTACAGCTACTAAGGTTGGTAATGGTTTCCAGATTAATGGTGGTGCTAATGAGTTTACTCTAGACAGCACAGCTCCAGCTCTCATCCAATGCTTCACAGATACTGTACAGAACATTGCTCTCCTACCCACACAGTGTGTGCATGAGTATAAAGTAGAGATTGCTAACTCTGAAAACACTGATGACAACTACTTTGTTCAGTTCGTTGGTAGGAATGATCAGAATGGTGTTGGTGTTTGGGAAGAAACAGTAGGGTTTAACACACGTCTTACCATAAATGATCATACTATGCCACACCAAATGGTACGTATGACAGATGGTACCTTTGTAGTACAACCTATTAACTATGAGTCTAGGCTTGTTGGTGATGATACCAGCAACCCACCTCCTTCTTTTATTGGTGGCTATACTCCTACTAATGTGGAAGACCCACAGGAAAGACCCAATGCTACCATCAATAACATTGTCTTGTTTAGGAACCGACTAGGTTTCCTTAGTGGACAGAATGTTATCCTTTCTAAACCTGGTGACTTCTTTAACTTCTTTAACACTACAGCTCTAACTGTAACACCAGAAGATCCAATTGATATCTCAGCTTCTGCTACACAGCCAGCTATCCTCTTTGGAGCTCTGGAAACTAACGTAGGCTTGAACCTGTTTAGTCGAACACAGCAGTTCATGCTGACTACTGACAATGACATCTTAGCTCCTAACACTGCTAAGATTAACTACATTGCAGCGTATGACTTTAACGAACAAACTGATCCTTTCAGTCTTGGTACTACTGTTGGGTTTGTCAATGGGGACGCCGTCGCCTCACGATTCTACGAGATGGAACAACAGCGACGGGAAGGAGAACCTCAAGTAATTGAACAAAGTAAGATCATTTCCCATAGCTTCCCACCTAACATTAATCATGTGAGTGGCTCTAGAGATGAGCAGTTTGTGCTCTTCAGTGTCAACAAACATAACACCCTGTTCGGGTATAAGTACTACCAGACAGGACAGGAGAGGCTACAGGGAGCATGGTTCCGATGGATTCTACAAGGTAACTCCTACCACCACTGCATCCATAACGATGTAATCTACATAGTTATGCAGAATGGTGAGCAGCTTACCACACAGAAGATTGATCTCAAGGTAGATGATGGGACTATTACCTATCCCTATGGTGGTCAAGGTAGGTTCCCATATCATGTATACCTAGACTGTAAGTCACAGATACCATTCACAGATCTCACCTACACTGCAGCTGATGATGATACTACCTTTACTCTACCTTATACTAGCAATTCTGCTAATCAAACTATGTATGTCTTCACGCTGACTGATGGTCAGAACCAAGGCAGGATCGTAGAACTAGGTACTGAAGCTACAGACCCTAACCGTATTGTCGGTCAGACTGTCACGCTAAAGGGAAATTGGAGGAATAGTCTTGATGCTCAAGGTAATGCTATTAGGACAGACCTGTTTGTTGGCTATGAGTTTGAGATGAAAGTAGACTTTCCTACTATCTATCCAACCAAAACCAGTGGTAAAGGTACCACTTCAGACTGGAGGTCCAGCCTTATTATCCATAGGGTTAAGTTTGACCTGGGTGTAAATCAGGCATTTGATGTAGAGATACGGAGAACTGGTAAGAGTGACTTCACACAGACCTATGAAGCTAGGATGAATAATGCTTATCCTGCTAACCAGGTAGCATTCCTACCTACTAGGATAGTCACAATGCCTTGCTATGAGAGGAATCAGACCCTTAATATTACTCTTAAAACTAGCTACCCGACAGGGTTTATCTTAAACTCTATGACATGGGAAGGAGATTATAACAACAAATACTATCAGAGTGTCTAACTTTCTTATTCTACCTGCAACAAAAGAGGCTGCTATTGAGGTAGCCTCTAACCTTAGACCTGATGATTATAGAGAAGTAGTGGAAGGGCATGGTCAAGACCCTATGGAAATAGTAGACCATGCCTTAGAATCCCATAGTTCATACGCCGTTTCACCAGACGGTAGGACAGCCGCTCTGGCTGGTGTATATGATGATGGTTGTGTATGGATGCTGTGCACACCAGTGATAGAAGAATACCCGATATCATTTGGTCGTGTATGTAGACGATGGATAAAAGCATTTGACAATGCTTATCTTTACAACATCATTGATAAGCGTAACACCGTACACATTAATCTTATAAAACATTTGGGTTTCACACTCGGCGAAGAGTTTGAGTATGGACCTAACAATCTAACCTTTATCGAATTTTACAGATGGTTTGGGGCACAATCGCACTAGGCGCTGCTCAAGCTGGACTTGGTTTCTTCAAAGCTAATGCTGCTCAGGGTGCACGACACAATGAGTATGTACAGCAACGACAAGCAACCAATCTAGCTAACCGCCGATCTATGTCCAGTTTCTATTCTGGACTAGAACAACAGAAAGCTGGATGGCAGAACATATCAAATGTAGCAGGCCAAGAGTTTGCACAAGCTAAACAGAATGCTGCCTTTATTGACAAAGCTGCTAACCGTGCCTATGGTAGGGAACAGCTAGCTTTGAATGAAACATTTGCTGAAGCAGCCTTTGCTTCAGAAGATAGGTTTGTTAGACAAGCTATGGAGTCTGGTCAGGCTGCAGCAGCTGGTATGACAGGAGCTAGTGCTGGTAATATAGCACGAGCAAGATCTGCCTCTTTTGGCAGAGCAGAGGCGAGACAAGCTGACTACCTAACAAGGTCTAGGATGTCTCGAGTACAACGTATGGAAGACTTCCAAGGTCAGGCACAGGCTGATAGGGCTAGGGCATTCGCTCGATCCTCTATTGCACCTATGCTTGAGAATGCATTGGTGGCACCACATCTGGCTAGAGGACCTATGGCTCCTGGTCAGGGTCAACGTAACATGGACCTGTTCATGACTGGTCTTGGTGCAGCTGGTAGCATTGGTGGTGGCATTGCTAGCTCTCGTAAGAGTGGTATGTTCCTTGGTATGGGTAGTAGTTTCTGGGGCGGTCTAGGAGGACTTGGCTAATGGCAATTAATCTAGATTTCTTCCAACCTCAAGGCTACCGCCGTACACAGGAAGGAGGACAATATAATCCTGAGAAGGCAGCTGATCTGGCATCTGAAATGAATGCTCAGTTCTCTGACTATCAGAGGAGACAACAAAACTATCTCAACAGTATCGAGCGTCGCTTCGACTCTGAAGAGAGAGCACAGAAGGCAGAGAGCTACATTGCAAATCAGGACATCAAAGAGATGGAGGCTCTATCTAAGTTCTCTTCAACTCTAGTTGATCGTCTTGGTAAAGTAAAAGGAGCTCTGAACGATCAAGAGAAAGAAGCTGGCATGGCAGAGTACTACCAGTATGGTGTCTCTGCTGAAGAGCAAGCTGAATTTGATGAAGGTAAAGCAGCACTAATTGCAAGTCATGATCAAATTGAAGACGCTGCGGCAAAGGCTGAGAAGAATGGTGCATCGTACAATAGCACGTATCGTCTTCGCCAGCTGTCCGGATACAAAGCCCTAGGCTATGCTGAGGCTATGGCTGGAGACCTAGGTCAACGTTGGCCTGGCATCCTGTCTGAGCAACTCGCTACCAATACACAGGTGATCACACTTGCTGATGGTGAGCAGTTCCAAATCAACCAAGCTGGTAATGATCCTGCTAAGGTTGCTGCTGCTACTGCAGCTATCCGTGCTCAGCTTATGAGAGACACTGGTCTCTTAGACATGAACCCAGCAATGCTTGAGAAGTCTCTCTTCCAACCAATGAGGCGAGCTGAAGCAGCTGTCATGAATCAGGCTGCTACTAAGTTCAAAGCAGAGAAGCAGAAGGAAGCACAGCTAGAGGCTAACAATGAAGCTCTGATGGGCATCAGGACTGGTAACGTCCAAGCCATGCAGGTGGCTCTCCGTGACCTCACAAGGGCAGGAGGAGTTGAAGCATCCACTGCTAGGAAGGATACCTTTAAGATGTGGATGGAGGCTATTCAGGCAAACCCTGAGGCTGCTGCCACTATGGAGACCTTCCTCAAGAGTCCGGTTCCTGGTCAAGGTGGGAAGACCTATGAAGAGGTGTATGCCTCTGAGATCGTCCTGGCTGAAAAGGAAATGACTGCAGCTAAGCAGCAGGCTCTGGAGAACATGGAAGCTCAAGAGCAGCTGTCTGCTGATCAGGATGCTAGGAAGATCTTAGAAACTCTTCGAGCTGATCCTAATCAAGAGCAGCACTTAGAGACTTACATGGAGGAGTTCTATCAGAAGCATGGTACTAAAGAAGTACCTGACTTCCTGAAGAACTACATTGAGAATGGTACTCTTAAATCTCGTGACCTGAGAGAACAGGAAGCAGCTATTGAAAACCTTGTGCAGACTGACCAGCTTTCTATTGCTGAGCTTACCTCTGGTAAGTATAGTCCTGAGATTGTACAGAAGTACATGAAGGATGCAGAAACGTCTGATAGGCGTAATGCACCTGCACGTAATGCTGCTGCTCAGAAGTATGGTAAGATTGTAGAGAAGCATGTACTTGGTAAAGCAGACCTGTCTGCAACAGATGGTAGCAATGCCTCTGTCGGACTGGCTGTCATCCAGGCACAAGGTCTAGTAGAAAGGCAGTATCGTCTGCTGACTCAAGACCCTGCTAATGCTGGTAAGTCTCCTGATGAGCTGTACAGCATGGCTACTCAATCAGTGGTTGAACAGATTGATGATGATATAAAAGAAGGTAAAGGCATGTTCGCCATGCAAGGCTTAGGTGGACAGGCACGGTTCATGTACTTTGACCGTGGTGTCACTAGCCAGAATGCTGTTGATGCAGCACAAGATATGATGAGGCGGCGTACAGAGACTGTTGTTAAAGGTGGTCTCGGTGCCCTTCAAAACAATACGAATGACCTGTTCTCTAAAGAGGAAGCTCAACGTATTTCTGATCCATCCAACTTAGATCCTAACGTGATAGCACAAGTATCCCATCTAGTCGCAACAATGAATCAACAGGGTATCCCTGTTACTATTGATCAAGCTACTCAAATGATTCTTGATCATCATGGTCTGAAGTCACAGCGACCTTTTGAACGTGAAGACCTCTATCAAGATGTAGCTATTAACCAAGGTCTCTTGGCTAAGCTAAACCAACCCACTAATTCTCGAGTCAATTATGTCTCGGCTCAAGGCCAACTTCCTCCTGCTGTCATCCGACAGGGAGTACAAGGTGGTAAAGATGTTATCCAGGCTGCTCAGTCTTTCGGCTTTCCTCCTGCTATTGCTCCTCTTGTAGCCGCTCAATGGGCTCTGGAGTCAGGGTATGGTAAGCATACATCTGGTAAGAATAACTATTTTGGTATTAAAGATTTCTCTGGAGGAGGTACTGCACGTGCTACTACTGAATACAGTGGTGTGCCAACTATGGCTAATTTCAGAGACTATGATTCTGCTACTGGCAGCGTCAAAGACTATGTTGAACTGCTGAAAGACCCTAGATATGCTGCGGTCCTATCAGCTAAAACACCCTATGAAGCAGCCAAAGCTGTAAAAGCAGCAGGTTATGCAACTGATCCTAACTATGTAAATAAGCTAGTTAGCATCATGGAGACTATGGGATTCAATCCCCATAAGTCTCACGAGTCACAACAGCTGACTCCTTCACCCTGGTCTAAAACCTCATTGATGAGTCCCCTTGCGCAGAAGTACGTTTACAGTATCGGAAGCAAAGGCTATGGTTCTACGGGACCACACCTCGATGTCAAACCAGTTCAGTCTGGTGGTGTCTATGGTGACGCTGGACAACGCATCACAGAACAGGAATTAGATCAATACGTACTTGTCGAAAACGCAGAAGGCAAACAAGTACCACTGTCTCAAGGGACAATCACAACTGACGATGATGCAGGACACCGTGCTCGTGGAAGCTATGGTCATGACTATGCCACACCAAGTGGTAAGTCTGGTCAAAAAGTCTTCCTGACTGGTGGTGCAAAGATCGTTGAAAACTGGACTGATAATTCAGCTCGTGGTCAAGGCTCTGACAGATTGGTAATTGAACTTCCTAACGGTAAGCGGTACGCATTCGTACACGGAACAGCAGTCGCTCAATGACTTATCAACCTACAGAAAACGTAGACAACTACTACCAGGCTAAAGCATCTCCCCAGTCGGAGTTGATGGAGTCTACAGAAGAGATGAACCAGCGTGCTGACTACGCTGTTCAAGCAGAGAATCAAGCTGTACAAGAGAAGACAGAAAAGAAGCTACAGAAAGATGAGACAGTAGATCAGAAGGCTACTGAGAAGTCACAGGATATGCAGGAAGGTGAGGAAAAGAAAGAGGAAGAGAAAGATCCTTCTGAGTTTGGACTACAGGAAAATATCCAGGAAGTAGGAACTGCAGTGGTCGGTGCTGGTATCGACATGGTCGAAGGCATTGGTGCTACTGCAGAAGGCGTACTGACTGGACAGCTCCTGAACCCTGACTTCAAGCCTTCATGGCTGCAAGTCAACGATGACATTGAGCCTCAGAACAAAACAGTCTGGGGCAAGATGCTTAGGTTTGCTGGGGAGATCGGTCTCGGTTTCCTCACGACTGGTGGTGCTGGTCACCTCGCTAAAGCCTCCAAGGTACCTGGTCTATTGCAGGCTGGTAAGTTCCTCACTACTCCTGGTGCCACTAAAGCTGGTGCCTTTGCTAGGGATGCTGCTAAGTCTGCTGTGGTTACCTTCACCAACTCTCACTCTGAGGAAGAGAACCTGAGTGATGCTTTGGGTGAGGTACTACCATGGCTGCCTAATCCTCTCCGTACCACTGAGGATGACACTCCTCTTGAGAAGAGAGCTAAGGCTGTCGTAGAGGACTTCATGGGTGGTGCTATCCTTGGTCGTATCTTTGGCTTCCGCAATGGCGTGAGAGCTGCTAAGAAGATCGACAAGGGACAGACCATTGTCCCCAAAGGAGATCCTGCTAAGATTGCAGCAGAACTAGAGAACATTAAGGTTGTCTATGCTGACATGGCTCCTGACTCTCCTGAGGCTATTAAGACTCTCAGGAAGATGGAGAGGCTACAAGGTAAGCTAGACAACTTTGCTGCTGTAGATCCTGATGTAGTCTCACAAGGTACTGAAGATATCTATGGTGGTGCAGGACGGAAAGCTGTAGAAGATGACATACAACTTAACTTAGAGCTTGATCCTGAGATTACTAAACCTAATCCATCCATGCATCCAGATTACTTTGACTTACCTGACAAAGGTATGCGTCAGATCTTACCTGGATCTATGTATGAGAATATGGTAGACTTGGTAAAGATGTCACGTAATGGCATCGCTGCTGGTGGTCGTAGGGCTCGCTTAATCTCACAAGCAAACATCAAACGTATTTCCAATGGCAATGCTGACGTGGATAAATACATCACGGAGCTTGCTAAGGAGGCACAGGAAGGCTTCGAAAAGGCAGCTGGCTTTAATGTTGGCGGCATGGAAGTTACTATGGCCGAGGCTGCTCAGCTTAGTATTGCTCGGTATATTGATATCGTTGATACTTTTGGAGCTATGTCTGGAGCTACTAGGGAGCAGTGGGATGATATTAGTGAGCTTCTTCTTACGGACGCTATTCAGACTAAGAGCGTGGTGGAAGCAGGAAAAGTCATAGAGACTCCTAACCCTATCAATGCTGTTGCTCTCGAGATGCTGATGTCTGATACAGCTGCTGCTGTGTCTGATAAGGCTACTGCACTCCTTACTGCTGTAGATAAGATTCCTATTGAGAATGCTCTGCAACAGAACCTAGACAACCTAGAAGCAGCTCTGTTGATGAACCAACGAGCTAGTGAGTTTGCTGGTAGTCTCCTACGTTCACGTAACTGGAGGAACACCAAAGCTTCACAAGCTGCATCTGCTGCCCAGTCACTAGACAAGGCAACAAAGATTAAACGATTCATGAATGAGTTTCGTGGGATTGTTAAGAAGGATCCTGAGATGGCTGAGGCTGCACTCCGTGCATTCGCTGCTAGCGATGGTAATGCTTACGTCCTAGAAACTATGAAAGACTTCATGGTTAAGGAACTATGGAACCCTGGTGCCCTGCTTGGGCAGAATGGTGGTAAGTCTATGTTCCTAGACCAGATGTTCACAACGCT
>Ga0114933_10006838_pt1 | contig 10035 bp, 7 predicted proteins | sample 4SBtaG_FD_89691 | JGI IMG/M metagenome (GOLD analysis project Ga0114933, IMG submission 89691) | Deep subsurface microbial communities from Kolumbo volcano to uncover new lineages of life (NeLLi) - 4SBTROV12_W25 metaG | ecosystem: Environmental > Aquatic > Marine > Volcanic | place: Kolumbo... | reverse complement strand
CTGGTCCGCCTCAGCTCCCTGGGCGACGTCGTGCTGGCCTCGTCAGTGACGGCGTCGCTGGCCCCGGTGACCTTCTTCACGAAGCCCAGGTACGCCGACCTCGTCGCGCGCTTCGAGGGCGTCGAGGCCGTCGTCACCCGGATCGAGGATCTCGGCTCCTACGAGCGGGTGGTCGATCTGCAGTCCTCGCCCTGGACCTGGTCGCGGTGGCCGGGCGCCGAGCGGGTGGCGATGCATCGGCTGCGTCGCTGGGCGCGGGTTGCGTTGAAGCGTCCGGGCCCCATCCCACGCGTGGTCGATCGCTACGCCGAGGCCTCCGGGGGCGAGGTCGCGCCGCTCCCGTGGATCCCTGCTGCACGGAGCCAGGACTTCGTCGGCGTCGTACCGGCGGCGGCCCACACGACCAAGGTCTGGCCCTTCTGGCGTGAGCTCGCGGCCCGCCCGGACGCCGTGGTCTTCGCACACCCCTCGGATGGCATCGAGTGGTCCGGGAAGACCTGCATCGAGGAGGGCTTCGAGGGGACCCTGGGCATGCTCGCGCGCTGCCGGGTAGTCGTCGGTCCGGACACGGGGTTGGTCCACCTCGCTGCAGCCCTGGGCGTACCGGTCGTCACCCTCTTCGGACCGACGACCGAGCACGACGGCTTCGGTGGACATCCGGGCAGGGCCCTCGGCGCAGACCTGTCCTGTCGGCCCTGCTCCCGGCACGGGAGCGCGAGCTGCCCCATCGGGGACCACGCCTGCATGAGCGCGATAGGGGTCGAGCAGGTGGCGGCCGCCATCGACGGAATCGGATGATCCACATCGTCACGCTCGACTTCCCGCCGGACTTCGACGGCGGCCTGGCGTCCTGGTGCGAGGACCTCGCCCGGGCGCTCGTCACCGCAGGCGAGGGGGTCACGGTGCACGCCAGGTACACCGGCACGAGCTCCGAGTACGACCGCATCCTGCCCTTCGGTGTGCTGCGAATGAGGGGGCGGAGCTGGGGTCGCTTCCAGGCTGCCTGGGTGGTGCCTCAGGTGAACCCTCTGGTGCGGCCCGAGGACCGGGTCGTGTTCGCCACCTGGAAGCTGGCCGAGCTCCTGGCCCCCATCCTCCACCACCGCGGGGTGCCCTTCGCGGTGGCCTTTCACGGCTCCGAGTTGACCTCTCTCCGGCGCACGCCGCGCGGCCTCCGGCGCGCCGTGAACGGGGCCCGCGCGCTCTTTCCGGTCAGCGCCTACCTGGCTTCGTTGCTGGAAAGCCACGGAGAGCCCAGCCGCGTCCTGCCGATGCCGCTCGAGATCTCCGAGCCGGGCGCGCCGGGCCAGGGCCTCGTCGTGGTGGCCCGCTTGAACCGACTCAAGGGGGTGGACCGAGCGATCCGCATCGCCGAGGCCCTCGGTTGGAGCCTGGACATCGTCGGGGATGGGCCGGCGCGCGAGGAGCTCGAGGCGCTGGCGCACCCCGGCGTGACCTTCCATGGGCGCCTGGATCGTCGTCGGGTCTTCGAGGTCCTGCGAGGCAAGGCCGCCTGCCTGCTGCTTCCGCGCCCGGACGAGGAGGGACGCCGCCAGGAGGGCCTGGGCTTGTGCCTGCTCGAGGCCAGCGCCCGCGGGGTTCCGGCGATCGGGTGCGAGGTCGGCGGAGTGCCCGAGGCGGCCGGGCTTGTCCTGGATGACCCGGACGATGCAGCGCAGAGCGCGGCCCGGATCCGTGAGTGGCTCTCTTCCGGACCTCGTGGCCTCGAGGCCCATGCCTGGGTGAAGGCCGAGCACGGCCCGGCGAACGCCGCCGCCTCGGTCTTGGAGGCTCTGGCATGAGCCTGCGCATCCTCCACCTCTACCGGCCGCGGCTGCCCTCGACGCGAGCCCAGTCGATCCAGGTCCTCGGGACCTGCCACGGCCTGGCGAGCCTGGGCCACGAGGTCACGCTCTTGGCCGACCCGCCCCGGGACAACATCCCTGTGGAGGAGCTGCCCACTCTCGCCGACGTGCTCGATTTCTACGACCTGCCGCCGGTCCCGACGCTGGACCTCAAGCTCGCCCCGACGAGCATTCCGGGCGCCGTCAGCTTCTGGTTCCGCAAGCACGCGCTCTGGTGGATCTGGAAGGCGATGCGGGAGCACGCGCACAACAGCGTGATCATGGGGCGAGCCAAGCGCTACATCGACGAGTACCTGGTGCTGCCCTTTGGCCCTCCCGTCGTGATGGAGGCCCACGAGGTCGACAGCCAGCTCGCGCTCACCCGCGGCGAGGAGCCGCACGACTGGCTCCAGCTCGAGCGCAGGCTCCTGGCCGAGGTCGACGGGCTGATGACCAACTGCGCGGGCACCCTGGGCCTCTTGGAGCAGGTCCACGGGCGCGAGGTGCTCCCTCCGAACCGTGCGGTCGTGCACAACGCCACCAACCCGCGTCGCGTGCGGGACCACATCCCCGGCGCGGAGCGAGTGGTCGGCTACGCCGGCTCCCTGCGGCGCTTCAAGGGCGTCTCGATCCTGAGCGATCTCGCCCGGTCGTTGCCCGATGGCTGGATCGTCGAGGTCCTGGGCGGTAGCCCCGAGGAGCGCTCGGCGCTGGGCCACCTCGGGCCCAACCTCCGCCTCGTGGGCGAGCTGCCCTACACCGAGATCCCGGACCGCGTGGCGCGCTGGCATGCGGCGTTGATCTGCCTCGAGGACAACCTCTTCGGAGCCCACCTCGCGAACCCACTGAAGGTCTGGGACTACCTGGCGGTCGGGGTGCCCCTGGTCGCCGCCGACCTGCCGCCGATTCGCGAGGTCCTGAGCCCCGACAGCACCGAGTTCTACGTTCCCGGCGACGTGCACTCGCTGGTCTCGGCGACCCTGCGAGCAGCCGACCCGGAGCGCTACTTCGGGGTGCGGCGTCGGCGGCTGCGCAGCTGGCGGACCCGGGCCCTCGAGGTCGAGCGCGTCCTCGCCGGGACCCTGGCGTGAAGCTCGCCTACTTCCTGCGCTACTTCCCGACGCGGACCGAGACCTTTGTCTACGACGAGGTCCGCGGGCTGCAGGCCAGGGGACACCAGGTACGCTGCATGGCCATCGGCGCTCGAGAAGCCGGCGAAGGTCCTGACTGGGAGGTGCTTCGCCCCCCCGGCTACGGCGCCTTGGTCCGCTACCTGCCGCGCCTGCCGACCTGGCTCGGGCAGCACCAGCGCAACAAGCAGGTGCTGAAGGCGCTGTGGGCAGCCGATCAGCTGGAGGGCGAGTCCATCCACTGCCACTTCGCCGGCGAGGCCGCCGAGTGGGCGCACCTCGCGCACCGCGTCCATGGCACCCCCTACGTCGTCACCGTGCACGCTGCCGATCTCTTCAAGCCGCGTCCCTCGCTGGGCGAGGTCCTGGCGGCCGCACGCGCGGTGCTGACCGTGAGCCGCTTCAACGCCCGGCGACTGGAGCGCTACGGGGTCGAGGCCCAGGTGGTGCGCTGCGGTGTCCGGGCCGAGGACTGGCCGCAGGTCGAGGGCGGGGACGAGGTGCTCTGTGTCGCCCGTGACGTGCCCAAGAAGGGCCTGGACCTGCTGGTCCGAGCCGCTGATAGGGCAGGCGTCTCCTTGCTCCTCGCGGGCCCGGGGACCGAGCGCCTGGGCGGCCTGGGAGCGGTCGACCGCGACACCATCCGGAGCCTGCAGGCGCGCTCACGGCTCTTCGTGCTGCCCTGCGTCGAGGCCCCCGACGGCGACCGCGACGGGCTCCCGGTCGCGATGATGGAGGCTATGTGTGCGGGTCTCCCGGTCCTGACGACGACGCTGCCCGGACTCGACGAGCTCGTCACGGACGAGGTCGGTTGGCGCGTCCCGACGGGCGATGTCGACGCCCTCGTGGCCGGCCTCAAGCGCGCGGATCCGGAGAGGGGGCGGAGGGCGCGGGAGCACGTGCTCGAGCAGTTCACCCTCGACGCGCAGGTGAGGGGAGTCCTGGCCGCTCATGCATGAGGTCCTGGCCCGATGGCGCGAGGCCTACGAGGGAGACCACCCCGCGGCCTGCGCCGCCGCCGCGCTCACCCTCGAGGACCCCTGGCAGGTGGTCGAGCAGGCTGGCGCGCTCGCACGGGCCACGGTCACCGTCGTCGAGGAACGCACGGGGGTGGGCGCGCGGCTGCAGCGGCTCAAGCCGGAGAGCCGGGCGACGATCGCGGTCTTCGAGGCCGGCGAGGCCTGCCCACTGGCCGATCCGGCTGCCCGCAAGCGCCGTGGGGCATGGGACACCTCCCGGGCCCTCGCCCGGCGTTTGCCCATCGGGCGTGATGTGCTCGATCCCGCCTGCGGCACCGGCGCCTTCCTGCTCGCGGCGAGCGAGGGTGGCGCGCGAAGAATCCGCGGATGGGACACGGACCCCGCGGCGGTGGCGGTCGCGCGAGTGGCGGTGCCTGGCGCTCAGGTCGAGTGCTGCGATGCCTTCGACCGGGACGAGCGGGCCGAGGTCGTGCTCTGCAACCCCCCCTTCGTGGCCAGCGAGCACCACGACAAGGCCGCGCGGCAGCGCCTGAGGGAGCGCTTCGACTGGCTCTCCGGGCGCTTCGACCTGGCCGTTCCCTTCCTCGCCCACGCGGTCGGCCTGGCGCGCAAGCGGGCCGCGCTGGTCCTGCCCTCCTCGCTCGGCGTTCAGCCCTATGCCGCTCCGCTGCGGCGGGAGTGGCTGGCCGCCCACCGCATCGTCGACCTCGACGGACGGGTGCCCTTCGAGGGCGCCGGGGTCGAGGTCCTGGTCACGACCCTGGAGATCGGCGGAGGTCCCGCGGCGCTGCCCTCGGGCATGCACGCTCGAGAGCTGCTCCGACTCGCCAATGCCCCCCTGGATGCCGCGCTGGAGCCCGGGGACGTCGAGCTCGCCGAGCGCATGCGACGTCATCCGGAGCTCGAGACGCTCTGCGAGGTGGACACCGGGGTGGTGGCCCACGGACCCGCCGGTGGCAAGGAGCGGTTGCTCTCCGACGAGCGGGCCGAGGGCCGCGTGCCCTACGTCGACGCCAAGGACCTGATCGACGGGAGGGTGCGCTGGCTGGACTATCGACCGGCCGAGATGCACCGAGCGAAGCGGCCCGCGCTGTTCGAGCGTCCCAAGATCCTCGTGCAGCGCTTGAAGGGTCCACACCCCGTGCGAGCGGTGGTGGACCGCCGAGGTCTCTATGCAGGGCACACCCTCAGCGTCGTGCGGCCGCTCCAGCCCATGGATCTGGACAGACTCTTGACCCTGCTCAAGAGCCCCCTCATCGAGGGCCTCCTCCGCATCGAGAAGGGACCGCGTCTCGACTTGTACCCAAAGGATCTCAGGCACTTGCCGGTTCCGTTGGCCTTCCTCGACGGAAGCTGCGCGGAGCTGGCCGAGGCCTACGGGCTCACTCCGGCCGACCGAGCCCGTTTGCAAGGCCTTGCGAGTCTGAGACACCGTCTGTAAGTCAGAGGGCCGGCCTCGCGGCCCCAGGAGACCTCATCATGCTCGTGCTGCTCAGCCTCGCCTGCACAGGCGACCCCGGAGGCAACTTCCTCGACGGCAACCTGCGCTGCGCGCACGACGTGTACGGGTGGTTCGACGACCTCACGCTCTACGTGGACCGCGGCGAGCCCAAGCAGGGCGCCAGCGCGACCTACGCCTTCGACTTCGAGTACGAGCCCGGAAACGTGAAGAGCGTCAAGGGCAGCTACAGCACCCGCTCCGGCAACTTCGACTACGCCGTCGAGTACACCGCCGACAGCTGGATGGTCAGCCGCCGGACGGACGCCGAGTTCTCCAACTACGGCACCGTCTACACCAACGGGAACCTCGACGTCCGGGCCAAGATCGTCGAGGAGGACGTGCTCGGCGAGATCACGACCTATGTCCGTCGCGACGAGCGCAAGGGCTGCCAGGGCTGGACGAACTACCGGTGGCAGGACGACGAGGGCAACCTGCCGCGGTACCCCGAGTACACCGTCCGCTACGAGATCACGAGCGCCGACAAGGTCGAGTGGACGGCCGAGGACGAGATCTCCGGCGCCATCGAGAGCAGCTGGGGCCACTGGTCCTCGGACCTGTCCTATGTGCGCAACACCTCCTACGACGGCAACTCCATCGCCTACGACACCTGGTCCCGGACCGACGCGACCGGGGCCGTGAACGGTGAGTGGAGCCAGGTCGACAAGAACAGCAACCGCGTATTCGTCGGCACCCGCGAGACCGCGAAGAACGGCTTCTCCATCCAGGACTACTCCGTCTCCGAGGGCAACGACGCGCCCTACGCGGAGGTGCACAGCGAGCGGAATTACGACGGCTCCGGCACCGGGACGTGGAGCTTCACCGACGGCTTGACCTGTGACGTGGTCTACGAGAACTGGGACCAGTGCAGCTACTCCTGCAGCGACGGCGAGACCGGGACGGACTGCTGACGGGTTAAGTCGCCCGCATGAACTCCATGACCGGTTTCGGCCGGGGCGAAGCCAGCGGCGAGGGCGTCACCGTCACCGTCGAGATGAAGTCGGTGAACAACCGCTTCCGCGATCTGCAGCTGCGCTGCCCGCGCGAATACATGGCCTTCGAGCCGCGCATCGCCGCGATCCTCAAGCCGAAGTTCGGTCGAGGACGCATCGACGTGTTCGTGCGCCGGGTCTGCCGGCAGGGGTCCATGGGCATCGTCGTCGACAAGGCGATGGCGGAGACCTACCACGCCTCGCTGACGGACCTGGCCAACTCCCTGGGTGTCGAGGCGGACGTCGATCTGAACTACCTCGCCGGCTTGCCCGGGGTGCTGGTCACGGTCGAGCAGGAGGTCGACGTCACCGGCGAGTGGCACGTCCTCGAGACGGCCTTGAACGCGGCTGCCAAGCACCTCGCCGAGATGCGCGAGAAAGAAGGCGACGCCATGCGCAAGGTGCTCACCGGCCTGGTCGGTGAGCTCGACGACCTCCGCCAGAAGGTGGCGCTCGAGGCCGACGGCGTCGCCAGCCGCCTGCGCTTGCGGCTGATGGACCGGCTCAACCGCCTCGTCGGGGACCGGGTCGATCCGGACCGCCTCGCCCAGGAGGCCGCGGTGCTCGCCGACAAGGCCGACGTCGCCGAGGAGCTGTCGCGGCTCGAGTCCCACAACAAGCAGTTCCTCGCGGCGCTGCGACGCCCCGAGCCGATCGGACGGCGCCTGGACTTCCTCGCCCAGGAGATGAACCGCGAGATCAACACCATCGGCTCCAAGGCCGCCGAGCACGCGGTCAGCGCGCTGGTGGTCGACATGAAGTCCACGCTCGAGCGCATCCGCGAGCAGGTCGCGAACGTCGAGTAGATGAGCACTCTGGTTCGCTGGGAGCGCCCGGACCGAGGCGCGCTGTTCGTCGTCACCGGCGCGAGCGGTTCGGGAAAGACCACCTTGTTGCGCCGCGCGCTCGCGGAGATCCCCGGGCTCGAGTTCTCGGTCTCCGCCACCACCCGTGGCATGCGGGCCGGGGAGCAGGACGGCGTCGACTACCACTTCGTCGGGCACGAACACTTCGACGAGCTGCTCGGTCGAGACGCCTTGCTGGAATGGGCCCAGGTCTACGACAACCGCTACGGCACGCCGCGGGAGCCGGTCGAAGCGGCCCTGGCCGATGGCCGGAGCGTCGTTCTGGACATCGACGTTCAGGGCGCGGCCCAGGTGCGGGAGAGGTTCCCGCAGGCGGTGACGGTCTTCGTGCTGCCCGCTGCGGTCGAGGTCCTGGAGCAGCGACTGCGTGCTCGCGGGACCGACAGCGAGGAGGTGATCGCCAAGCGGATGAGCCAGCTCATGGGCCAGCTCGGAGAGTGCGGAGCGTTCGACTACCTGGTGGTCAACGATGACCTCGAGACCGCGCATCGGTGCTTTCAAGGCGTGCTCCTGGCCGAGCTCCAGAGACGCGATCGTCGAGACGCTCTCGTCCGACGCTTTTGTGACGCTGGCTAGAGCCGCCTGTCCAGGGGGTTGAACACACCAGCCCGGTGCTACATTTGGTACGGGCTCGCACGGTGAACAGTGGCCCTCCGCCTCAACGACCTCCTCGACGACATCTCCGTCTACGCACCGGACGCCGACCTCGACGTCGTGATGCGGGCCTACTTCTACGCGGCGAAGGCCCACAAGGACCAGTCGCGCAAGTCAGGCGAGGCCTACTTCACGCACCCCCTCGCGGTCGCGGGCATTCTGGTCGCGCAGAAGATGGACGTCGACACGGTGGCCACGGCGCTGCTGCACGATGTGCTCGAAGACTGCTTCGTCACCAAGGATCAGATCGCCGAGACCTTCTCGCCGGTCATCGCGGACCTCGTCGACGGCGTGACGAAGATCTCGAAGCTGCAGTTCCGGAGCAAGGAGGAGGCGGCCGCCGAGAACTTCCGGAAGATGATGGTCGCGATGTCCCAGGACGTCCGGGTCATCCTCGTGAAGCTCGCGGACCGGCTGCACAACATGCGCACGCTGGGCTCGATGCCCGACCACAAGAAGGCGCGCATCTCCAGCGAGACCCTCGACATCTACGCGCCCCTGGCTGCTCGCCTCGGCCTCACGCCGTGGAAGATCGAGCTCGAGAACCACTGCCTGGAGCACCTCCACCCCCAGGTCCACACCGAGCTCGTCGCCAAGATGGACGAGACCCGCGGGGACCGCGAGGCCTACATCGAGAGCGTCTCGGCGCAGCTGGAGCGCGAGCTGCTCCGTCGCGGGGTGAAGCCCGAGCGCATCACCGGCCGGGCCAAGCACCTGATGAGCATCTACCGGAAGATGCAGAACCAGAAGGTGGACTTCGAGCAGCTCCACGACCTGCTCGCCTTCCGGGTCATCGTGCCCGACGTCACCGCCTGCTACGCGGTCCTGGGCTACGTGCACGCCTTCTTCCAGCCCGTCCCGGACCGGATCAAGGACTACATCGCGATGCCCAAGTCCAATGGGTACCGCAGCCTGCACACCACGGTCTTCGGGCCCGAGGGGAGGCGCTTCGAGGTCCAGATCCGGACCCAGGGCATGCACGAGGTCGCCGAGCGCGGCGTCGCGGCCCACTGGCAGTACAAGGAGGGCCACCTGGCGCTCTCCACCGAGGCCGTGAACCAGATCAGTCGCCTGCGCGAGGTCTTCGAGAGCGCGAGAGAGGTCGAGGACCCCGACGAGTTCATGGAGGCGGTCAAGCTGGACCTCTTCCACAACGAGGTCTTCGTCTTCACGCCGAAGGGCGACGTCATCGAGTTTCCTCGCGGCGCGACCGCGCTCGACTTCGCCTACGCCGTGCACACCGAGGTCGGCAACACCTGCACCGGGGCCAAGGTCAACGGGAAGATGGTGAAGCTCGAGTACGCGCTGAAGAGCGGCGACACCATCGAGGTCATCACGAGCAAGAACCAGCACCCGCGCCGGGACTGGCTGAACATCGCGCGCACCTCGCGGGCCCTGGGGCGCATCCGCAAGTTCCTTCGCGTCGAGGAGCGTAGGACCGGAGCCCGACTGGGTCGCGAGGTCCTGGAGAACGAGCTCAAGAAGCGCGGGACCAGCCTGAACGCCATGGTCAAGTCGGGCGCGCTGAAGCGCATCTGCAAGGCCCACGGTTTCCGGGACGCGGAGTCGCTCTTCCTGGACATCACCCAGGGGCACTCGCCGGTGATCGGCTACGTCCGGGAGCTCCTGCCGGACTACGATTGGGAGAGCGAGACCGAGGATCGGCAGGCCGGTGCGCTGGAGCGGCTGCTCGGCCGGATTCGGCGGCGGAACGTCAGCCCCGTTCTGATCAGCGGCGAAGAGGACGTGCTCGTCTCCTTCGCCAAGTGCTGCAACCCCCTGCTGGGCGAGCCGGTCCGGGGCTACATCACCCGCGGCCGTGGCATCTCGGTCCACCGGCGACAGTGCCCCCAGCTCCTCGCCCTGGAGCCGGAGCGGCGCATCGCGGTCCAGTGGGACCAGAAGACCGAGGACGTGCGCCACACAGGCGGCATCCGGGTCGTCTGCATCGACCGCCCCGGGCTGCTGGCCAACATCACGAAGACCTGCACCGACGCCGGCATCAACATCTCGGCGGCGAATGTGCAGACCGTCGGCGACGACAAGGCGGAGTGCGACCTGGAGATCGGCG
>Ga0114933_10006837_pt1 | contig 10035 bp, 6 predicted proteins | sample 4SBtaG_FD_89691 | JGI IMG/M metagenome (GOLD analysis project Ga0114933, IMG submission 89691) | Deep subsurface microbial communities from Kolumbo volcano to uncover new lineages of life (NeLLi) - 4SBTROV12_W25 metaG | ecosystem: Environmental > Aquatic > Marine > Volcanic | place: Kolumbo... | reverse complement strand
GGGGGCGCTGCCCGAGGGCTTCGACCTCGCGCGCTCCAATGTGCTCCTGGTCACTTGGGAGGCGACCGGTTGGCACCACACCAGCCTCGGCGGCGCCCCGGCTGACGTCACCCCGAACCTCGCTGCGCTCGCGTCACGATCGCGCGTCTACCGACTCGCCTACGCGCCGTCGACCAACACGTTCCAGTCGATGTCCTCGATCCTCGCGCTCGGTCTTCCATCGACGGTGCCGATCACGACGGCGCATCGGCGCTGGCGAGGCCGCTTGGGCGACGAGGGCGTCACGGTCGCGGAGCTCTTCGGGCGCAGCGGCGCACACACGCTCTGGGCAAGTCACGACTATCGGCGCTTCTTCACGCAGCCCGACGCGGTCGTGGGGCTCGACCGGGGCTTCGCGCAGGTGGAGCTGGTGGCGGCGCGCGGTGACCCGGAGGTCGACCGCCGGGTCGTCGAGCGCGCATTAAAAGCGATCGACGCCACCACGCCGCAACGCTTCTTCGCGTGGGTCCACCTGATGAGCCCCCACTACACCTACGTTGCGCATGACGGAGAGACCTCCGACGACCCGCGCGTTCGGCATTTGGGCGAGGTCCGGTACGCGGACGCTCAGCTCGGCCGGCTCCTGGCTGGGCTGGAAGCGTCCGGGCGCTCCGAGAACACGGTCGTGATCGTGACCGCCGACCACGGGGAGGAGCACGGGGAGCACGGGGGCGATGCCCACGGGTCCACGCTCTATGAGGAGGTCCTGCATGTCCCGCTCGTTATCCGGGTACCGGGTGAAGGGGCGCAGCGCTTCGACACCCCGGTCTCCACGGGCGCGGTGCTGCCAACCTTGCTTCTGCACCCGAGCTCGCCCACCCGTGAAGCCGCGGCGTCGCAGCTCGCGCGGCGGGTCACGCCGCTGCTCGAGGCGGCGGAGGTCCCCGTCGTAGCCGAGCTGCTCGGCACGGACTGCACGCAGGTGGCGCTGATCGGTCCGACGCGGAAGATCATCGCAGACCTGCCGTCCGGTTGGGTCGAGGTCTACGATCTGAGAGAGGACCCGGCGGAGGCGCATCCGCGGACTGCCGACGCACGGGCGCGAGGGCAGCTCGACACGTTCCTCCAGGCGCGGGCCCGCCGAGCGCGGGCCACGGTGCGCTGACCGAGCGACGCGATCCGAATCGTCGTGCGATAGGGTGCGCCGGTGAGTGACGTCGACGCCAAGCTCGAGTCCGGATGGAAGGTGCACGCCGGGATCGTCCTGCTGGGCGTCGCCCTCGCTGTACCCGTCGCGATCCTCGATCTGACCTTCCTCGGGCCCAGCCACGGCGGCTGGATCTCGCTCGATTTTCGCGGCTGGCTCATCGGGCTCTATGGCGCCGTTTGGTTTGTGGAGACGCTCCTCTCCACGCTGATCGTGGCGGTTCTTCGCGGCCGAAGCGGGCTCGTCGCCATCTCGGCGCACGGGGCTGCCATCGCGCTGATGGGGCTGGCTGGCGTCGCAACGGTGGCGGTGGTTCGGAACGCCGAGCACGAACACAATCTCGAGCTGGCGCGAGAGCACGACGAGGCATGGGCGCTCGCGAGAACGAGCCTCTCCGTGGTCTCCTGGCACCATGTGCCGGAGGCGGAGCCGCCGGCGATCGAAGTGACCTTCCGCGCGAGCTCTCCGGGGAGGCTCGGCGCCGAATACGTGCGCTCTTCCGAGGCCTACGCGTCGCCCTACGCACAGCACGACATCGAGGCCGAGGAGGAACTCACGCTGACGCTGCCGGTCGATCTGGAGGAGGAGCAAGACGACAACCGCTACGACGCCGACGTGGGCGTCGCGGGCGACTACATCCGCGTCGAGTGGGCCATTGAGGGCTACAACGTTCCGCTTCGCTTCTGCCGGCCCGCCTGTCTCCCGGAGTCATGGGACCCCGACCGCATCTTGCTGGAGCTGGGAGAACCGGGGCCCTGACGCAGACGGGCTCGTCAGAGCAGGATGTTGCAGTCGATGTCGCCGATGCCAGCCGCGTTGTCGTCCTCGTCGCATTCGATCACGACGCCAGCACCAGCCCCGTCGTCATCCACCACGGCGACAAACCCGTAGGGCGCCGCGCCGGTGAGCGGCACGTCCGCCAGCTCGACCACGGTGATCGCGCCGGGCAGGAGGGGCACGGTCGTCATCGCAGTGCCGAGGACCGCTCCGAGCGCGTCGGGGGTGCCGGCGTAGAAGCTCACCGGCACGCCTGAGGGCGCTCCCAGGTTGCCCTCGTTGGTGATTCTCGCCCGTAGCGTCACGGTCGTCGGGCAGCCGTCGAGGATGACCTCGAGCGCCACGACCTTGAGGTCGGGGGCGTTGAACACACCCGCGCCTTGCACGTTCTGTCGGTAGTTGTTGAGGCTGGGATCTTCCCAGTTGTTCGGCTCGGACATCGGCACGGCGCCGGCCGCGCTGATGTTCGTGACGTGGTAGCTGTGCTGGTTCCAGACCCGGCGCGTGCCGACCCACTGATCACGCGTGTCGCCGTACACGAAGATGCCCCGCCGCTGGCCATCCCAGCTCGCGTCGATGGCTCGACACGAATCCGGCAGGCTGACGTTCCGGTCGTTGGCCACGATCACGATCTCGCTGTTCCCGTCCGCGTCGACGTCCGCCACCACGGGGTACTCGTGGATCGTCGCGCTGGTCGACGGAATCTCGAGGAGGACCATGCCGTCGCTCCCGCGATAGACCCGCATGAAACACTCGTCGCCGTAGACGACCTCGGCCGCGCCGTCACCCTCGAAGTCGAACACGCTCGAGCCGGTCGCATTGCTGCTCACGTCCCGTGTCGTCATCGACCAGAGCACATCCATCGCGCCGGTCGGGTCGTAGACGCTGTAGCTCGCGGCCCCCGCCACGCCGATTTCGGGCTGCCCGTCACCGTCGAAATCGGCCACGGTCGGCGGGCCACCCCGACCCCCTCCGGGCTGGGCGACCGGGCCCCACTCGACGGCTCCCGTCAGCCCATCGAGCAGGTAGAGCTGACCCGAGGCGATGAGCACCACCTCCGGCTGTGGGTCGTCATCGAACTGCGCGATGGCGGGGTATCCGTCGTCGGTCAGGGCGGTCCACATCGGGGTGCCGTCGGCCCGGTAGGCTCGGCGCCCGGTGATCACCTCGGGCGTTCCGTCCATGTCGAGATCGGCGACGGCGGCGATCCCGCCCGTGTAGCCGCTGTTTGTGCCCTCGGTGCCAGCCCCGTCGCGCTGCCAGAGCAGCTGCCCGGCCGCGTTCAGGACGGCCGCGCCGATGATGACCTCGGGGGACCCGTCTCCGTCGAGGTCGGCGATGGTGGGTGCGCCGTTGGCGAAGGAGACCGTGTACGGCGTGGTCCCGTCGGTGGCGACGCTCTCCCAGAGCAGGCTTCCGTCGTCGTCGAACGCGATGATGCGACCGGAGGCAGGCACCCGAAGCGCGATCACCTCGCTTCGGCCGTCGCCGTCGAGGTCGGCGGCGGCGATGCCGGCGCGCCCGTTGGTCTGCACGGCCGCATCGCTGCCCGTCCAGAGCGGCGTGCCGCTCACGCCGTCGAAGGCGCGGATGACGCCCCGCTGCCAGTCTTCATCACAAGCAAAGTTGGCCACGACCTCGGGTGTCCCGTCGCCCGTGAGGTCCACCACGATCGGCGCGCTGATGCCGTGCAGGCAATCCGAGGCCTCGGTCGCGGTCGTCACGCTCCACTCGATCACCGGCTCGAAGGCGCCGAAGACGGGCGTCGTCTCGCACGTGACCGGGTCGAATTGCGGAAGACAGCGCTCGAGCGTCGGCTCGCAGAACGCGCCCGTCATGCAGTCGAAGCTGTCGGTGCACTCGGTGCCCGGGTCGACGCACGCGTCGGAAACACAGACCTGGCCCGCGCTGCAGCAGGTGGTCAGCCCTGCGCCGCAGCGGACCTCGCTCGCACAAGCCGGGAGGCAGACCTCCTCGATGCACTCGTCGCCCGCGGCGCAGCAGACGGGCGGCGTGCCGCAGAAGGTCGCGCTCTCGCAGCTCGAACCCGCGTCGCTCCCGCTGTCCGTGGGGGCAGCCCCGCCGTCGCTGCCGCCATCGAGTCGGCTGCGCGGCACACACGTGCCGTCGACGCAGGACTCGCCGGACTCACACTCGGGGTCCGTCGTGCAATCGGGCTCCACGGTCCCCGTGCAGTCGCAACCGGCCGCGACCAGCAGCGTGAGGCCAATGACAAGGCGCGCGAGGAGGGTCTGGGTCCATGAGCGAGTCCGCATGCCCTCGATTGTAGGCGCGCGCTCTCGCCATTCGAACGACCCCGGCGATTCGACCCGCCTCAGGCGCCGAGCGGCCGCGACACCTTTGGCTTGCGCAGCTTCCAGATCCAGCCGTCGTAGAGGAAGTGCAGCATCGAGCTGCCCACGTAGTAGCCGAGGTAGAGGTCGGTCCCCCGGTGCTCCGACTGCGAGACGAAGACCAGCCCCAGCGCGGCGATGAGCACGGGCGCAAACGCGATCGGTCGACCCAAGACGACGCTCGCGAAGCCGCGCTCGGGCCGCCCGCGCCAGCTTCGCTCTGCGAAGTGGTGCACAAAGGCGACGTACTCGATGGCGTGCGCGGAGCCGAAACACAGGTAGCCGACGATCGGGCCGTGAACCCAGAAGACGACCAGGAGCAGCACCGTCGAAGCCAGGAAGATCCAGCGCGGGCCCTTGTCCACCCGGGCCTCTCGCTCGGCCCGCCACCACCACACGATCACGCCCACGGTCGCGCCTCCGACGAGCACGAGCGCCACCACGTACGCGGGGTGGCTGGTGACGGGGAGCAGCGTGTTCAGCACACGGAGCGCGCTCGGGTGCCCGCCAAACGTCGTCGGCCGGAGGACCGGGAGGCTGAACGAGAGCGCCAGCACGAGCGTCCAGAGCAGGACCCGGTCACGCCTCCCGTGCGCGGGCAGCTGCAGGCCACCTTTGGCCCGACCGGCGTACGCGCGGAGGATGCCGTAGCGCTGCATGATGGTGTGCCAGACGTTCCAGAGCCCGCTGACGATGAGCATCACCGTGAACGGCGCGAGGCTGGTCCCCGCGACGTCGATGGGCTCGTCCATGCTGAGGAGAAACGCGGCCGTGCCGAAGACCAGGAGCGGCGAGAGCACGTAGGCGATGCCCCGCTCCTTGAAGGTCGCGTTGTCGCCGTAGACGAGCACAAACGTGTAGTGGCGATGGATGTAGGTGAGGCCGAGCACTACGACGGCGGCCAGCGCCAACGCCTGGTTGGCCTCGCTCGATGTCAGGCCCGGCAGGCCGAAGACCTCACGGCCGAGCCCCAGTCCGAAGACGACCCAGACGTAGATCGGGACCCAGCAGAACGCGAGCAAGCCCACGTCGAAGAGCGGGTTTCTCAGCCAGGGACGATCCACGACGGGGCCGACCGTAGCGCGAAAAGACCGTCGGCGCGCCCCCATCAAGCCGCCTCGATGGGCTACCCTCCGTCCATCATGACGCCTGATCAACGACGCAAAGTTGCCCAACTCGTTGCCGGGATCGTCGTCAGTGACGACGTTCTCGACCCCTCCGAAGAGCGTTTCGTGGACAAGATGCTCGAAGAGTTCTCGATCCCGGATGCGGAGCGCGGCGCGATCTTCCCGATCCTCGACGGTGAGGAAGCCGCCGAGGCCCTCGGCCGAATGGAGCCAGAGCTTCACGACGAGGTGATGGAGCTGCTCATTCAGGCCGCCGCGGCCGACGGCGAGATCGTGCCCGAGGAGGAGGTCTACCTCGCCGCGGTCGCGAAGGCGGCTGGCGTCGACTCGGACGAGCTTCATCAGCGGCTCGAGAACGCCATCGCGGCCGCCACAAACTCGTGAGACGCGCGGCGTGGCTGGTCCTGGCGACGCTCCTGAGCGTCGGCTGTGACTCCGATGACGGAACCGACGCGGGCTCGACCGTCGACGCGGGCGCCATCGACGGTGGCGTGGCTCCGGACGCGTCGCCGCCGGACGCTGCGACGCCGGACGGGGGCGCGATCGACGGCGCCGTGACGAGCGACGCGGGTCCGCCGGACGCAGGTATGCCGCCCCCTATGGGGCCGTGGACCGTCTACGTTTCGGTCGGGTCCGAGAGCCGCCTCGCGGTGGTGGACCTCGCCCTCGACGGAATCGCGACCGAGCGAGAAGAGGCGTCCCTGGACTTGCCCGGTCGGCCGGGACCCCTCGCCCGTGATCCTGCGAGCGGCCGCCTCTACGTTGGGCTCGGCGGCGGGAGCGGAACCGGCATCGGCACGATCGAAATCGACGGCGCTGGGGTGCCCTCCCTCTCGGGCACCACCGACGGCCCGAACCCCGTGTACATCGTGGCCGCGCCAGAGCAGCGGATCGTGAGCGCCTACTTTGGGGACGACCAAGTGCTCTCGCACGATGTCTCCGGTGCGCCCGCCCACGCGGTGCTCGACACGCTCATGTCTGCCGACGAGCCCCACGCCGCCGCGATGGGTCCGAATGGCCTGATCTACGTTCCCCACCGCAACGGCGGCACGACTTGGTGGCTGCGACTCGGCGCCGACGGTTCGCTGGAGCGGGTGGGCGAGTTGGCGAGTGAGGACGGCGCAGGTCCGCGCCACATTGCTTTCCATCCGAGCGGAGACTTCGCCTACATCGTCAACGAGTACAGCGACTCGGTGTCGACGCACACGATCGCCGCCGACGGAACCCTGACCCGCATCGAGACCGTCTCGGCGCTCGAGGGGGGGCCGAGCGACGGCAACACTGCGGCGGACGTGCATGTGACGGCCGACGGGCGCTTCCTCTACTCGACCAACCGAGGCGACAACTCTTTCGCGCGCTTCTCCATCGCCGCTGACGGCAGGCTCACCTTCCTCGGCAACTCCATCACGGAGCCACAGCCGCGGGAGTTCGAACTCACCCCGGGGGGCCCCTACGTGATCTCCCTCGGGCAGGCGTCTGGTCAGATGGCCGTCTATCGCATCCAGGACGATGGCTCGCTGATGCAGACCGCGCGCCTCGACATCGGCCGGCAGCTGATGTGGGCGATCGCCGTCCCGACGCCCTGAGCGACGTGCGGTTCGAGCACGAAACGCGAGCTCGCGCGTCGTAGGGCTCTGGAGGAACCCGATCGATGTCGACACTCGCTCCCTGCCCAGCCTGCAATCGCCACGTCCGCCCCGCGCCTAGCGGCTGCCCCTTCTGCGGGGCCGACACCTCGTCAGCGCGCCCTGCGCCGGTGAGGCTGATGTCGCGGCGAGAAATCACCCGAGCGGCGATTTTCGGCGTCGGGGCGGTGGTGCTCAGCGCCTGCGGCTCGAGCGCCGAAGGGTCCGACACGACCCCGCCAGACCAAGCCAATCAGAACCTCTCCAGCGGCGACGAGGCGGGAGCCGACGAGGGCGGGGACATGGCCCACGGGCGGGGCGACGGCGAGGACGACGCCACCCATACAGCCGACGAACACGATGAAGCCGAGGACACGGAGGATGTACGGCTCCGCGACGGGGATCAGGTCCTCATCGGTCCGGAGGAGCCGGACGGTTGGCGCCGCCGCAGGCGAATGCCTCGCTGCGTCAGCGAAGGCACCTGCGCCGCACCACCCTATGGCGCGCCGCCAGCTGAGATGATCGTCTGAGACTGTCGGCCGCTAGTTCGGCGGGTTCGCTTCGTCGATCCAAGCGACGATGACCCGCCGTACCGCCCGGGGGGCCGGCTCGAACGAGAGTGTCGCCATCGCGTCGGCGGTCGACTCTGGGAGCACGTAGACCAGTGACGTCCACGGAGGGCGGGCCGGGCTGGCCATCGGAGCCTCCGTGGTGATGGTGGCGGTGACCGATTCGCCGGCGGCGCGGGTGGTCTCGAGCGCAAAGAGAGCGCCGTCCCAGGCGCGACGAAACGCGCGCGCCTCGGGCTCGGTGAGTCCCGCCGTCTGCAAGGTCTGCGAGAGAGCATCTGCGGCGGCCGCGACGGGCCCGGCTGGCGCGTCCAGCTCGATGCTCTGACCCGGGCTCGGCGGTGAGACCACCAGCGCAGCGTCAGCGGGGGCGTTGCCTCCAGGGTGGCGCAGTCGCAGCAGATCCCCGGCCAGGGCCTGCTCGCCCCGGTGGGTGACGCGCAGGCGGCCGCCCGGGAGGGTCTCGATCGTCAGCGGCAGGGGCGGCGGCTCCGTGACAGAGGCGCGGTAGAAGAGGTGGTTCCATCGCGCGCCGGCGGCGTCCTGCAGGCAGTCCGCATCGTCGGTCTCCACGTTCCTCAACTCGGCGGCTTCACAGCCATCGGAGAGCTGATCGCAAGGAGGCTGGCTTCGCGCTGGGTAGGTCGAGCCTTGGCAGTGCCCGCTCGTCACGCCCACGCCGGGCCAGGAGATGGAAGCGCCATCGGGGGTAGCGGGTGGCCAGTGCTCGACGATGTTGCCGTGGGGGATGGTCACGCTCGTGCTCACGGTCAGAGGCCCATCGCCCACGCGGTGAAAGTAGAGCACCGGCTTGGCCATCGGCATCGGCACCAGCGCCTGGGGCGCCTGTGCGTGCGGGCCGGAGAGCATCACCTGGTCGGCCGCGTTTCCGCGCACCAGGCCCCACTCGTGCACCTCATAGGTGACCGGCTCGACCGGCGGGTCCGACCTGAGCGGGGTCTCGGTGGCTGGCTCCGCGGTGCCGCCGCAGTTGGCGCAGCCAGCAACCATCGCGGCCGTCAGGGCCAGAGGCACAAACTTGGTATGGGTCATCGAGTCTCCTGACCGAATGTGACGCCTCGACCTTGGCATCCCATCACGGCCCAAGAGTCGAAACCCTCGCGCAAAGAGCAATCCCCGACCCCGCACCTCCGAACCCGACCCCCAACAAGTCAACAAGTCAACACTACGTCCCCATGCCATGGGGACGTAGTGTTGACTTGTTGACTTGTTGTCAGGCTAGCTTGCGAGGTTCAGCTTTTGTGGACGTCAGCTCAGGGGCTGCACTTGGACCGGAACCCCACTGAAGGCGGCGTTGCCGGTCAGCTCATCGATGAGCTGCTCGTCGGTCAGGTCGTTGATGCTGGCGCCGGCATGCTGGTTCGCGACCGAGAGCCGCGTGCCTTCGCGCCCGTGGCCAAAGCCGTGTGGCACGCTCACCACGCCGGGCATCATGGCGTCGCTGAGCTCGACGGGCAGCTCCACGGAGCCCACCCGAGACGATACGGAGACCTGGGTCCCCTCCTCGATGTCCCGCCCCTTCGCGTCCTCGGGGTTCATCAGCAGCGTGCAGATCGGCTTGCCCGCCATCAGCTTCGGCGCGTTGTGCAGCCAGCTGTTGTTGCTGCGCAGGTGCCGGCGGCCGATCAGCTGCAGCTCGCCGTTGACCGGGGCTTGCTCGGCGAGGCGGGCGAGATCTGCGACGAAGCGCTCGGGGGCGAGGTCGATGCGGTCCTTGAAGCGCGTGAGGACCTCGGGCATGCGCGGGACGTGCGGGCCCAGGTCGATGCCGTGCGGCGCCTCGCGCAGCTTGGCCAGCGTCAGGCCGTCGAGACCCTTGTGGCTGAAGCCGTGGGGACCGAGCCGGAGTGCGAGGTCCAACATGCCCTTGGGGCCGAGCGTGCGGAGCGTGGCGTCCTGCGCCTTGGCCGCGAGGTCCCACTTGCCGCGCCGCCGCTGAAGGCTCGCGATGAGGTCGAGGATGATCTCGTACTCGTGCTTCGCGTCGGCCGGCTTCTCGAAGAGCGGGTCGGCGTACTTGGCCGTGTTGTGCACCGCGAGTTGCTGGAACGCGAGGTCGTAGTGAGGGCGCTCGAGCGGGGAGGGCGGCGGCAGAATCACGCTTGCGTGCCGCGTCGTCTCGTTCAGGAAGAAGTCGATGCTCACCATGAAGTCGAGCCCCGCGATGGCGCCATCGAGGCGCGCCCCGTTTGGCGTCGAGAGCACCGGGTTGCCGGCAGAAGTGACGAGCGCGCGGATCTGTCCCTCGCCCTCGGTCAGCATCTCGTCTGCGAGGGTCGCGACCGGTAGCTCCCCGTTGTGCTCGGGAAGGTCGCGGACCCGGCTGCGGAAGCGATCGAAGCTGCCCTTCGGCACGCCCTTTCCGAACGCCACGTC
>Ga0114933_10006834_pt1 | contig 10037 bp, 5 predicted proteins | sample 4SBtaG_FD_89691 | JGI IMG/M metagenome (GOLD analysis project Ga0114933, IMG submission 89691) | Deep subsurface microbial communities from Kolumbo volcano to uncover new lineages of life (NeLLi) - 4SBTROV12_W25 metaG | ecosystem: Environmental > Aquatic > Marine > Volcanic | place: Kolumbo... | reverse complement strand
TACTTCTTTAAATGGTACATTAACTGAATATATTGCTTTAACTAGTGCAGGTGCATTGCTTCCTGTAAGTGATAATACCGTAGATATCGGTTCATCTAGTTATGAATTAAAAGATATATATGTAGATGGCACAGCCTATTTAGATGCTATAGGTTTTGGTACTACGTCTGTAACATTACCAACATCAGATGGTTCAGCTAATCAAATTCTTAAAACAAATGGTTCAGGAACTATATCATGGGCAGATGAAAGCGGAAGTAGTTTTGTATTAGAAGATGATGATGGAACTGAAGTTACAGTAGCTGCAGATAAAGAAGTTAAATTTATTGGTTCTGGTCTTACAACAAATTGGACAGATACTGATAATGGCACAGATGGCGATCCTTATGATTTAACATTTACTGTTGATGCAGCACAAACTGGTATTACTTCTATAACAAATGCTTCCTTAGTAATAGGTAGAGATGCTGATAATGATATAGATTTTGCTACAGATAATACTATTATATTTAGAGCCGAGGGTGCTGATCAAGTTAAAATAACTAATGGTGCAATACTTCCTGTAACAGATGATGATATAGATTTAGGTTCAGGCACAGCACAATTTAAAGATGCTTATTTTGATGGTACTGTAGAAGCTGATGCAATTACAGTTGGTGGTGTAACTCTTGCAGAAACAATAGCAGATACAACAGGTGCTATGTTCTCAAGTAATACTGAAACAGGCATTACTGCAACTTATCAAGATGGTGACAATACTATTGACTTAGAAATAGCCGCAGCTCAAACAACAATTACATCTTTATTAGCAACTGATATAAAAATTGGTGAAGATGATCAAACAAAAATAGATTTTGAAACTGCAGATGAAATACATTTTTATGCAGCTAATGTAGAACAAGTATACTTAGCGGATAATATATTTGGACCACAAACAGATAGTGATGTTGATTTAGGTACAACAGGTGTTAGATGGAAAGACGCTTATATAGATACAATAACAACTACAGGTGCTTTAACTGTAGGTGGTGATCTTACTGTAAATGGTACTACAACTACAGTAAATTCTACTACAGTAACTATAGATGATCCTATCTTTACATTAGGTGGAGACACTGCTCCTGGCTCGGATGATAACAAAGACAGAGGTATTGAGTTTAGATATCATACAGGCTCTGCTGCTAAAGTAGGTTTCTTTGGTTATGATGATTCTGCAAGTGCATTTACATTTATAGCAGATGCTACAAACTCTTCAGAAGTATTTAGTGGTACAGCAGGTAATGTAGTTTTTGGTAATATCGCAGGTACATTAACTACTGCAGCACAAACAAATATAACATCTACAGGTGCATTAGACGGAGGTTCTATAACTTCAGGATTTGGTACTATAGATACAGGCTCTTCTAATATAACGACAACAGGTTTAATATCTGGTGGTTCTTTAGACATAGACAATGTATTAATTAATGGTACTACAATAGGTCATACAGACGATACTGATTTAATGACTTTAGCAGATGGTATTATTACTTTTACAGGAATACAAAAATTTGCATCAGGGACAGCAGGTGCTCCTTCTATAGCTTTTAGTGCTGATGCAGATGTTGGTTTATACTATGCTTCTACCTTAGTAGGGGTAACTGTAGGAGGAACTGGTCAAGTAACCTTTACAGATGGAGCTATTCTTCCAGTAACGGATAATGACATTGATCTAGGATCAAGTTCTTATGAATTTAAAAATCTTTACATAGATGGCACTGCAACTATAGATACGATTGATGGTGCAACTATTGATGGCGGAACTTATTAAACATGGCTAATACTATACAATTTAAACGTGGAGGCACTGCTCCTGGCTCATTAGCAGCAGGAGAAATAGCTATCGACACAACTAATCAAAAATTGTATTATGGAAATGCTTCTGCACAAGTTACTGAAGCAGGAGGCTCATCGGCTATCGAAGCTAGTTTTACAGCAGATGGTGCTATATCTGCAGGAGATCCTGTAGGTATTCAAGCAAGTGGTAAAGTTAAAACAATAGGACCAGGATATAATACTAGAGATGTTGGCATAGGAAAAGATTCTAATTTTGCTCATTCTGTATTTGTTCCTACAGTAAATAGATTTGTTGTTGCTTATAGAGATGATGAGAATGGAGATGATTATACTCTTAGGGTTGTTAAAGTAGCAGATGGTGTAGTTACTTTAGGAGCAGAAAACGATCAAGGGGGTTCTCTTAGTGAATCAAGTAGTGCTTTATGCTACGATCCAGACACTGATAGAGTTTTAATAGCAGGAGGTCTTACAAGCGGTAGTAATACTAGGGTAGCAGTTGGTACAGTTACTGGAGGCACAACTAATACTATAGCTGTAGGAACATCAACTACTTGTGATTCAGGTTCTTCTGGAAATGGTGTTTCTATTTGTTATGATCCTATACAAAAAAAAGCGTTAGTGACGTATGAAAAAAGCAGCACATTATTTTCGCAAACAGTTAATGTAACAGGAGGTACTACGAATACAGTATCTTTAGGAACAGCTCAAAAAGTAAGCGATGATAATCCTAGCTCTGGCAGCAGACTTGATGCAGTATATGATGTTAATTCAAATTATATTTTTCATGCCTATGAAACAGAGTCAGGAGAAGATGTAAAAGTATCTATGGCTAGGATAGGAGAAGCTAGTGGTACGGATGACAAAATAGATGAATCTAATAGTCAACTTACTTTAGCAGGTAATGCTGAATTTGTAGGCATGGCTTATAATCCTGATGATGGTGGTCCTTTAGTTGTTTATGTAGATGAAGACGATGATAACAAAATTAAAGGTAGATTTGTATTTGCTAGAGAAACAGGAACAGAAACAGGTGCTTTACAGGGTGATCCTTTAATGTCAGAGCCTTTAACTTTAACAGACACTTCTACGCAAGGTAGTAAAATTATGAATGGCCGTCATGGAAGTATTGCGTATAATCCTATATTAAAATCTTATGTTCTTAGTTATGTAAATAACCAACATACTGAATTAGGAGCAGATCCTAGTGGTTTTCCTCCTCCTGATCAAGGAACAGTAGAATATGTGTTTATAAAATCTAATGGAAAGGCATCTATAAAAACTAGTAGATTCCCACAAAGAGTTATAAATTATAAAGATGATGATGATGCAAGTGAAGAATACCATGAAAGCGGTAACACTGAAATAATGTGTAATACAGTAAATGGCGATACTTTATTAACTTATTTAGACCTTGATCAAGAGAACAGATATTTTCTTGCTGTTTCTCCTGAAGATTCTAATCATTATAAATATATAGGAATAGCACAATCAAGTGTGTCAGATGCTGCTTCAGTTACTGTATCGTTACAAGGACAAGCAGTAACAAACCAAAAAGGACATACATTAGGTTTTGGAGATTTAGTTAATGCAGGTACACCTAATGATGATTTTCAAGGAAGTTATGGATCAGTTGTATACGATCCAGACGCAGATAGATATATTATAGCTTATCAAGATGCAGGTAATAATGAATATCCTACTGCTATAGTATGTCAATTATCTGGTTTAGGAATATCAAAAGGAACTCCTGTAGTAATTGAATCTGCTTCTATTTCAGGATGTCCTATAGGACTTACTTATGATACTAGTGTTGATAGAGTAGTAGCAGTATATATGGATGGTGGTAACAGCAATGCTTGGACTTCTGCTGTAGGGACTGTAACTTCAGGAACTAATGCTATATCTTGGGGAACACCTCAAGAAGTAGATAGTGGAGCACAACTTACTAACAGTGTTGGTATTATATTTGATCCTGATACAAGTAGAGTTGTAACAGCAGGATGTAACAATGCTGATGTAAGAGCTTATGTAGGTAATGTGACAGGAGGTACTACTAATAGTATATCTTGGGGTTCAACAAATCAAGTAGACAGTGGTGCTCGACAAAATGTAGGTCTAACATATGATACGAATGTAGATAGAATTGTAGTGCAATGGACAGACAGTGGTAATAGCTCTTATGGAACAGCCATAGTAGGTACAGTAACAGGAGGCACTACTAATAGTATTTCATTTGGATCAGATTCTGTATATGAATCTGCTAACTCCTATACATCAAATAATAACGAAGGGATAGCTTTTGATTCTAACACTAATAAAATAGTAATTGCTTGGAAAGGTACTCAAGGTAGTTTAGGAGCAGGTGACTCTAATCCTATTAATGCTATTGTAGGCACAGTAACAGGAGGTACAAGTAATAGTATATCTTGGGGAACTAAAAACACATTTGCATATAATGCAAGAAGCGAGGATTTAGGAATACATTTTGATTCTTTGTCTAATAGGTTTATAGGTAAGTATGTTAATAATAGAGAGCCTTACGCTTTAACTTTTTTTAGTTTAGTAGTAAGTGGCACTAGTATTATACAAAGAGGGTTTCCTCACTTTGTTGTATCTGGAGAACAAGGAAATTATTATACGACTATGGGAATAAATCCTACAAATGGAAAAGCTGTATTTTTTTATAGAGAAGCTAATAATGATGGTGGAGAAAAAACTACTAAAATTTCTTTTGCAAGTTTAAATACTTTACCAGGAAAAAAATATTATTTACAACCTTCTGGTTTAGCGGTGGCAGATGCAGGAGGATATCAACAAGACGAACAAATATGTTATGGTACAGGATATACAGATTCAGGAGGTATGATCGTTGGCTAATACTTTACAAATAAAAAGAGGTAGCGGAACACCTGGTTCATTAGCAGCAGGGGAACTAGGAGTAGATACTAGTGCTAAAAAATTATACTCAAGTGATGGCAGTTCAGTTTTTCAAATAGGTTCAGCAGGAGCTCCTGGTGTTGTATCTTTAACTGCAGATGGTGCTATTACTGCAGGTGATACAGTATCTTTAACAGATGAGGGTAAAGTAAAAAGAACAAGAACAGATGGTTATGGCTCACTTGATCCTAATACAGATAATTATTCTATTACTTGGGATGGTCTTTCTGATGCAAGTTTTGCCTATGATAAAATACGTAATATATTAGTTTTTGTATTTAGAGATGATTCTAACAGTAATTATTTAACTGCTGTTGTTTATACTATGCAAAAAGGAAATAAATTTAGTGAAAGTAAAAAAGTTGTATTAAAATCTGAAGCTATAGCAACTCATACTATGTCTACTGTATATTGTGAAGGACCAGGTAAATTTGTTAATTGTTTTAAAAGAAATGCTGACGGAAGCCCTCATCTTATAGCTTTTGATGTTGTTGCTCATGGTAAAGATGATTGGGAAGCAGAAGTACATCAACTAGTAGGAGCTTCTAGTGGAGATATTTTAGAGGTGCATAATGTAACTTGTAATTATGTTAGTCTAGCTTGGGATGTAGGATTACAAAGACTTGTAGTAGCCTATCAATCAGAAAGTCCTCAAGATGGGTATATTGCAATAGCAAAATTTCTTGGTACAGCAGCTTCTGATTTAGCTGTAGGAAGTGCTGTAAAATGGAAAGATTCAGGCCCATCTAATGCTATAGGTTTAGCTACAAATGGTTTTGGTAAAGGCGTAATGTTTTATAAAGATGAAAATACAAGTAATCATGGGTATGTTATGCCATTTTCTATTGATCCTGCAAGTGACATGACTCCTACTGTAGGTACAGCTACTGTCTTTAAATCTGCTGCTATAGATACTGCTGCAGAAAATAGTCATAGTAATACTCTTTATGATCCTAATCGTAATCAATTTTACTATGCGTATTGTTTAAATAGTGATGGGGAAGTTAATGTAGCTAGTGTAACATTAGACGATTTTGATACAGCAAATGCTACTGTTATAAAAGGTAATTCTTCAGCAAGTACCTGGGGAGCAGGTGCTACTGGAGAAAAACCTTTATTAATATATAACCCTTTAGATTGTTCTTACCTTACAGTTTGGGGTGAGGGTACTTTAGGAAAAATGGGACAACAGTTTCCAGGATATAGACAAAATACAGATGATAATAGTGATGAAGAACATACAATATCTAATGTACTAATACGATGGATAGGAGGTTTTTATAATGAAAAAAGCCATAGAACATGGTTACTTGGATATGATTCTGCAAATTCGCAAATGACATTTCATAATGTAAGAGGAACAGAGTCTAATGCAGATCAATTTTTTGGTATAGCACAAGCAGATATATCTACTGGCACAGCAGGAAATATAATACCTTATGGCTCAATAGATGAGGTTAATGGGGGTTTATCTGCAATATGTGGACCAACATGTAGATTTGGTAATAGATTTGATGTTGAAGAATTTGCAGGAGGTAGTGCAGTTTATGATTCAACTAATGATGCAGTTGTAGTATTTTATCAAGATTCAGGAAATAGTTACTATGGTACAGCCGTTGTAGGTAAAGTTGATCCTGTAAATAATACTATATCCTTTGGAACTCCTGTAGCTTTTAATTCTTCAGCAGGTACTACTTTTACAGCTAACTCTAGTGTGTATGATCCTGACGCAGGTAGGGTTGTTGCTTTTTATACAGTTAGTAATAAAGGGTATGCTATAGTAGGTAATGTTAGTAATAATACTATATCATTTGGCACTGCAGTACAGTTTAATGGGACAGATAATGTATACGAACCAAGCCCAGCGTATGATACAAACACTGATAGAATAGGGGTTTTTTATTCTAATAATAACGCCTCACTAGATGGTGCTGTTGCAACTGTTACAGCAGGTACTAATGCTATATCTTTTGGATCAGCAACAGCATTTTATGATCCTTCTGCTGATGCAGGTGCAGTACATAATGCTGTTTTTATGAACTCACACAATAAAATATTTGTTAATTATGGAGATCCAGACAATTCAAAAAGAGGTACAGGAATAGTAGCAACAATAACTGGAGGCACTACAAATTCAGTTGCATTTGGAACTGCTGCTAATTATAATACAGATGGTCCAGATAATGCTAATAATAGTATAGCAGTGTGGGACAGCACAAATAATAAATTGTGTATATTTTTTGAGAACGAAGCAGATAGTGACAGAGCAAGTCTTGTAGTAGCAACTGTTAGTGGAACTACTATATCATATGGTTCTATACTTGATTATGATTTAGCAAGAACAGCTAATGCTTCAGAGTATAAAGGAAGTTTTGATCCTGATACAGGAAATATATTATTTATGTGTAAACATACAAACCAAGAGGTAAATCAGTATCCTGGATATCAACAAATAGCTTTTGTTGCAAGAGTTAGTGGGACATCTGCAATCGTATCAAGACAGATATCAGGAACTTCAGGAGCACATTATGCTAATTTAGTATATGATTCCACAAGTAAGAGACATGTAGAATTTGGTAAACTTACCAACACAGAATGGGGAACAGGTCAAACATCAGCATTTAATCCTTCATACGCTAAAGTATGGCAGGTTGGTTTTATACCTGGGGAAGATCACTATGTACAAGGAAGTGGTGCAATTATCGCAGCAGATAAGCACCAGTCTAATTTAAAATCAACACTTATTAAGGCAGGAGTGGGACTTAGTAAAACTAAAATATTATTAAAAGGAGCAAAATATGGGTAAGACATTAACACGTAATGGAAGTAATATATCTTTATATAAATTTGAAGATTCTCAGCATATAGCACAAACAGAAAATGATACTACTGTATATACAGGAGATTCAAGTTCTGAAGTAGCTTTTATTATAGCTGATTGTTCTTCAAACAATTCAACTGTTCATACAGGAGTTACAGTGCCTGATGATTGGTATGGATGGAAGTATATATATAATGGAACATCGTGGTCAGAAAATGATACGTTTGTAGATCCAAGAGATTAGGAGATAAATGGCAAACACCATTAAATTAAAAAGAGGAAGTGGAGCACCTGGAACATTAGCTGCAGGTGAAATCGCATTAGATACGTCTAATGGTACTTTTTATGTAGGCGATGGTTCTGCTGTGCAAGAACTTAGTTTAGGTGCTACACCTAACTCAGCAAGTTTTACAGCAGCAGGATCTATTGCTGATGGTGCGGCTGTTGCAATAAGAGATGACGGTAAAGTAGAAGATATAGGAGCTGCTACAGCAGGGACTGCAGTTGTTTATGAGTCTGCTGCTATTTCAGGAGGAGATAATTATACACATTCTGTTTATCATCCTAAAGAAAACAAAACAGTATTTATATATAGAGATAGTGGTAACAGTAATTACTTATCTTATAATGTAGGAACAGTTACAGCAGGTACTAATGCTATAGCATTTAGTGGTAGTGCAGCAGCTATAGCAAGTGCAGATTTTAGAGATAATACTGTAGCTTATGATCATAGTAGTGAAGGTATAATGGTTGTAGCAAAAACAGGAACTGATTCACAATCTTTTATAGGACATCTATCAGGCACTACAGTAACATGGCAATCCGAAGTTGAGTTTAGCAGTAATGCTCATACAAGACCTTGTAGTGTTTATTATCCTACTATAAATAGATTTTTAACTATGCACTATTCTTCTGGAGGAGGAAGTGATCTTACTATGAATACAAGTAAAGTTGTAGGTACAACATTAAGTCATCCTCTAAAAGATAATGAACCCATGGGAACTAATAATGTAGGTTTAATGACTAATAGTATAAGAGGTTTAGTATACATACCAGATATAGATATGGTTGCAGCATCATATGCAGGTAATTCTGGCTATGATAATTATGATTTACAACTTACAGTATTTGGTGCAACTACTGGAACAGCAGGAACATCTACTGATGATGATGTGTTTGGTAGAAAAATACATAATGTATATAAATTTAGACCAAATTCAGGAACAAATTTTACACAAGTAGAAAGTGTAGTTTGTAGTGATTATGATCGTCATACTAAAAGATTAGTTACTTTAGTAGAATCTAATTATCAGGGGTTACATGTTGTTGTATCTAGAGTATCAAAAGGAGGCATTTATCCTGAAAGTCATCTAAGATTAGATGTCGGAGATTATACAAATTTTGACAGTGATTTTTCTCAGAAACATGATATAGTATATTGTGATCATGCAAAGTGTTTTGTAGTTTTATTACAAGGTAGAGATTTAGTAAATACTTTTGATTTAGTAGCTATACAAGTTTATGTGCATATAGACAAACATGGTAAAGCATATATGAGTCAAGATGATGCCGTCTCTTTAAAAGCATGTTCAAATACTAGTGGGACATGGGCTGCTTCTTCTTATGACACTACAGCAAAAAGATTAGTTTTAGGATATGCTGATCAAGATAATAGTAATTATGGAACAGCTATAGTTATACGACCTAGTGCTAATCAAAGATTTATTGGTTTTGCACAAGGTTCAGCCTCAGATGGAGGAAGTGTTAGTGTTCTAACAAAAGGAGCACTTGATGCAAAAAACAGTTCTCTTGTAGTAGGAGGACATTATTATTTAAAACCAGATGGAACAGTGTCTTTAAAGTCAGATGATAATCTTAGAGAAAAACACTGGCCATATGTAGGAAAAGCAGTATCTGCTACGCAGATAGCAATTTATAACGAGGGATAAAATGGTAAAACCAACAGTAGCCACAGTTAAACAAAAAATAGATGATCACGTAGATGCGTGTGCAGACAGATATATGCTAATAGAAAAACGATTAAATAGAATAGAAGTTCTTATTATAACTGCTTCTTTAAGTAGTATAGGACTATTATTAAAATTAGTATTAATTTAAAAGGAAGAGAAGATGAAAAGAGTACCATTAACAGATATAGAAGTAAAGAATAGATCAAATGCTTTAACACATTCAAAGGCATTAAAGTTGTCTAATGGTGGTTTTGCATTTGATGCGAGCACTCAACAACTTATAGATGATGCTTTAACAAAGTATAATCCTACTTCGCCCCCACCTCCACCTCCGCCTGTCACTCCTCCTCCGTCTTCAACAACTCCTCCTCCTCCTGCAGATCCAGTAGTAACTGATCCTCCGCCACCTCAGCCTGGTGACGATCCTACTCCATCTTCATACACTGATAGGTCAGTTCGTAACACTGCACTCG
>Ga0114933_10006833_pt1 | contig 10037 bp, 14 predicted proteins | sample 4SBtaG_FD_89691 | JGI IMG/M metagenome (GOLD analysis project Ga0114933, IMG submission 89691) | Deep subsurface microbial communities from Kolumbo volcano to uncover new lineages of life (NeLLi) - 4SBTROV12_W25 metaG | ecosystem: Environmental > Aquatic > Marine > Volcanic | place: Kolumbo... | reverse complement strand
TTAAAGAAGCTTCCGGTAGCATCACAACTTATTTGGGTAAATACATCATCGAATTCAATAACATATTCATTAGTAGATAAGTCTTTTATTGCATAATAAGATGAAGATGGTAAAGCTTGATTAGTAGTATATAATGAAGATGTAGAATACGTTCTAGCAGGAAATTCTGGTCTTACATTCAATCTAAAATTGTTTATGCTTTGACTATAAAATGTTCCTTGATTGTTATCTAATGCAACAAATAAATCTGGTGTATTAATTACAGAAAGACTTCCGGTATTATAAATAAAATCTCTCCACTTAATTTCTAATTGAGGGGGATAAATTGTATTAGTGTCAACTGAATAGAATTTTAAATTAGGTTGGATTGAGGAAGAAGTATTAAATTCTTCACTATCACCCCACCTTAAAAGAAAACCAGCATTTTCTTGATCTGCTAATCCTGAATTTAGGTTTTTGGAAGATGAATACCACATTTTAATAATGTTAGTAACATCCATATCTAAATCTTTTTCACTTCTTAAATTAAAAGCTTGTGAACCAGTAATTTCTCCAAAATTATACCCACTAGCAGTAGTAAACCAATTACCCCCACCTGGATTTGAAGCTAAAAAAGAACCAGTAACATTATCTAAAAATCCTGTGGTTTGCCATTTTCTAGATCCTGAAAAGTTTGAAAATACCCAACTTGTACCATTAGTAACTTGAACATTATCAAGATATTGACCAGATCCATTATTCCAAGAACCCGAAATTGCATAAGCATAAAGTTTTGAATCTAAAATAATACCAGTAGCTTTAGCAACATAAGCTTTTAAACTTGCAGAAATTGCAAGACTACCAGTTACTTGATCATCTATAACACCATTAATTTCACTTTGGTCAAAAGCAATAACAGCTCTGGAAACTCTAGGAGTTGCTCCAGATTCTGTTACTTCATTTTTTACTTCTAAAATAGCATCCAATCCCGTATTCATTGCAGGATAAGCACTATATAGTGTTGCGTCTTTGCTTGGAAATAATTTATATACTGCCATAATTTTATATTGCTACTACTTGTCCTTTTATATCAATATTTGGATATTTAACTTCAAAAATACTTGGGTCTAATGAAGGAAATATTGTTCCATTTTGTGTTGCTCCTACAATATCATAAGCATATTGGGAATAACCCTTTGAAACACCTACTAAATTGCTAAAATTAACTTTTTTTACGGTTTGTACTCCTTCAACTTCATCTAGTAATACAAATAAAGGATTTAATAAAATTGGTTGGTTTATTTGCCATCTATCAATATTAAAATATCTTTGTAATTCTAAAATACAGCTCTCTAGAACTTTATTATTATTATAATTAGGTAAAGTTATTATTTCAAAATTTATTCCTATATTAATAATAAAAGCATCTTTTATACTTATTGTATCACCAATCATTCTATATTGGTTAAGATAAGTTTTTACATTTTCTTTTAATGGAGTTGAAGCTGCAGCTAAATTACCATTTACGTCTTGAGATAAAACAAAAACATCTAGTGTAGTATTTGCACTACTAGCATTAGGTTTTTGTGTTAATGCTTTAGCAATTGTACCATATTTAGAAGGCATACTTAATGTTCTAACTAAATAATCATCAGCTGTAACATTTCTTTGTTGAGAGCCATAATTAGCTAAAATGTTTTGTCTTATTTCTTGTATAGTATCACCGTCTGAACCCCCACTTGCTGCTATTGGATTATTTGTAGCAATTGAGCTAAAAACAGTTGAAGCAAGAGACTGATTTAATCCACCATTTAAAAATTGAATTGTACTAGTATTTGGATTAGTTAAAGTGTTTGCTAATATATTTGCATTAACTCCACCTCCAGTATAATATCTTATTGTTAAGGTTGTATTAGAAGGAGCAACACCATAAGTATTAGTAAAAATAAAATTAGTAGGTGAATAAGCTGAAGTTAATTTATTTTGTTGAAATGGTAAGCCTAAGCCTACATTAAAAGAATTAGGTATAATTTCTTCGGTTGTATCGTTAGGATTACCCGAACCAAATTGTAATTGTAAAGTACCTCTATCAATAAATCTTGAAGTAAATCTATTTTGTACTTGTTTTGTTTTTAAAATGTAAGGAGTATCATTACCAGCTGTATAATTATCCGGATCATTTATGTTAGTATTTTTAATACCATCAAAAACTAAATCTTGACCTAAATAATCAACTTCATAGTATTGATTGCCATCGGAATCAAAAATATCTACTATACCAGCTATATCATTAGCATTAATGTTAATTGTTAAAAATTCTTGGGGTGAACCAATAACTTCACTAGTTGTTGCTATAGCTCCTGAAAATCCCTTAGCAGTTTTTTTAAGTAAAAATTGACTAGGATTACCACTTGTAACTTGAGCAATTGTTACAGTTGTTGGACTATCAGAACTTGAAACTGAAAAATCAATAGGATCTTCAATTGTAAAAGTTATTGGTGTTCCAGATCTTGTAGAAACTTGAGTATTGGCGTTTACATATAAAGCATAATCATAGTCTGGAATGTATTCGCTTCCTGAAAGTTTTGAAGGGACTAATTGGTAAAAATCAATTTCTGTTGTTGCTAAAGTTGTAACTTTTGGTTTATATCCAAACATATAAGCCATCTGATAAAGATTATTATCTTGCCTAGCATATTGGACATAATTTTCCTGTATTTGATTGTCTAAATAAAAAGAAAGAACATCACCAACATAAGCAGCTTGTTCTATAAACATCATTCCCGGTGATGTTTCAGAAAAATCAGTGTAAGTTGTAGGAAAATAAGATTGAGCATAATTAATTAACTGTGCTCTATACTCAGTAAAATCCTTATTAATGTAATTTATATTTCTTCTTATTGCCATTATTGAAAGCTTAGATTAAGTTCATCTTCAATTCCTGTATTTGATACTGCATATTGTAAATTAACTACAACTTCATTATTATCCTCATTTCCTATTACTTCAACTTCATTAATTACAACATCAGGAAAAAATTGTTGTAATTTTGTATTAATATCTTCTTTTAAAAAATCTAAATTTTCAAAGCTGATTTGTTCAAAAATAAAATTTCTTAAACCACCCCCAAATAAAGGATTAGCAGGTCTTTCACCAGGATTAGTTAAAAAATAATTTATTATATTATTTTTGATAGCTTCCTTAGTTGTATAATTAGGGGTAAAAACTCCCCCCGAACTAAAAGGAATATCAACTCCTATACCAACACGTTGTCTTGTGTCATTGGGAAACTTTCTAACTGCACCTACTGCCATTTAACTATCCTTTACTATTCATTAAATTTTGTATTTGGTCTAAACCTACTTCTCCAGCTGGTAATTGGCCATTTGGAGATGTTGTATCCATACTTGTAACTTGTAGTGGACGACCAACATTACTTGTATTAAAAGATTTTGCCGTTTCACCCAAAATATTTTGGTATGATTCCCTTAATTCTTCTCTTGTTTTTGTTGGTGCTACATTAATTTTTTTCTCCATTTGTGGTGGTGAAAAGGATTCAGTAACAACTTTAGGGGATCTTACAGCTTCCAATAAAATTTCTTTCATTTCTTCTTGGATTGCCTCTTTTACTGCACTTTTAACTAATTTTTTTAATTCACTAACTTTCATGTTAAAAAATTTTGTTTATTATAAATATTATATATTTAAGCTTTTAAATTATTATTAGTAATATAAAAAGCTAATTCATCAATTAAAATTTGATCAGATGCACTAAAGGAAGGTTCACCTTTAAGAACTATAATTCCCTTAGAATCTTTTGCAATTGCTTGCCTTTTAATTAATGATCCAACCTCTGTTTTAGGCACGGGTTGTACTGCCATATCAAATCCATTTACATTAGTAACTATTGGATTACCATCTTCAATTTCTTGTTCTTGAATAGCTAGTAATTCAACACTAATTTCTTCTAATTCTAAATTATTTTCCGCACATTCACTTATCTTTTGATCAGCAATTTTAAGCAAATCTAAAGCAGCTTTTAAAAAGAATCTTAATAATATTAAAGCAGTTAAAATTACAGTACCAACTTTACTAAATAATTTTAATTTGCCTTTGAATTTATCATATTTTTCATCAAACCTAATTAATTGACCTACCTTATAGGAATAAATAACCCCACCAGCAGGTCCTGGGGGTGTACCAAAAGTTGATGGTATAGGTAATCTACCAAAAATATTTAAAATTAATTGAAAAATTTTAAGTAAACCTAAAGCAATACCAATGGCTTTAGTAGCTGTATCCACAATTTTATAAAGGTTATTTAATTGTCTTACTACTTTATTTCTTTTACTTATCTGTCTTCTTAATGAAGCTTGACTGGGGCATTTAGTTGGAGTATTTTCTAAATTATTTTGTCCTTCTAACCATTTTTTAATTTGAGAAATTCCAAAAGCAGCTAAAATACCAATAATATAAGGAAGTAATCTATCTTGAATTGCTTGAACTGCTTTATTTATTGCTTTTTGTGGTGTGGGGAGTGATGGTACACTACCCTTTGCTACAGCTTTTGTAGCTTCACTACTAACAGTTGAAGTAACCGCAATATCTTTTTCTGTTTGTTTTTTTTCTGTGGTTAATTTTGTAAGATTTAATTTAGTTTTTATTTTATTTTCACCAGTAAGTGGTAATACAGATCTGGTGCTGTATCCTTCTTTTTCAAAAGTTAAAAATGTGAATTTATATTTATCTAATAAATTACCTTCATTATCCACTTTAACAGTAATTTTTAAAACAAATTTACCATTTTTATCAGTAAAATCATTAAAACCATCATAGGTTAATTTTACCGCATTTAAAGGTTTATTATTTCCCTCTTCAACAACTCTACCTGTTATATCATAATATTTAACCCCTTCCATTTATTAAATTGTTTTACTTACTTTAGATAGTAATTGTCCTTTTTTAACAACTTGTAATATTTTTTGCACAGAAGATTGTACAGTTGAAGCAATAGGAGGAATAGAAGGATCAGGTAAAGCTGAACCACCTGGCCAAATTTGTGCTCCTTGAAGTACAGTTGCTAAGTTTATTAAATTATTTAATAAAACTTCAAATTGGGTCATAAAATCATCACCTAAAACTAATGATTGATTAGCATTTAAATCTCCTAAATTAATTTTTGAAGATAATAAAGTAACATTATCTTCACCACTTATACCAACTTCCTTATCTGCATTAACAGAAATGTTTTCCTTTGATGATAAAATAATACTATCTTTATTTGTATTAAATAATAATCTACCAGAATTTAAAATTACTTGGTTATTAACAAATAATTCAGGTGATTCTGGTGGGTTACTAAAAGCCGAAGTATTATAAGCAGAGGTTTCAATAGGGATTTTTTGGGTTGAAGTTAAATAAATTGAAGATAAGTCTTTATTAATATCCTCAGTAGTTGGTATCCATCCTGGTGGTTCGAGTTCTGTATCTTGCCCGTTTCTTAAAATTGTAATAGGTGAACCTGCTTCTCCTTCTTCAGACCAGTTATTTGTTATTTCGGCTTCAATATTAGATGTATTACCTAATCTAATACTACTACCAAATCGACTTTCAATAATATTATCACCAGCAAAAGGTATAATGGGGTGTATATTACCATTTTCAATAAATGTTCCACCACTAGCTCCATTTAAACTAATTTCACTTGATTCATCACTTACTTTTCTTGTATTACCGGCTTCAATTTGTTGGTAATCCGAATCATTAGAATTTGTATCTTCTTTTTTTAGTGGATTTGGATAAGCATTTTGTTCTGGGTGGTTCCATAAAGCCATAGGTGTAACATAAAAATAGGCTGTAGCACCTGTCATGTCAGCAATTGCTTCAGTTGTAGGTAATTTAAACAATACTACAATTTCGTTAACTAAAGGAAAATTTTTAGTATGTGGAAATAGGGGATAAGCTAAATTTAATTTAGATGAACTAATTGTACTTTCGGAGGTAGGACTATCTACTAATTGAAATTGTATTGTACCAATTCCTTTCCACTCACCCGTTTGTTCCCATAAGGGTGAATTGCTATTTAAAGAAATATCAATAACACGAGCAGAAAGCATTTTATCTTTTAAAATACCTAAAGTTTCGTTTAACCTATTTGATGTTTTCGTTAAAAGCTTAGAAAATATTCCAATTCCCGTTTTACTTGCCATCTTTATTTTCTTTGGATTTGAAACTATTATTCAATTCATCCAACTGAGACATTAGTTCTTCCTTTTCTGCTTCCGTTATTCCCAGGGCATCTTCTCCACCACTATTATTAAGCGCACGCTGTACTATAGTTGCCATTTTAATCAATTGTTCATCGTTACGAACGCCAATTTCTAAATAATCTTTTATTAATGGGACAATAAGAGTTGCATCACCAATATCACTAACTAAAGGTTTCAGTTCTGAAATTAATCCTGATATTTGGTTTTCTTTTTTCTTTTGATTATCATAAATCTCGCCTAAAATATCGGAGAATTTTTTCTTTCCAAATATTATGTTATCTAATTTTGCCATAATGTTTTGGTTATAAATATACACCAATAAAATTATTGGAATTTAGTGTAACCATATTCAAGGAAATGAATATAATTACTTTTAAATATTTCGTGTAGTTTATCGGCTATTTTAGTTATTTTAGGAGTTTTAACTTCTACCATTTCTCTAATATAGATATAAAGGGCTTTTTTATTAAAAACCTCAATTACTTCTCTTTTTCTAAACAATTCTAAAATTGCATCCGCTATTTGAGCATCATTTTTTTTAGGAAATAATTCTAGTATATTTTCGGTACAATAATCAACATAAATGTCAATATATTGACTTAAATCATCTTTTTTACTTCCATAGTTATCTACATTATTATAAACATAAGTTGAAGTATCTTTAGTTAATACATCAACCTCTACTTTTTTTATTTTTTTATTATAGTTTTTTGTGTTATATAATATTAACCACCTTTTAACTATAGTTCCAAAATAAGAATAGGCTTTAGCTCCTCTAGAAGGATCAAATAAGTGGATTTTAGATAATAAAAATGTAATTATTTCATGTTGTAAGTGTTCTAAATTACTTACTTCGGTATGATAAAATTTAAAAGTATGGATTATGTTTTCCGTTAACTTAAAAAACGCGTAATGTATTTCGCGTTCATAAATTTTGGATCTAACTTCAGAATCACTGGTGTTATTGTATAAAACTATAGCGTCTTCCGTATCTTGAGTAAAATAATTTTTACTCTTTTTTCTTCTTTTTCTGACCATTATTGGTTGGTTTTAAATCTTGAAACATCATTCTGCAACCTTTTTATTTGTTTAAAAAACCAACCTATTTCATCATCACTCTTAAACGTACCTTTTTCGTCTATTTCTTTTAAACGTTTATCAGTATTGTCTAATTGTTTACTATATTCAGATATAAAATTATCATATCTGATTACAACATCTTCTATATTTTCTACTTTTCTTAGTAGATTAAAAGTTGTAAAACCTAAAGTAATACAACCTATACTTAAAATTCCTATTACTACGTATTCCATTATAAGTTATCTAACATGTTTTTTAAACCTTTACTTTTAACAGTATTTAAAGCTCTGTTTTTAGTAGTGGTTTTTTTATTGTTAGACAAGTTAAATTGTTTTTTTTGCTTCTCCACGCTATTTTGGGATAGTTTTGGTAACCATTCCTTTTCCCATTCAACTCTAGCAGCAAGCATATCAGCTTGATGTAATATAAATGGTAAAGACGTACGAGGTTTTTGTTCGGGCATAAAACCTTTTAAATATTTTTCATTACCAGTATCATAAAGACCATCATGTGTTTTAATAGCTAACATTTCATTAAATGAATAATAAATGTCGTGTTGTTGTAGTAAAAATAAACTCCTATCTGGTACTGAAGCAAACGGTAAGACTTTATTAAACATATAATCTTCACCTAATTTATCCTTTCTCCATTGATCCGTTTGAGGTATATAAGCTTCGCTTTCTGAGTCACCCATTTTGCCCAAATCATGATTAATAGCCGAAAATATTAATTCTTCTTTTGTATATGTAGTCATATCTGCCCCAAAATTAGTCCATAGTACATTTAAATCTATAGAAGCTCTAACAACTCTATTAACATGATCCACATATCCACCTGGAAAAGCATTATGGTATTCTTTCTTATGAGCAGCAGGCATTAATATAATTCGCTCCTCATATTTTTTATAGAAGTTTAGTAATTTTTGTTTTCTATCTTTATTGTCTGAGATGTGTGTTTCTATATTATGTAAAAACACTTTCCAATTATCTTGGATTTGTTCCGCTGTTAAACTCATATTATCTACTTACTGCTGAATTTTGTTCATATCCATCTCTAGGTTCTTGTTCAATATAGCTTTTAACATTATCTATTAAATCTAAAGCCTCACCTATAGTTTTTCTGTAAGTACTTACTGGTTCCTGAGTTTGTACTAATCTTTGACAATCTCTAACCTTACCTTCTAATAATTCTAATTGCTGGTTTATACTATCTCTGTATTTCATAACGTTATTTAATTTAATTAATAATTTTTCTTCCCCCCTTATTTCAACCTTGTTTCTATTCCCATTTTTTCAAAAACCCCGTATCATCAATATACAGGAAGGAAGTTGGGTAGGCACGGAATTTTAAACTTGTTTTTTTAATGATAAAATTTTAAGTAAAAATGCACATCTTTCATATTGTTCCACATCGGGATCTTCAAAATAATTTATAGCGGCATTAAGAGCCGGAATAAACGGGTCTTTTTTGAATTGAATAATAGCACTTAAATGATCTTCTTTATTAAGATCAATTTGTTTTATATAATGCCAAGCTCTATTGAAAACAGTAAATTCGGAAGCAGCCTTGGTTTCTTCAACATTATAGTCGGGTTGTTCTTTTGATAAAAATTGTTTTAATTTTGCGTGAAATACCCAATGATTCACTATTAATTTTGTGAACATACCAATTTTAATAAAAGGAGTTTCTAATAGTTCTGAATTTGCTTGAACTAAAATTTCTCCTTTATTTTCATCTGTATTTCCAAATAAAGAAAATAATTTATTTTTATCTATCATCTTTTTCCACCATAATATTCGTTAGCATGACCTTCACTTACTAAAACCTTATTAATATTTACATCATCAACATGTAAAGAACCTAAACATCTACCAAATTTTCCAACACCATGAGATTCAAGAATAAAATTACCTTTATCTAATAATTCTTCTAGTCTTGCTTTAGCAGCTAAACCTTTGGCTTTTTCTTCTAAGTTTCTAGTTCTAGATTCGGGAGCATTTATCCCCATCATTCGGATTCTAACTTTTTTATGAGTGCTAAATCCTAAATCTACCATAGCATCTACAGTATCTCCGTCAACAACTCTTTCTACTTTAGCATTATATTTAAACATAGTAGTTATTTAGTTATAAATATTAACTAAACTTCACTATCATTCAAAAATTTTGCTTTATATATAGCTTTCTGTTTTTGTTTACGTTTTATTTCGGAAGGTTTAGTAAATTCCTGCCTTTTACGTAATTCTTGGATTACCCTTGTATCCCTAAATTTACGTTTAAATCTCTTTAAAGCGGAATTTATATTTTCTTTTTTACCTATTTTAATTACTAGCATCTAATTCGTCTATTTCTTTTTCTAAATCTTTAGCCATTTGTTTTAGAGCTTCATACTCTTTAACAACGTCTTTTTGTTTAGGATTATCTGGATGATATTGCCACAGTTCATCCATTACTGTTGAAGTTGCTATTAAATCGTTTACTAGCTCGTTCCTTTGATCTTCTTTAGTCATATTAATTTATTATAATTTTAAATTGTTTTTCTTTTACTATTCTTTCTCCAATATCACTATTATATTTTGTTTCTATAAATATATTTAGTGTATCATTTACCATTCTAGAATCAACAAAAAATTGTTGTCTAGGATTGTAATTATATTTACTATGACTTCCTAATAAAGTCTCAGCATAAGGGCAATCAAAACAGAAATGT
>Ga0114933_10006830_pt1 | contig 10041 bp, 9 predicted proteins | sample 4SBtaG_FD_89691 | JGI IMG/M metagenome (GOLD analysis project Ga0114933, IMG submission 89691) | Deep subsurface microbial communities from Kolumbo volcano to uncover new lineages of life (NeLLi) - 4SBTROV12_W25 metaG | ecosystem: Environmental > Aquatic > Marine > Volcanic | place: Kolumbo... | reverse complement strand
TTCTCTTAACATATCTCGAACAAGCATATCCCCTGCCGAGCCGGCACCAACTATAAGTACTCTTTTTCCTTGTTTTATTGGCGTTAAGTTCAGGGAGTGATCTTTCCACATTCTGTAAGTTAGGCGTGGGCCACCAAGAAAGAACATTAATAATATTGGGTAAAGAACAAAAATAGAGCGCGGTATACCTTCCAAGCGATTCCACATAAATAGAACAATAGTTATAGAAAGCGCACCAAAAATACATGCTCGAAATATGTTCCATAAGTCAGGTAAGCTAGCAAACCGCCAAATACCTCTGTGCAGTTTAAACCTGTAATAAACAAATTCTTGAATAAACAGTATTAGTGGAATGCAATAAAGACTTAATTGCCAATTTTGAAAGGGAAACTCAAGATTAAAACGTAATAACCAAGCAAATTGCCACGCTAAAACAGTCATAACCAAATCATGGATAATGACATTTGTTCTTGTTGCAAGACGAAACATTTTAATTTTCATTCCTTATTTTGCGATAATAATAAATTTGTATCGTCCCCCATAATATAAACATCAGCAATATAACAAAAGACAAAATGGCTGGAATCAGGGTTTTGTCTTGATAGATAAGCCATGCTAAAGGCCATAATATTAAGATATTTATAACCGAAACAAGACTAACTAATTTTTTATGGCTCATCCCACATAACACTAACCTCTGATAAGCGTGTGTCTTATGTGCTTTATACCATTTTTCTCGCCTAATAATTCTCATCAACAAGGTAAATGTAGCATCACATATAAATACAGCCAAAAGAACAAACCAAATCGCCATCGAAACTGAGTTAGTGAGTTCGCTCAATACTGCCATTATTCCAAAACAAAATCCTAGTGAGCAGCTACCCACATCCCCCATAAATATTTTTGCTGGAGGCCAATTCCAAAAAAGAAAACCACAACATGAAGTAAAGATAACGGCAGAAACCAGCATCATGCCAAGTTGGCCTTCTAAGAAAAATAAAAAACATACTGCTGAACTAACACAAATACTTTCCATGCCTGCTAAAGCATCGGTACCATCCATAAAATTGAATAAATTGGTCAGCCAAACAATTCCTAGAATAATAAATATATGTCCTAACAAACTGAATGGGAATCGGTATGCTTCAATGTATAGTGGGAATTCACGATTTATCCATGTGATCGCCCATATCGCAGCTAAAGCATAAAGCATCGCTCTAAACAGCGCAGGGATATGCTTATGATCATCTATCCATCCAACGATAGCGACGATGAATATTCCACCACCCAACGCCAGCATAAACACCAGGCTAAATATATTTATTAAATAGCAATATCCAATAGCCATTAATAGCACAACAACGATCGCAAGCCCTCCACCCCTGGGAGTTGGAATGGTGTGTGAACTGCGTTCGTTAGGGACATCAATTATTGAACGATTTAATGCATATTGACGGACTAGTCCCGTCAATATTATCGAAAGCACTAAAGCTGTGAACGATACAATATATAGACTCATCTAATGTTGTTTAAGCTGCATTTAGTAAAATCTCTTCCATTATTTTCACTAAGTTCTTTTTTCTATACCTTTCTTTATATAGTTTCAAACTAGCTTCTCCCATGCATGTTCGATCATCCAAACTCATCTCAAACATTTGTTTCACCATCTGAGCAAGTTTTACTGGATTATCTGGTTCGCAGTTTAATGCACATCCTTTCTCCTTAAGCATTTTTGCATCTTCTCCACGCTTCGCAATAATTATTGGTTTGCCACAGGCAAGGTATGCTTGTGTTTTTGATGGTAATGTTATTTCAAACAAAGGGTCATCACGTAATGTAACCAACAATACATCTGCAAGAGAAAAATAAGCTGCCATTTTATTTAAAGGCTTTCTATCTATAAACGAGATATTATTTAATTCTGAGTCCTTCACTTTCTTTTTAATTGCTTGAAGGCAGTTGCCATCCCCAACAAAAACATAATGTATCTTTGTCAAACTTTTAGACAACTTAGCTGACTCAATAATGCTATCAAGTCCTTGAGCAATCCCCATATTACCTGCAAACATAACAATAAATTTATTTCGTAAATTATGTTTTTCGGCTAATTCGACATCGTAATCAGTTGGTTGGAATATTTCTTCATCTGCCCAGTTTTCAACCACAAAAAGTTTTTCTTCTTCAATATTTCTTTCCATTAGACGTGTTTTAAAACCAATATTTTGAACTGTAATCGCTGAGGCATATTTATATCCAACGTGCGCTATGCTATTTAATAGTTTTGTTAACATGCCTTTTTTTAACATACCAGTGGCATAAATTGTATCGGGCCAAATATCCGCAATCTCTAATACGAAAGGTACTTTAAATAATACTTTAAGCCAGAGTGTCGGCAGAATAACGAATGGTGTATATGTCCAAAAAACACCCGGTTTTTTAATGAACCAAGGTGCAAGAAGAAATAATGATAAAGACAAAATCGCGTAATTCAGAATCCGCTTTATTGTTGATCGACTGTGATCAGGAAAGATAGGGAGACGCAATACACGAACACCGTTAATTTCTTCCCACTGGCGCCATTTAACACGATATCCATCATAAACTTTACCTTGGGGATAATTAGGAAACGCAGTGATAACAACGACGTCATGACCTTTTGAACTTAAAGCCTCAGCTAGTGCACTTACTCTACCGTCAGGTTCAGGATAATACCATTGCGAAATAATATAGATATTCAAAAGCTTATTTATTAATATCTATGAGGATGACCAAACATTTTTATTTACATAGTCAACATAGCTTTGAACTATTCTAAGAGCCTTCTTTGATACTGCACCTGCTTCATAATCGATTACTGTACCAATTTTACTGTTAATTTCTTTTTGCTGGTCTTTAATTATTTTTATAGCTTCCTGCACTCGTTCTTGCTTTAAACCCGACATAATAAGTGTGCCAGCATCAAAACCTTCGGGTCTTTCATGCTCATACCGAATTGTTATTGCAGGAAAACCTAATAATGCAGCTTCCTCAGTAATTGTGCCGCTATCTGATATCACACAATACGAACCAAGTTGTAATTTTATATAATCGATAAAGCCAAAGGGTTTGGTAAAACGAAGCAACTCATTCGGTTCCTTATTTTCAATTTCATTCAGGCGTTTTTGTGTTCTTGGATGCGTCGATACAATAATTGGTAACTGGTATTCTTCGGCAAGTACATTGAGTGTATTTAATAGTTCGTTAAGATTTTCTGGGGAATCGATATTTTCTTCTCGATGAGCACTGACAACGAAATATTTACCTTGCTCCAATTCATTTCTCTCCAAGACATCTGACTTTTCTATTTCAGGAAGATAATATTTCAGGACTTCCTGCATATGAGAACCTGTTTTAATAATGGTTTCCGCAGCAATGCCTTCAGCAATTAAATAACGTCTAGCGTGTTCACTTAAAACAAGATTGATATCACTTAGATGATCAATAACTTTACGATTTAATTCTTCTGGAACACGTTGGTTAAAACACCGATTCCCTGCTTCGAAATGAAATACTGGGATTTTTAGTCGTTTAGCAGAAATGACAGCAAGACAAGAATTCGTGTCACCATAAAGTAAAACCGCATCTGGTTTTTCCTGCCGCAGTAACTCATCAGCACTAATAATGACCTGGCCTATTGTTTGCGCCGCATTATCACCGGCAACTTCAAGAAAATAATCTGGTTTACGAATATTCATTTCATCAAAAAATATTTGATTCAATTCGTAGTCATAATTTTGTCCCGTATGCACGAGAACATGTTCAGTATGTAAATCAAATTCTGCTATGACACGACTCATCTTGATCAGCTCAGGACGAGTACCTACAATTGTCATCACTTTAAGCATCAAGTTCTCCTTTTACATAATCAAGTTCTAAAAGAAGCTTTTCAATTTCATCAATATTGAGTTTTTTTGTATTATGCGAAGTGTAATCATTTAATTTAGATATTTTTTCTTCGCCATTATTAAAATACATATTGTAATTTAGATCGCGTGTATCAGCAGGTATACGATAATAATTATCCTCTTCTTCAGCCCGAGCAATTTCTTCTCGAGAAACTAATGATTCATACAGTTTTTCACCATGGCGAGTGCCAATAGTATTAATTTTAGCATTTTTATTAAAAATATTTTTTAATGCTTCAGCAAGGTCGATTACAGTTGAAGCAGGTGCTTTTTGTACAAAGATGTCACCTTGTTGAGCATTTTTAAATGCATACAATACCAAATCGACAGAGTCTTCTAATGACATTAAAAAACGAGTCATATTAGGGTCGGTTACCGTTAGTGGTTCGCCTCGCTTTAATTGTGAAATAAATAATGGAATAACTGAACCTCGAGAAGCCATTACATTTCCATATCGAGTCGCAGAAAATATTGTTTCACCTTCTTTTTGTGAACGTGACTTGGCTACCATTAATTTTTCCATCATTGCTTTTGATAGTCCCATTGCATTAATGGGATATACCGCTTTATCGGTACTTAATACTATGACACGTTTTACATCGTTCATAGTTGCCGCAGACATCACGTTTTCAGCGCCAATGACATTAGTGCGAACAGCTTCCATAGGATAGAACTCACAGGACGGCACTTGTTTTAATGCGGCAGCGTGAAAGACATAATCCACTCCTTTCATTGCTTGAGAAATACTGTCGTAATCACGTACGTCGCCTATATAAAATTTTAGCTTGTCATTATTGTGTTTAAGTCGCATCTCTTCTTGTTTTTTTTCATCACGACTAAAAATACGTATCTCACTTACATCTGTAGATAAAAAACGGTTTAATACGGCATTACCGAACGAGCCTGTTCCACCGGTAATCATTAATATATTATTATCAAACATACTGTTTTAAACTCATGCTTATTTATTTGAATACATAGCTTCAATCATTGTAGGCCATTTTGGAGCTACGTAACCCGTGATTTTTTGAAACCTGTCCGCAGATAACGATCTATCTATGACCAGTTCGCCATCAGGAATTAATTCTATCTTCTTACCGTATATATCTGAAATTAATTTTAGTAAATCAAATTTTGAAATAGCTTCAGATGCGACATGGTATACGCCATGTAATTCCTTCATGGGAATTATAATATTAGCAATTAACTCAGCAAAGATAATTGTCGGAAATCCTGAAAATATAGCGTTAGTGTAACCTTTGCAACTATCATTTTGTGATAGAAACCATTCAACAAGGCTATTTTTACTATTTATTTCATGACCAATTATTGATGTCCTTAAAGTAATACAGTGTTTTTCAGTAACTTCACCAAGTAATTTGGATTTACCATATACATCCTTAGCATCTGGTGTATCTAATTCGGTGTAATTACCTTTATCACCAGAGAATACACAATCCGTACTAATATGAATCAATCTCGCTGAAATATCAGCCGAGATTTTGCTTAATTTATGTGGCAATACTCCATTAATCTCATTCATTTTTTCATAACTATCGTCATCTGGTATCTGTTTTATAACACCTATGCAATTAATGACAATGTCAGGATTAATTTCCGTTATGGCTTCTTCAATACGACCACTATCTCCAGCATCACAATTAGGAATCAAATTCTCAGAAATTTCTGATGGAAACTCTTTTATTAGCTCTTCAGAGCGAACCGTCCCATAGATAAGCCAATCAGTTTTATCATTTAAAAATCGATAAATTGAACTACCAAGCATACCGCTTGCTCCTAAAACCAAAATCTTCATGTTTCTTTCTTAACTTCTATTTTCATCATGAAACAAGTCAAATAGAATTTCTTCCGTCATGACATTCGTATTGACATTTGCCGCTTTTCCATTTTTTTCAAAACGTATCAACAAAGGCACTTTATTCCAATCTTCACGTTTAAGAAGCTTTCTATAACCATGATCTGATGACACCATTATTATAGAACTGTCATATTTTGATGTATTTTTAAGTTTATTAATAATTTCTCCAAAAAGTTTATCAGTATAAATTAATTGTTTAATATAATTTTCACGATTTTGTAAAAAAGGATCAGGCGGAGGATTAAATCCTTCCTCATCAAAAACGAAAGGAATATGTGGAATACTAAAATGAGCAACAACAAATGAGGATTCTGTATTATCGATATTACTTATCAAATGGTTCAATGTTCCGTTAACCATCTGCTTTTGATATTGTGAATAAACAGGAATTTTTAAAAGACCAAATGGAAATTGATGAGGCCATAATATAATGTTTGTAAGTATTGGATCTATCAAAGAAAATTTATTATTAATCGTTGCATAATTATATGTGCTGTATGTGCGGCATGAATTCAGATATATAGCATACTGTTGACAATATTCATGAACCCAACCATAAATTGCTGTTTCATATCCTAGTGACTTTGCTTTTTTAAAAATATTATTTTCTGAAAAATCGAGCTCTCTCTTCTCATCTTCAATATTTTTCTCACAAAGTTTATCGTGACAAACGACTATATCTTTATCTCTATTTCCTAATAGTAAACCAGACATTGATGGTAATGTACTATCTCCTGGCGCTGTTGCATTATGATAATTGGTAGAAGATTTGGAAAAACTTGAAAAGTTTTCAAGCTCTGATTCAATCACTTTATCCTCATATAGAAAGTCATAATCTAATTCATCAAATATAATGATATATATATCTGGCAATGATTCTGTTCTACCTGAGTTTTCTTTTAGTGAAATATCTATTAATGTATCTTTAAATCCATATTGTACAAGTGTCATCGCGATCACTAGAGTAACAGGAGATATTATTAATATAATAGACAATATAATTTTTCCAATTAATCCCTTAAAAGAAAACAACATCAGGATAATAATAATCAGAAATAGAATCGATATTAGCAACAACATGCTATGCCCATATATTTTCATGTTACTCATCTGAATAAGTGATGACGTTATACCTAACTGCCTACACAAGTGAATAAAAAATGATGAAAGAGAAATAAATGATAAAGCCATCATAGCTAAGCTTGAAACAGTTTTGCTTGGTATTTTTTCTATGAAAAATAAAGCGGAAGCAAACAGAATCATTCCAATTAAGAAACACACAATTAATTCATAAGTATTGTATACCTGCCATTGCATGTAATAGATGCCATCAGAAAGCGAAGAGACTAAGGGATAAAAAAACAATGCCGTCAAAGTTAAACCTATCCAGAGGTAATAACGTATATCTTTAATCAATCTCAACTCACTCTATTCAACAATACCTTAAATACAACAATACATTTATTCTTTTGTTTGTTTATCTTCAATTTTCTCTTGCTCTATTTCTTTGCCTTTAACTTTCTGTAGAAGAGAGCGATAAATATCTAATACTTTTAATTTTATGTGATTAAAGAATATACCTGCGCCAATAAACATAGCTATGATAGCTTGAATAATCATAGCGCCAGTACCAGGATCAAGATAAGCAAACACATTAGGCGAAATAGTTAACAAAGAAAAAACCAGGAAGACACGCTTATTAACCTTTAAATTCGCATTTTTGTTATTATTCATGACAACCTCATTACTATTAATATTTAGTTATTTATTTTTTAAGAATACAATTATTAATTTATTAGTAAAATAAAATATAAATAAATTCAGATACAGTGCTCCGAACAACAAAAAGCTTTGCCTTGGAACATAACCAAAATGAGCATACCTAGTAGCAACAACTTGTGCAAGAAGAGCACAGAGAATTAAATTTTTCCCGCCCAACTTATATATGGATATTTCTATAAATGCTGCAATCAAACCTAAAGAAAACATACAAAAAAATAAAAATAGAAATGAACCAGGATAAAAACAAAAAGCTAGAATACCAGGCAACGATATAGAATGTTTATTTACAGATTCTTGATTATTATATCTAGATTCTATTATACGCTGATCATAGAATGAATTTTTATTATATATAAAAGTTTCTTGCCATGCATCATGCCATAGACTCCATCCTTTTTTCGGGTAACTAGAAATAGACATAACACCTTCTATACCTACCCATCGATCAAGAAGAAGTTTAACTATCGTTTTTTGGTGGGAGGATAATCCAGTAGAAGTTACAGTTACAGTTACAGTTTCAGTTTCAATTGCTTCTAATTTAATGAAATTATATCGCAACTGGTTGACCAAGAATATTGAGGTAACGAACAATATTAAAAATATAAAAAATGAATTAATCAAAAATTTATAACTTGATTTTATTGAATAAACTTTCAAACTTATTATAACACCATAGACTAAAGCACTTACATTGAGAATCATTCCACGACTTAACAGAGAAACATTTGTCAGAAAGCTCTCAAATAAACTTATAACTACAATTAAATACGATGTCTTCTTATTGAGTACGAATTCAAAATGCAGTATTAATGCAGAAAAAGAGGCGCATCCAAAGAGTAAAAGCCATTTGTAAACACCACTTCCCCCATAGGGAAGAACGAGGCTCGGAATAGTTCCTCTTTGATATATACCAAAATAAACATTTGTGAATGAAATTGTAAAAAATAATATTACAAACAATGACAAAACAAGTTTTCGATGATTTTTATATAACTGAAACAATCCATTTAATTCTATTTTGTTTAATTTCTCCGGATAAGCAAAAATAAATTTTTCTCTAACGCAGCTAGCTATTAAAAGACCGACAAAACCACATGTAGTTATTAACAAAACTTGATCAAATGATTGTCCCGTTCCGTCAAATTCACCAAGATGATTAAGGAAATGACCATGCTCAAAAGCAATTCTATAACTAAATTTAAGCCAAAATCCTAGCCAGAAGAAAATACCAATAAAAGTATCAAAAAATAGTGCATTTTTTCTAAAGCCGAAGTAAAGCAACACATTCGAAACCAGTGTAAATAATATATAAACATAACCACTACCTTGATACTCAATTAATGTATAAATAAATAAAATTAAAATAAAGGAAAAAACTAAATAAAAAAAAGACGTTAAACGATTAATTATCATATTATTAAATTTGATTTTTATATTACTAAGAAAGAATATTGATAGAAATAAGAACTAATATTAGTGCAGTTAAAATAATCAAATGGTCGCAATTTAATAACGTCACTGTCATTAAAAATATTGTCCTTAATTTTTATTATTTATATATATGGAATCGACTGAAATAAATTTAAGTGCTATTAATATCCTTTTTACCAAGGCCAGCAGGAACTAATCGTCTAATCGAATTACGTATAAAAGCATCTAATATCATTATTCTTCTACGAACTTTCTGTTCAGGCCTTGCTGAAAACTTAGTCACATTAAAATACTCATGTACTTCTGGAGTATCAGTTGAAAAATAATAATTAGAAACACAATTCCTTCTTAATTTAACTTTTAATGGATTAACGGAATGCCATGACTGAGAGTTAGTTTCCATTACAACGAGTCGATTTGCCTTAGATGTAATTGTGATTCTTGAACGGACATCATTATCCCAAAGTTCTAAATTACCTCCATATTCTTCATTCCAGTCTGGAGTAGTATAAAAGAGAAGATTGAGTGTTCGATATCTTTCTCGATTACCATCATGAGAATTATCAATATGTGGGTTAAGAAATTGACCATATTCCATACTGCTAATGCCCCCTGCATAAAAACTTGGGTCTCCTCCATTATTAACTATTCCTGTAATTTCACTGATCAACTTAATTACGGCAGGATCCTGAAAAGCAAATGAGACATCTCTTATCTTTGGGTCGAAAGAAGCCATGTCCTTCGACGTATATTTACATTCCCTAAGACTTCTCATCAGGCGCATATCTTCAATCGGGGGGAACGCTGCATTTATAGCATTTACCTCATCACTAGGTAATAGATCATCGACTACGAAATACCGAACAGGTGTTGCTCTCAACCATTGGTGTTTGAGTTCTTCTTCTTGTCGCTCCAAGGATGCAAGAATATTTTCTACATAATGCTTCAACATGCTAATACTGATACAAGAATAAATTTATTACCGCCGATTTTCCGGGCCTGCCC
>Ga0114933_10006828_pt1 | contig 10043 bp, 8 predicted proteins | sample 4SBtaG_FD_89691 | JGI IMG/M metagenome (GOLD analysis project Ga0114933, IMG submission 89691) | Deep subsurface microbial communities from Kolumbo volcano to uncover new lineages of life (NeLLi) - 4SBTROV12_W25 metaG | ecosystem: Environmental > Aquatic > Marine > Volcanic | place: Kolumbo... | reverse complement strand
TCGGTGCCTACGAGCGCAGCGGTGGCGAGAACCCCGGCTGGGCGATCCAGGAGGGCTTCAAGGTGCCCGGCTACGACGACTCCGGGGAGACCCAACAGGTCGGGGGATGCTGCAACGAAGGGGACGGCGAACCTGCCGCCGCATTCTTGCTCCTACCGCTCCTCGGGCTCGTCGTCCGTCGGCGCTAGCACGGTCCAGGCCCCCGCCTCGATCTCCGCTTGGAGCTGTCCTGGGGCCCATCCTGCATAGCCGAGGTGCGTCGAGGCGAGGGCCTCGTCCCGGACGCGAGGCGTCGCGGCCCATCCCGGCCACGGGAAGGGGATGGAGAGGTGGAAGTTGGTCCAGCGGAGGCCCTCGGCGGTCCAGTAGGTCTTGAAGACCTCGCCGGCTCCGACGGGTGCGCCCTCGTCCATCAGCCCGACCGTGCCCCAGTCCTCGTGGTGGGTGCAGATGAGCACCTCGCGGGCCTCGAAGGGCTCGCCGATGCCCGGGTTGCCGAGGATGCGCTCCTCGAGGCAGGGCTCGTCGAGGGGCGGGAGGCTGCCGTCGGCGCCGATGAGCGGGTAGTGCAGCGGCGCCAGCGACCAGGCCAGGACCGCGAGGACGGCGAGGGCCGCCAGGACCTGCTTCACGCGAGCACGGCCTCGATCGCAGCCCGCTGGCCTCGGACCGACTCGGAGAGCGCGAACTGACCCTTGGCGCGGAGCAGGTTGTGGTGGCCCTGGGTCGGGGCGACCTCGGGGCTCCAGCCGAAGTAGGACTCGTTCAGGGCGTCCGCCGCGAAGCGCGCCGAGAGCTCGGTGCAGATGCGCTCGATGCCCGGCGCGAGGGCCTCGCGGGCCAAGGACGGGAGCGGGTTCGCGTCCAGGTAGGCGCTGGCGCTGGCCTCGAAGAGCTCGAGCGAGAAGACGGTCTCAGCGGCGTCTTCCGCGGCGGGGTTGCACCAGCTCCTCCAGGCATCGCCGAGCTCCACCGAGAGCGGCAGGTGCCCCATCGTGTCGAGGTCCAGGAGGCAGAGACCGTCGCCTTCCTCGGAGAAGCGCAGGTTGCTGATCTTCAGGTCCCCATGGGCGATGCGCGTCGGCTCCTCCAGGTCCCCGTCCCATCGGGACCAGGCCGCGAGGATGGCCTCGGCGAGCGCCGCCACCTCGTCGTAGAGGGCGTGCGTGGAGTGGTTGTCGAGGGCCTCGCGCAGGACCTGCATGTGGTGGGGCGTGTGGTGGGCGAGGGGACGGGAGAAGGCGAAGTCGTGCTCCAGGTCGTCGGTGGCCTGGTGCCAGCGGGCGACGAGGCGTCCGGCGGCGGCGGCCAGCGCCGGGTCCTGGAGCTTGTGGTGGGTGACCCCGGGCACGAACGAGAGCGCCCGCCACTTGCCCTCGCACAGGGCCCCGTCGACCGTGCGGAGCAGGCGGGGAGTGCACATGCCCCGCGCCTCGACGTGGGCGGTCACGGCCTCGATGTCGTCGTTGACGCGGGGCGGGAAGAGCGGGTGCAGGTGCTGGACCACCGCAACGGGAGGGTCGCCGACCAGGTAGGTGTCGTTGATCAGCCCGCCTGAGAGCGGGCGCCAGGGCTGCCCGTCCAGGGCGGACCAGCGATGGAGTGGGGGTGTGGACATGACAAGTCCGAGCCTATTCCATTGCGCTCAAGATCCATGCGAACTAACGAAGATCACGATAGGATCCGCCACGTAGGAGTTTCGATATGCGCATCAGCACCTTCTTCCTTCTGGCCCTCATGACGGCCGCCACCTGCAAGCGCAACAAGGGCGAAGTGACCGAGGTCCCGCCCGAGGTCACCGACGGCACCACGAACGCCGACGGCACGAACGGCGCCGACGCCAATCACGTGCCTCAGCACGTCCAGACCATCGTCGACAACTTCAACAAGGTCTACTTCGACTTCGACGCCAGCGAGCTCTCCCCCGAGTCCCGCGCGGCGCTCGACGCCAACATCGTGCTGATGCAGGGCCACCCGAACGTCAAGGTCCAGGTCCAAGGCCACGCCGACGAGCGCGGCGCCACCGAGTACAACCTGGCCCTCGGCGACCGCCGAGCCAACGCGGTCAAGGACTACATGATCAACTCGGGCGTGGGCCCGAGCCGCCTCGCGGTCATCAGCTACGGCGAGGAGGCCCCGCTGGCCGACGACTCGAACGAGCGCGCCTGGTCCCAGAACCGCCGAGCCGAGTTCGTCGTGACCTGGGGCTCTGGCGCGGTGAAGTCGTCGACCGAGTAGGGGACTTGATCGACAGCCACTGCCACCTGGACTTCCCGGACTACGACCACGACCGGGACGAGGTGGTCGCCCGAGCCCGCGAAGCCGGACTGAGCGACGTGCTGATCCCCGGCACGTCCTCGGCGACCTGGGACCGGACCCGCGCCTGTGCCGAGAAGTACGGCTTCTCCTATGCGATCGGCGTCCACCCCTGGTTCGTCGAGGACGTCGGCGAGCTCCCGCTCCGGGGCGCCAGCGCGGTCGGCGAGATCGGCCTGGACCGCGGCCGCCCCGACATGGCCCGGCAGCGCGAGGTCCTGGTCGCCCAGCTGGCCCAGGCCAAGGACCACGGCCTGCCCGTCATCCTGCACTGCGTGCGCGCTCACGCCGTTTTGCTCGAGGAGCTGCGACCCTTCGCGCCGCTCGGGGGCATCCTCCACTCCTGGTCGGGCTCCGCGGAGATGGTGCCCGCCTTCGCCGCCATGGGGCTCTCCTTCGGCTTCGGAGGCGTGGTGACGTGGCCGAATGCGAAGCGCTGGCGCCGGTCCGTGCTCGCTGTGCCCGAGGGCCGCCTCTGCTTCGAGTCCGACGGTCCGGACCAGGCCATCGAGGCCCGCCGCGGCGGGCGCTCGGAGCCCGCGGACGTGATCGTCGTGCGCGAGGTCATCGAGGCGCTCCGGGCTGGGCGTATCTGAACGCCCGCAGCTCGGGCCATCAGCCCTGAACTTCCCAAATCCGGAAGTTGGCGCGCGTTCACCCGGGTGAACTGCCTCGAACTTCTGGTTTTGGGAAGTTCGGCGCGCATCACTTAGCCGAGCTCCGTCTGGCGCCGATCGTCGCAGCCGGCGTCGTCTGGCGACCCGCCGACTAACCCCGGCGCGTCATCTGATGGTGCATGACGGCGCCCCACACGAACCCGCCGACGAGGCAGAGGGCGAGCGCCGGAAGGGCTCCGACGAGCAAGGCACCGAGCAGTCCGGTGGGGAGCCAGCCGATCGCGATCGCCCCCGCCACGGTGGCCGCGGGCAGGCCGTAGAGCACCGCGAACAGTCCGCCGCCGAACTTCACGATGCCCGTCCGAATCCACCGCGGGCGTTCGTGCTTGACGAGCCGGTGGCGCGTGGCCGCTTCGATCTCGCGCCGACGCCAGGTCGGGATCAGCGGGCGGAGGACCCAGCGCAGCGGCGTGAGCAGCTTCTCGACGCCCAGCGCCGCGACGTTCCGCAAGCAGGGAATCTCCTCGCAGCAGTGGGGGCACCACAGCCCGGTCCAGTGACCGAAGGCGTTGCCCTTGCCCCACAAGAGGTTCGCGTGGAGCGTGCCGCAGGCCGTGCAGGGGATCCACGTCCGCTCCTGCCGGGGCAGGTCGCAGGCCTTGCAGACCCACATCTCCGCAGGGATGCGCTGGCCGAGCAGGACCTCGTTGAAGACCAGGCCCGGGTTCAGCTTCCAGTGCAGCATCGTCGGGTCGCGCTCGTCCTGGACCGTCCACTCGATCTGGTCGCAGGTCGGGCAGGGCTGCATGGTGGAAAGCTAAGCGCCCGGTAGGCTCGTGTCGTGAAACCCACCGACTGGCTCGGGCTCGCGGTCGCCGTCCTGGCCGGGACCATGCTGGTCATGGTCACGCTGAACACGCCGGTGCCGGCGAGCGACGTGCCCGCCTACCTGGCGATGGCCCGGGACGGCGTCTTCGATGTGGACGTGGGGACCTGGGCCGCCGGGCGGGAATTCGTCAACGGCAGCTGGCTCTGGCAGCGGGCGGCGTGGTGGCTCTACGGCGTGGGCGGCTGGGAGTTGTTGGTGGCGGTCAACGCCGCCTCCGTGGCGGGCGCCCTGGGACTTTGCGGCGCCCTCGGATGGCACAGAGGGCGGGGCCTCGGGGCCGGCGTAGCGGTCTTCCTGGCGTCCATGTTGATGCTTCAGAACACGGCGATGCGCCCCCAGACGACGGCCTTCCTGCTGGCCGCGGCGGTGCTCTGGGCCCCTCGCGCCTGGCAGGTCGGAGCGCTCACCGTGGTGTGGGCGAACCTGCACGGCTCCTTCATCCTGGCGCCGGCCCTGGCCGCGATCCGGTCGAGGGACCCTTGGCGGGTGGGAGTCGCCGCGGTGGCCTGGCTGGCCAACCCCTTCGGGTGGCGGCTGTTGACCTACGTGCTCGACAACTCCTCGCGCCCAGCGGACCGTGGCCTGGACGAGTGGTCCTCGCCCGAGCTGTTGTCTCCGATCGGCGTACGGCTCTTCGTGGCGCTGGTCGTGGTGCTGGGGGTCGGGCTGCGCAAGCGTCCCCGGACGATCGAGCTGGTGGTAGCCGGCGTGCTGGCTGTGCTTGCGCTCACGGGGGTCCGTCACGTGGCCTGGTTCGGGCTCGTCGGTGGTGTCCTGCTGGCCGGCTGGCTGCCCTCTTCGTCCGGCTCGAGCCGCATGGCCCGCCCGGTGTTCCTGGCCGTGTGCGTCCTGGCAGCCGTCGGGATGTTGCGCTTCCTGCCCTGGCTCCGCCCCCCTCCGACAGACAGGCCGGAAGACGCCTGGCTGGAAGCGCAGGCCCCAGTCGAGGTCCTGGCGGCCCTCGACGACCTCGAACCCGCCGAGGTCAACGTGCCGATGCGGGTCGCCGCACTGGTCCGCTGGAGACATCCCGTGTGGACCGTGCCCGTCGACGTGCGGGTCTGGATCTACACGGACGAGGAGTGGGCCCGGTACGTCCTCGGGCGCGAGCGCCCCTCCGGGCTGGTGCTCGTCGACCGACGAAGGGAGAAGCCCCTCGAAGCCGCGACGGCGGGCTGGACTGTGGTGGCCGAGGACGCACGATGGTCCCTGCGACTCGAACGCCCGGAAAACGGGCGTTGAGAACGTTGAGAGCACGCCCACGGGGCTGAACGCCCGATCTGCGGGCGTTCAAATCCGCTGGGGTCAGACCAGGAAGAGCATCTCGCGGTACTTCGGCAGCGGCCAGGCGCTGTCGTCGACCAGGCCCTCGAGAGTGTCGAGGGCGGAGCGGACGCTCTCGAGCGCCGGGAGGACCTCGCGCACGTTGGCGTGGGGGTCGTGGCCGGCGGTCTCGAGCGCGGTGTCCAGCGTGGCGCGGGAGGTGGTCAGGGCGGCCAGCGCCGTGCCCAGGGCGTTGACCCGGGCGACCTCGGCGGTGGTGTCCACGTTGACGCCGCGGGACTGGAGGTCGAGCAGCTTCGCCAGGCCCTCGGCGACCTTGGCGCGGTCGGCCAGCGCGACGGGCAGGATCATCTCGTCGACGACGATCTTGGTGGCGTCGGCCTCGATGGCGACCGCCGTCACGTACTGCTCGGTGAGCACGTTGTAGCGGCTCTCGAGCTCGGCGGGGGAGAGCACGCTGTGGTTCACGAAGAGCTTCACGACGTCGTCGCCGCGGAGCTGGTCGAGGGCCTCGGGCGTCTTGCGCAGGTTCGGCAGGCCGCGGCTCTCGGCGAGGGTGACCCAGTCGCCGCTGTAGCCGTCGCCCTCGAAGCGAACGGCCTCGCTCTCCTTCATCGCGCGACGGATGGCGTCGATGGCGCCGACCTTGCCGCCGCCGGCCTCGTCGGCCCAGGCAGCGATCTGGTTCATGCCCTCGGCGACGATGGTGTTGAGCACCGTCACGGGCCACGCGGGGTTCTGCTGCGAGCCGCCCGCGCGGAACTCGAACTTGTTGCCGGTGAACGCCATCGGGCTGGTGCGGTTGCGGTCGGTGTTGTCCTTGGCGACCTCGGGCAGGTTCTTCACGCCGAGCTCGATGACGGCGGCTTCGGGCTCGGTCGGCAGGTTGTCGCCAGCGGCCAGGGCGTTGCAGATGCGGGTGAGCATCTCGCCGAGGAAGCAGCTCATGATGGCCGGGGGGGCCTCGTTGGCGCCGAGGCGGAAGTCGTTCTCGTAGGAGGCGACCGAAGCACGGAGCAGGCCGCTGTAGCGCCGGACACCCAGGAGCACCGCGCCGAGCACGGCCAGGAAGCGGATGTTCTGGTTCGGGTTGTCGGTGGGCTCGAGCCAGTTGTCGCCCTGGGAGTCCGTGAGCGACCAGTTGTTGTGCTTGCCGGAGCCGTTGACCTCGGCGAAGGGCTTCTCGTGCAGCACGGCCCGGAAGTCGTGCCTGAGCGCGACGCGCTTGAGGACCTCCATGATGAGCTGGTTGTGGTCGACGCCGACGTTGGCCTCCTTGAAGACCGGGGCGAGCTCGAACTGGCTGGGGGCGACCTCGTTGTGGCGGGTCTTGGCGGGGACGCCGAGCTTGTAGAGCTCCTGCTCGACCTCCTGCATGAAGGCCTGGACCCGGGTGTTGATGCTGCCGAAGTAGTGGTCGTCGAGGCTCTGACCCTTGGGGGGCGGGGCGCCGGCGACGGTGCGGCCGCCGATGGCCAGGTCGGGACGCAGCGCCCAGTAGGCCTTGTCGATCAGGAAGTACTCCTGCTCGCAGCCCAGGGTCGGGGTGACGTGGGTGGCCTCCATGCCGAGGCTGGCGAGCAGGGTGTTGGCCGCGGTGTTGATGGCCTGCATGGAGCGCAAGAGCGGGGTCTTCTTGTCCAGCGCCTCGCCGGTGTAGCTGATGAACGCCGAGGGGATGCAGAGCGTCTTGCCGTTGTCGCCATCCATGATGAACATCGGGCTCGAGGGGTCCCAGGCCGTGTAGCCGCGGGCCTCGAAGGTCGTCCGCATGCCGCCCGAGGGGAAGCTGGAGGCGTCCGGCTCGGACTGGATGAGCATGGCGCCGCTGAAGCGCTCGATGGCCCGTCCGTTGCCGTCGAAGGTCAGGAACGCGTCGTGCTTCTCGGCGGTCGAGCCGGTCATCGGCTGGAACCAGTGGGTGAAGTGGGTACAGCCGCTGTCGAGCGCCCACTCCTTGACCGCGTGGGCGACCACGTCGGCGTCGACGGGGTCCAGGGCCTGGCCGCGGGTGATGCAGGCCGAGACCCGCTTGAAGACGGCCTTCGGCAGCTTGTTGCCCATGACCTCGAGAGAGAAGGTGTTCCGGCCGTACAGCTCGGCGGCGGTCAGGGGCCTCCCGTCCTCGCCCGGGACGCGCTCCATGACGCGGGGGGAGCGGGCGTTGGCGGTCTGGATCGCAGCAAATCGAGCGGTGGCGGACATGGGTCTCCTCGGGTCTGGGAACAGCAGGCGCTGATAGACCGGGGTCTATCAACGGGATCACCGAGGCTCGGTGACGATCACGTTGCTCTCAGTCGAGGACGATCGAGCCCTCGAACTGCACCGATCCGCCGGCGAAGTCGCCGCTCACATCCAGGGTGATTCCCTCCTCGACGGAGCCGGTCCACGGGGCGCGGATCGTCTCTTCCAGGTAGAGCACGCCGACCTCGACGTCGGAGGAGTCCAGCGAGAACATCACGGTGTAGAGCGTGCCGCCGAGGTCCAGGCCGCAGGCGGCGACCCCCTCGAGGCTGCCGTCGTCGGCGACGCTCGCAGGTCCGGTGCAGCTCACCTCCGAGAAGCCGAAGTCGGCGCTGGAGACCCGGACCTCGACGGTCCCGGAGTGGGTCTCGCCGACCACGGAGGTGGGCACGTCGTAGACCTGGCCCAGGACGCCGATGCACATCTCGTCGAGGCTGCCCTCGCCGAGGGTGACGTCGATCGGCTCGTCCAGGCCGGCCTCGTCGAGGGCCTTCTTCACAGCCGGGTTTTCCAGGCTGTTGTCGTAGCGGCACTCGAGCATCAGCGTGTCGCCGGGCTGCACGGTCGGGGCGGCGTCCGAGTCCGCGTCGTAGAAGTAGAACTGCTGCCAGTCGAAGTCCCAGTCGGGGGTGTGGACAAGGCAGTCTTCGCCGCCTGGCCGCTCGACCCACATGCGCATGTCGCGGCCGATGTAGTGCATGTGGTTCGCGACCAGGAAGGTCTCCAGCGGCAGCGGTGCGCCCTCCCAGGGCTGGTACTTCATGGTCTCGACGTGGTCGCTGGCGCCCGCGGGGATGAAGAAGCGCGGGTCGCCGCCGTCGGCCTCGCCCGGCTGGAGCCCGGTGCCGTCGGCGTTCTGGCTGTTCGAGTTGCCGATCAGGCCCATGATGGCTTCCTGAACGGGGGTGTCCTCGGCCCAGCGCAAGGCCACGCCGGTGCCGTCCTGACGGGCCTCGTCGAGCAGGTGGTAGTGCATCTGGAGCACGATGCGCGAGCCGGCCGGCACGCGGTAGGCCGAGTGCTCGGGGAACTCCACGGGCGAGGCCCCCGGGATCCATCCGCCGATGAAGGTGGCCGCTACGCCAAAGCCGCCGAAGCAGTCGTAGAGGCCGTCCTCGTCCACCATCGCGGCGGTCGCGCCGGCCTCGTCGATGCCGATGAGCACGTGATGCACGACCCCGAGGTCCTCGGGCAGGACCTGGTAGGCCTCGAGCCAGCGGTCCTGGTCGGCGCCGATTTCGATGGAGAAGCAGACGAACTCGTCCTCGACCGCTCCGATCAGGCCGGTGGTGTACTGGCCGGCCGGGAAGGCCTCGACGTCGGCGGCCGCGAGCTTGCCGTCGGGGGGCTCGGGCAGAGGGGCGGCCTCGTCGGGATCACCGAGGGGTGCGCCTCCGTCGACCCAGGCGGCCAGCAGGTCCTTGTCCTCTTCGCTCAGCCGCGGATCCGGCGCGAATCCCCAGGGGTTGTCGCACACCTCGGTCTGCTCGGCGTAGAAGGGCGGCATCGCCCCGGAGGTGACCTCGTGAAGCATCGAAGGCGCCAGCGCTTGGGCGGTCTCGGGCGAGAAGACGATGTCGGGCTGCATGCCGTCTTCGTTGTGGCAGACGACGCAGTTCTCCTGGACCAGCGGCGCGATGTCGCCGTGCCAGGTGACCTCGCCGGGTGTGGGGGGCTCGGGCTCGGTTCCGTTGCAGGCGAGCAGAGACAGCAGCATGGGTGACCTCGTTTTCCAGTCTGACCCCCGAAGGCGCCGCTCTGCAAAACGGCTATGGCGCACCCATGTTGCTCCTCGTCCCCCTCGTGCTCGCCGAAGTCCGCCTCGAAGGCACCCCCGAGATCCCCGAGCAGCTGTCCGAGCAGCTCCGGCCCTACCTGAGTCCGCGGAGCGCCTCGCTCATCGAGATCGCCCCGGACGGCTCGTCGATCCTGGTCGGAACCCGCTTCGGCGAGACGACCCAGGTGCACCGGGTCACCGAGCCGATGGGCATGCGCGACCAGCTCACCTTCCTGGAGGAGCCCATCAGCGGGGTGGAGCCCATTCCAGGATCGAACGACCTCCTGCTGCGCGCCGACACCGGCGGGAGCGAGAAGTGGCAGGTCCTGGAGTGGTCGGACGGCCGCACGCGGCCGCTGACCGACGGGGTTGCGCGCTACGGCGGGCTTCGCATCGAGGGCGACCGCCTGGCCTTCACGAGCAACGCCCGGAACGGCAAGGACACCGACGTCTACGTGGCCGGCACGCGCATGCAGGAGCCGCGGCTCGTCACCGAGTTCGAGGGCTCCTGGCAGGCCCGGGACTTCGAGGGCGACTGGCTCCTGGTCGGCAAGTACGAGAAGGTCGACCGCACGGAGCTCTGGAGGGTCCACCTGCCCAGCGGAAAGGCCGAGCGCCTGACCCCCGAGGACCACCCGGCCGCCTACTACGGCCTCTTCGCCCACGAGGATCCCCAGACGCTCTACGTCGTGACGGACCGATTCGGCGAGTTCCGGCAGCTCTACAGGGTGGACCTCGACGTGCGGCGGGAGTCCAAGCGCTGGACGCCGCTCTCGGCCGACATCCCCTGGAACATCGAGGACCTCGCGCTCTCGGCGGACGGGGCGACCCTGGCCTTCGTGGTCAACGAGGGCGGCTACCGAAGCCTGCGGTTGATGGACACCGAGAGCGAGGAGATCCGGGCTCCCGAGGGCCT
>Ga0114933_10006825_pt1 | contig 10044 bp, 10 predicted proteins | sample 4SBtaG_FD_89691 | JGI IMG/M metagenome (GOLD analysis project Ga0114933, IMG submission 89691) | Deep subsurface microbial communities from Kolumbo volcano to uncover new lineages of life (NeLLi) - 4SBTROV12_W25 metaG | ecosystem: Environmental > Aquatic > Marine > Volcanic | place: Kolumbo... | reverse complement strand
TAATCCGGCGGTCCCAGGTTCAAGTCCTGGCGGGCGCGCCACTTCTGGGCACCTCAGGGCACATTGGCGGCCTTGTTCCTAACGTGTTCCCAACATCTGCCTCAGCGAGATTCCCATTGTGTCCCACTGTGTCCGGTAGTGTCCGGTTGTGGGTGCAGGTCCCGCGCAACATGGACGCAACTTTGGGGTCCTCTAAGCGGGCCCTCGGTCCGCGGCGTCGTCCCGCCCGTGCTTGCGGACAGTGCGGCCTTGCTTGCGCCTCGCGACGGCCCAATACTCTGGCCATGTCGCTCAGGAACATTGACGAACTATTCGAGATCTTGAACAACGACCCGAGCAAACTCATTGGGGTGCCGGAGACTGCGTGGCTTGACTTCAAGAGCGAGCCCCACCTCACGCCGGTGAAGAATGGCGACGGGCCAAGGCTCTCACTCGCGAGGGACGTTGTGGCCATGGCTAACAACGGCGACGGCGTGCTTCTAATTGGGGTCAAGACCCGACAGGTGAATACGGGGCATGAAGAATTGGCCGACCAGCTGAGGCCGGTTCCGGATGACCAATTCGACCCTCAGCAAACGCGTTCTGTAATCAACGAATGGGTGTACCCATCCGTAGAGATCGATATCCTCCCACACGAGGTAGAGGATGAGACCGGGAAGCTGTGGACAATCCACATTCGGGGGAAGGAGTCATCCTGTCCTTACCTCGTCAGCAAGGAGTTCTCAAGTGAACCCTCGCAGGCTGCTAGCCGCTGGACCTTCTCGCTGTATCGCAGGCAGGGAACAGACAACATGCCCCTCAGCCCCCAAGAGGTTCACCGCTGGATGCAGGACGGGTTCCCCAGATTGGGCGATGGTAGAATCCGCCTCCAAGTGCCGGGGGCCCCGGCTGACGATTCCACAACGTCAGCGGGTGTGGCTCCTGTCACTCCGACCTCCCCTTCGCTCCCCATCTCTGCTGACGCCGCCCTGGCCACCGAGCGAAGTGCCCTTGAAGTCCAATCGAGTGAACTCATCTACTTCGTGCAGTTAGTTCCCGCTAGTGTGGGGTGCTTGCAGAGGTTCTTTTTAGGTGATGGTGAGTCGTTGCAAGAAGCCATGGCCGCCTTTTCGACGATACGAGCTTCTGGATTCGGGCTCCCCCAAAGGGCAAGCGTTGAGCGTTCTTCCGCCAATACTCTGCGCATGGGATGGGGATGCAAGTCCGGAGTGTCAGTGGAACCGAGCGGCCTCACGACGATAATCTGCTGTCAGCCGATTCTAACCTGGGCCACTGAAACAAACGCCCCCGCAGGTGACATCTACATCAACCCAATTGCGATTCCAGAATTCACCCTTGAGGCTTGTCGCTTCTTCATGGGCGAGGTCCTGCCACGCTCGTCTGGAACCGCGAAGCCAGATACTCACTGGCGCGCTGGAATGCAGGGCCTTGAAGATAATGTGAAGTTGCCCACTACCCTACACGGTTACCTTCTTGATGGTAATAGGACTGCCCTGCTTGGCCACCAACCGAACGCCGCGACGGACTTCACAAGTGACTGGGAAATCAGCAAGGCACGCGAACCCGAGGCCCTTGCGTTCTCCATCGCGAAGGTAGTATATGACCGGTTTGCTTTCCGATCAGACGAGATCCCCTTCAATAAAGGGGATCGCATATCGGAAGCCGAAATAGCGGCGTTGCGATAGGCGCGCAATTAGTCGGGGGCGTGCTCGTTCTATCCCGTGTGGCCCGAATACTCGACCGAGGCTAAAAGCCGAACCCTGTGGCCTCGTTCACGTCAGGCTGCCCTCGGTGGGCAGTCGAACAGCAGCCGATCGCGCTCCAGCGTTCTTCTCTCCTTGAGCCTGTAAACAGAGCCGACTTGCTGCACCCGGTCAGGGGAGTTCGCCGCGAGACCCACGGCTAAGTCCAGGGGGACGTCGGCTGAACGGTTGGCCCGCTGAGCATGGGGCCAGATGTGTAGTTCCCTGCTTTCCGCAATCCTCCGCGCACCATCCCCCAAGTCGCCAAGACCGTGCTTCCCATGGATGCCTCCCCCACCCTCTTGACGATTGCTGGTCACGGTCCTCTCCGCCGGCGATCCTGCTGAACAGCCCCAATGAGCCTTGATGAAGGTCATCCACGAAGTGGGCCGATCAGCGGGAGGCTCGATTCCGTTCTCTCTCAAGATGTCAGCGATCGTGCTTCGAGCGATTCGACGGCCGGGCGCCTTGAGTTCTCCCTGGATTCGTCGGTAGCCCCATCGAGAGTTCTCCAGCGCCATACTTACGACCAGTTCCCGGATCTCCGCTCGTACACGGGATCGGCCTGGGCGCTTCTCGGGCACAGAGAAACTCCGCTCAATGAGCTTCCGATACCACGCGAGGATCGTATCCGCCTTGACAATCGTGGCCACCTGCTGGAGATCGCGCCGCCCGATCACTTTGCCTTCGCAGCCAGCCGACGACGCTGATCATCCGTCAACACCAGGCGCTTTCCCGTGTTCTGCTCCAGCAGGACCCGGTTCTCCTCGATCAGGTAGTCGATCACGTCCTGCCGGTGCTGCCGAATCAGGTTTGACGCTAGCAGGAACAGGCAGAGAATCGCTTGGAAGTCGATCATCGCACCCGCATTCTAGCTGCCCTCAGGGTGATCCCCATCCCGGAATCGGCGTCGTTTGAGCGTTCGGACCACACGGCCCAGGGTCTTCCACTTCGCCCTTGGCCTGTGCTTCAAGCTCGGCAAGCAAGGCGTCCACGTCGCTCTCCTCAAAGCCAAGGCCATCCAGCTCACCACCCGTACGCAGCTCCTTCAGGAGCTGAGCGAGAACGGGCTGGTCCCACTCCGCGAGCTCAGCAGTTCGGTTGAGTGCGATGCCGAGTGCCGTGGCCTCAAGGTCGTCGACGTCCAGTTTGACCACGTCGCACGCGTCGTGGTCCAGCTGCTTCATGACCGCGAGGCGGCCGTTACCGGCGATGACGCGACCGGTCTTCGCCTGGACGACTAGCGGCTCGGCCTGCCCAAATCGCTCGAGGCTAGCGCGGATGGATGCGAGGTTCACATCGTCGTGCGCGCGCGCATTCGCGGGATCGAGGTGCAGTGAATCCAGAGCAACTCTCTGGATCCCCAGTCGGGCCCCATCGGGGGCAGTTTCGGATGCATACTCCAAGACAGACTCCTGGTGAGGAGGAAAGGCCTGACTTGGAATTGAGCTTGGAGTTTGCTCAGGCCGCGGTGTCTAGTTTGTAGCGCACGGCGGGGCCTAAAACAACAGCGCTCGTCCCCTCAGACTGCGCGTAAATTGCTCCGGGGAACTAGCGGAGAACAAACGGGGAACCTCGAACTAGTGGCTCTCCTGAAGCGCACGGCCGCCCGTAAAGGTACGCCTCCTTTGAGCAGTCACCCGTAGTGCCACGCTTCTGCCCACCCCCCTCTCGCAAATCTCCAGCGATGAACGATCTTGCTCGGCCGCGTGTCGTCCGCGAGCCGAGCCCGTTCTCGAGGAGGAAACCCCTAACGCAAGAGGTGGAGTCGGATTCGGGGACACATCCGGCCAAAGCACCCCCCAGTGTAGCGAATAGAATGCAACAAGCCGATCGCACGGGCCCCCATAGAATTGAAGTGGCAGAAAACTAGTCCGGCTCAAATTTGAACTCGATCCATGCACCAAAAAAAGAGCGTCGCAAAAGCAACGCTCAAGGGTGGCCCGTAGGCCACTTACCTGCGGCAAACGGATGTGTGCCTTACTGTGTTCAGCACCCAACCGTCGCTCAAGTACACTGACCCGATTGTATACCCAATCGCTATACTCGCAAGGGAAAAGAGCTGACCCCCCCAATCGGCAGCATTGCTTGCTGCTTACTCTCCATTGGAGCTCCAGTGGCACAACGCCCGTATGTACTTGGATTGGATATCGGAACAAATTCCGTAGGCTGGGCGCTCGTTGAATTGAACGGTGTTGGAGGCGAGCCTAAGGGCCTGCTGACCGACTCGTCGAACCCTAGAGCATTGCCTTCCATGGGCGTGCGTCTCTTTGAGGCGGGTATGGAGCACTTGGGGGCGGGAAAGAAAGAGGAGTCCCATGGTGTAAAACGCCGAACGTCACGATTGCAACGGCGTCAGCTAATGCGCCGTGCGAGGAAGCGCAGGAGAGTATTTCACCTATTGCAAGAAGCGGGACTCCTACCGGCATTCAAGGATGGAGCCTGGGATGCCTGTGGAGGCCAGGACCCTGCGCGGGATCAGCTGCTCAAGACCCTGGACGAAGAGCTCGGGCGAACCCTTGCCGCCTCGGACTCCGCCTTCGCCCCCGAGTGCTTCGAGCGTCTTCCGTATCTCCTCAGGGGACGGGCCTTGGATTTTCCGCTCAGGCCCCACGAACTTGGGCGAGTGCTATACCACCTGGCTCAGCGGCGGGGCTTCAAGAGCAACCGCAAGGCCGACTCGGCTGATGATGAATCTGGAGTCATAAAAAGTGCAATTGGCGAGCTGGGCCGGGCGATGGAGGAAGTGGATCCCGCCACAGGAAAACCGCAGGCGCGGACATTGGGGGAATACCTCTTGGGTCTCGATCCTAGGGTGGAACGCCTACGGTCACGCTGGACCGCTCGGCGCATGTACGAAGAAGAATTCGATGCGATCTGGTCTGCCCAAGCACCACACCATCCCGAATCCTTGACCGATGACTTTCGCAAGCGGCTGCGCCGGGCGCTTTTCCACCAACGTCCATTGAAGAGCCAGCGCCACCTGATCGGGTTGTGTGAGTTCGAAAACGGAAAGGACCGCCACGATATTGAGACGGGCGAAATCATGCGTACGAAGAAGTCCCGCCGCGCGGCAGCCTGCCTCCCTCTGGCCCAAAGGTTTATTCTCCTTCAAAAGGTCAACGACCTGACGATTCTGACCGACGTGCCCGGGAACCCCGGGACAGCACTTGACGAAGGCCAGCGCAAGCGCCTTGCTGCGGAGCTGGAAACTACAGCACGGATGAGTTTTGCCCAGGTGAAAAAGGTCCTGGGCCTCCCCCGGGAAGCCAGATTCAACCTGCAGGCGGGGGGAGAAAAAGGTCTCCCCGGAAATCGGACGAACACGGAACTCCGGGACCTCTTCGGGGATCGCTGGGGCAATCTGACCCCAACGCACCAAGAGCAGATCATTCTAGAACTCTGGAGCGAAATGCCGGACAAGAGCCTGATTCGCCGGGCGACTGAACGGCGGGGGATTTGGAAGGAACTCGCACCCACCAAGGAAGAGGCGAGCAAGGTACCTGGCATAGCGATCTCGCACGACTACAGCAATCTGTCCAGGCGAGCCCTTTTCCGCATCGTACCGCTCATGGAGGAGGGCATTCCGTACGTGACTGCCGCGAGGAAGGTGTATGGACTTGCCGTGAGCCGCAGTACTTGTGACAGCGTTCCCTCCGTACAGGACGCTTTTGGCGATCTTCGCAACCCGGTCGTTATGCGTGCCCTGACTGAGACTCGCAAGGTGGTCAACGCGCTGATACGGGAGCACGGGAAGCCGGACATGATCCGGACTGAATTAGCCAGGGACCTGAAGGCCAACGCAGAGCAGCGCATGCAGATGAGCAAGTCCATGCGCGAGAACGAGAATCGACGCGTCCGCGCGGCCGAGAAAATCGTCCAGGAGGCCGGCATTTCCGACCCGCGCCCGGGGGACATACTCAAGGCTCGGCTCTGGGAAGAGTGTGCAGGCGTGTGCCCCTACACCGGAAAATCTATCGGGTTTCGGCAGTTGTTCGGCGAGGAGATCGATGTGGAGCACATTCTGCCGTTCTCGCGTTCGATGGATGATTCATACATCAACAAGACCCTTTGTTTTGCCTCCTACAATCGCACGGTGAAGGGCAACAAGACGCCCTTCGAGGCGGCGGGCGGGGATGAGGCTAAGTGGACGGAAATGGTCAACCGGATGGAGCGCAGCGTGGATCAGCACGGCATGCCGGCCCACAAACTTGTGCGTTTTCAACTGGCGGGGTCTGAGCTAGAGGATCACCTTGACGGGTTCGTCAATCGGCAGCTCTCGGACACTCGCTACGCGTCGAAGAAATCGCGAGAGTATCTGATGTCCCTCTACGGGGGGCAATTGGAGCGAGGCGTCGATGGTGAAGGTCGGGAGCGCGTGGCTGCTGGGAACGGGCAGGCTACGGCCCTCTTGCGCAGGGGCTGGGGCGTCAGCCGTTTTCTCGGTGGCGGCGAGAAGACCCGTGACGACCACCGTCACCACGCGGTGGATGCACTTGTGACGGCTCTGACCACCCCTTCCCGGTTACAGGTGCTGACTCGGGAGTGGCAGGAGGCTCAGAAGCTAGGCTACCGCTGGCCTAGACTTCAACATCCCTGGGAGGGGTTCGAGGGACATGTGAGGTCAGCTCTCGACGCGATTTGGGTCTCCCAGCGTACCTCGAGCAGGGTCCGAGGCCCCCTGCATGCTGAGACGATGTACTCCGCCCCGCGGGACGAGGGGGGACGCATCGCGAAATCAGACACCGCGGGCAAAACGTATTCCCACGTTCGCGTGGCCTTGGAGAAGATGAGGGCAGCGGACATCGACCGCATTGTTGATCCGATTGTTCAGGCGGCGGTGAGAGCGAAGCTGGTGGAACTGGGCAAGACGGATCCCGGCAAGGCTTTCGATCCCGAAAACCCGGACACCTATCCGCTGCTCGGAAAGAGCCGACCCACGCGGGTCCGCAAGGCCCGCTTGCGCAAGGCCAATTCGACGCGACAGATTGCCGCGGGGCACCGACGGCGGCACGTTGAGAATTCTGAGAATCACCATATCGAGTTGGTCGAGTACGTGGACGCGAAGGGGCGCGAGAAGTGGGATGGTGTTGTCGTCAGCCTGCCTGAAGCTGTGCGCCGAAAGGCTGCAGGGGAGCCGATCGTGCAGCGGGATCACGGGCCTGGTCGGGCGTTTCAGTTTTCGTTGGTGAACGGAGATGTGTTTGAGGCGGAGTCGTCCGAGGGAGTTCTCGACCGCTTCCGCGTGAAGGTCATCACCCCGGGGCAGGTGAAGTTTCAGCGGATGTTCGATGCCAGAGTGTATGCTGGTATTAGTAAGGCCGGGCTGGTGTCGTCTCCGAACGCTCTACGCGGGAGATTTCATCGCAAGCTGACCGTCAGTCCCGCGGGCACGAGGACCACAAACCGTGCGTAACCGAATCCTCGACATCTCCCAGGAGGGGGCCGGACTATCCGTCAAGCACTCCAACCTTGAGATTCGGCCAGCCTCTAGCGAAGAAACCCGCCTTCCTCTCGGGGATATCGCCGTCCTGATACTCGCCCACCCAGCGATTCACATTACCCAGGCGGTGCTGGCCGGGATTGGTGGGGCCGGCGGTATTGTGCTCACTTGCGACAGCGCGCGATTGCCCTCCGCCATGCAAATTCCAATGGTGGGTCACCATGTCCAGGGAGAGCGCGTGGCCGCTCAGGCGGCTGCTTCCATACCCACCCGGAAGAGGGTTTGGAAGCAGATAGTCCGGGCAAAAATCGTTCACCAGGCCCAGGTATTGGATGACCTACGTGGGGTGGATATGGGCCTTCTGAACCTCGTGAGCAAGGTGCGCAGCGGAGATCCGGACAACCTGGAAGCCACGGCAGCCCGCAGATACTGGCAAGCGTTGTTCGAGGGGGCTGGGTTCCGCCGCTCTCGAGAGATTCCCGATGTTAACCGGTACCTGAATTACGGCTACGCGGTCCTGCGGGCATTGGTGGCTCGGGCCATCTGTTCGGCGGGGCTTCTTCCTTCCCTCGGCCTGCACCATCACAACAAGTACGACCCCTTCCCCCTAGCGGACGACTTGATGGAACCCTGGAGACCTCTTGTGGACCACGCAGCTTGGCATATGAATGACCAACACGGTCCCGATGCGCCGCTGGGGCCGGAACTCAAGTCCGCGTTGGTAGCTCCCCTGCTCCGGCGCTATCGGTTCGAGAGCGAGGATCGGACTCTTTTTGACATCCTCTCACGGGTTGCGGCTTCACTGGCCGCGACTTTGATGGGGGAGCGCAAGGACCTGTTGCTCCCCAACTTCCGCAGCAATTGCGCCAAACCCGTGGCGGCTTCCGGTCCAAACCAGTGAATATATTGAATCACCAAGATGGGACGTCATCACGACATGCCCTCGGAGTACAAGGCCATGTGGCTACTCGCTCTATTCGACCTTCCTGTCAAGACAAAGGACCAGCGCAAGCGCTACAGCCGCTTCCGCACCGGGCTTCTGCGTCTTGGCTTCACCATGGTGCAGTTTTCGATTTACGCCCAGTACTGCCCCAGCGAGGAGGCGGCGGAGACGAAGCGCCGCACGATCCGCTCGGATCTTCCCGGCGAGGGACAGGTCCGCTTGCTCGCCGTGACCGACAAGCAATTCGCGAAGATGGAGATTTTTCAGGGTCGCACCCCCACTGCCCCCGAAAGCGAGCCTCAACAACTAACGTTTTTTTGAACACCAAGATGTCGCAAGCCCCTGATGGCCAGGAGGTTACGGCGGGCGTGTGTCGCAGGTAGTGTACTCGAGCGACGGTTGGGTGCCGACCACAGCCGAAAAGGCTGTAGCGTATGCAAACGAGCCAGTGTACTCGAGCGACGGTTGGGTGCCGACCACAGCACGGTGTCCTCAGTGGAGCATTGGCTCTGCAGTGTACTCGAGCGACGGTTGGGTGCCGACCACAGCATCCTTCCTGAGTGGGAAGCCTTCAAGCCGAGTGTACTCGAGCGACGGTTGGGTGCCGACCACAGCACCCAGAATCGGCGGCACTAGATGACCTAAGTGTACTCGAGCGACGGTTGGGTGCCGACCACAGCTCCAGGTAGACGGCGGCCTGCATGAAATAGAGTGTACTCGAGCGACGGTTGGGTGCCGACCACAGCTCTCTCCGCTGCGCTCTCCATACTGCACCAGTGTACTCGAGCGACGGTTGGGTGCCGACCACAGCCCACCCACTTGTGGCTTGTACGAATACAAGAGTGTACTCGAGCGACGGTTGGGTGCCGACCACAGCGGAGGAGGTGCGCGTGGAGCAACTCGTGTTAGTGTACTCGAGCGACGGTTGGGTGCCGACCACAGCTGGTGCTGCCGCTGGGGCGTATGAGGATGAGTGTACTCGAGCGACGGTTGGGTGCCGACCACAGCTCGGTCGAATCTACCCGGGCGGAGGGATGAAGTGTACTCGAGCGACGGTTGGGTGCCGACCACAGCAGAGAGCGCCGGGTCGTCGGAGTGCTTGAAGTGTACTCGAGCGACGGTTGGGTGCCGACCACAGCTGACTCATGTCTGTCTCCAAAGTGGTGTGTAGTGTACTCGAGCGACGGTTGGGTGCCGACCACAGCGCCCCAAGTGGCCGGCAGTCCTACAGTGGTAGTGTACTCGAGCGACGGTTGGGTGCCGACCACAGCACGCTACTTGTATTGGTACAACCCACAAGTAGTGTACTCGAGCGACGGTTGGGTGCCGACCACAGCTTTATGGCCTGCCTGAAGCCGGGCCGCCGGAGTGTACTCGAGCGACGGTTGGGTGCCGACCACAGCACTGGCCCGATGGGCCCACAGATGAAGGGCAGTGTACTCGAGCGACGGTTGGGTGCCGACCACAGCCCTTCCCCTGGTCTCCACTCGCTAACGTGGAGTGTACTCGAGCGACGGTTGGGTGCCGACCACAGCTTCAACTAGGTCACTGTCAGCAAGCGCCTGAGTGTACTCGAGCGACGGTTGGGTGCCGACCACAGCCAGAGGGCCACTGAGAGAGCCGCGATGAGAAGTGTACTCGAGCGACGGTTGGGTGCCGACCACAGCGGTTTGTCATAGGGCGTACTCGATGTGTTTAGTGTACTCGAGCGACGGTTGGGTGCCGACCACAGCTCTTCTTGGTGGTGTGCAAGATGCCCAGGAAGTGTACTCGAGCGACGGTTGGGTGCCGACCACAGCCAGCGCCGTGGCTGCCCGCGTCTCGCGTCCAGTGTACTCGAGCGACGGTTGGGTGCCGACCACAGCAGCGCCGCGTCATGGCCGTACCTGCGCCGAAGTGTACTCGAGCGACGGTTG
>Ga0114933_10006824_pt1 | contig 10045 bp, 11 predicted proteins | sample 4SBtaG_FD_89691 | JGI IMG/M metagenome (GOLD analysis project Ga0114933, IMG submission 89691) | Deep subsurface microbial communities from Kolumbo volcano to uncover new lineages of life (NeLLi) - 4SBTROV12_W25 metaG | ecosystem: Environmental > Aquatic > Marine > Volcanic | place: Kolumbo... | reverse complement strand
CACTATATGCCATATATGAAAAAGGGCTTAAGAGATGAAGTTTGATGGAGCAGTAATCATTAGTGGGGGCTTTGATCCCATTCACATTGGACACCTGAGAATGATCCAGGATGCTGCAAAACTTGGCACAAAATTAATTGTAATAGCCAACTGTGACCGCTTTTTAATGGATAAAAAAGGCTACGCATTTATGTCAATTGAAGAGCGACTAGAAATCCTTGAAGGTATTGAAGGCGTTGACAGAGCAGTGGAATCCATTGATGAAGACATGACGGTTTGTAAAACAATAGAATGGCTTGCTCAAGAAGAAGATATTGCATGTTTTGCAAATGGTGGTGATCGCAAGAATGAATCAGATATACCTGAATCTCTTGCTTGCGAAAAATATGGCATAGAGATGGTCTTTAATGTTGGAGGTGGGAAAATACAGTCAAGCTCAAGTCTGGTCGGAGGAGAAGTGGAAAAGCCATGGGGTGGTTACAAAACATTCGAAAAAGGCGATGGCTACTTATTGAAAAGAATGACTGTCAATCCAGGAGAAATACTTTCTCTTCAATCTCATGAGCACCGCTCCGAGTTTTGGTATGTTGTAGAAGGGGTGGCGACAGTAGAGTGCGATGATGAGGTCTTCGATCTAAAAAAGTATGAGTCGACAAATATCCCTCTTCAATCAAAACATAGACTTAGCAATAACTCGAATGAAGTGCTAAAAGTTATTGAGGTTCAAATTGGTGATGTTCTGAGTGAAGAAGATATCACTCGGTATGAAGATCGTTATGAACGCGATTGAATTTTGGATATTTGACTGAAAAAATACTCAATTGAATCCTCTGACCTTTCAAATGTCTTTCTCTTGATGCCGCTATCAGGTGGGGTTTCACAACCCTCTTCCAAGCTAAAAGTATTGGTCTGCCAGGAGATCACTTCAAAGGGTTCTGGGTTGATGCATTCGCCGGAGACTGGATGTTCACTCACATTTGCTGAAATGTTCATTCTAAAACCATCTAAACTGATTTCGGCTGCTTCTGGTTTTTCAATCAAAGGGTTGATTCTGAATGATGTCTTTATGGATTCATCTAAAAATAGATTAGATTTTTTAAGCGTTTCATGAATGCCTTCAAAAGAAAGACACTTATTTTTTGCTGCCTTTATTAGAGGGTCCACTAAAGCTTTATATATAGAGCTGAGAAATGCATCTTAAGATTTTGAGCATTGCCATAGAGCGCCTTCTTCTCATGCTCCTTGAACGTAGAGACGATTGTCAGAAGCAAACAAATGATCAGAATAAAGAGCGGGACTTTTTTATTAAATTTCATATCAATTTCGATATTCTAAATCATTTGATCAAAGTTATGCATTTTTTGATCACACGAACATCAATCGGGGTAAATCCTTGATTTTCACCATCAATATTCAGATCATCGCCTTCGCTCTCTATTGAAAAACTCTCTACTTGCTTATATGTCACTCTGGAATCAAATATATGCTTCCCAGAGAATAGTTTTAAGAAAATATTAACCACTTGTAACTTTGTCGCACTTTTAAACATGATGATGTCAATCAGTCCGTCACTGAAATCAGCATCGGGCGCCATCTTCATGCCCTTTCCAGTGTAAACAGTATTGAGAGCAAGAAAAAAGAGGGCATCTTCTTTGATCGCCTCATCATTCATTCTCAATATCAGTTTCTTTTTTTTCATGGTGGCAATTCCAATCAATGATGCAATGTTGTACCTGATACCGCCCAGTATTCTAAGCTGATCTGAGATTTGATTGACTCTGGAAGCCATTCCCCAGCCAATGATATTGACTGCGTATGAAACCTTGGGGCCTTGCCTGATTTCCATGGCATCAATTTTCAGTCTTTCTCCTTGAAGGATTTTCTGGATTGCCTTTTTGGGCTTTAGCTCTCCTAGAGTCTGCGCGAAAGCATTGCCAGTACCTGATGGAATAACCGAGAAAGCTAAATCACAGGCCTTTCCAGACCGCATAAGGCCGTCTGCTGCTTCATGAATGGTTCCATCTCCACCCAATGCACAAATTACATCGCACTCAGGCATTTCATCTGAGATGACATGATTGAAAATGTCGTTCTTTCCTTGGCTCTTAAAGACGGTGTATTTGACATTCTTCGATATGAGCTCTTCTTCTATCTCAGGAAAAATCTTTAATGGGCTACCGTTTCCTGCATTGGGATTCAAAACAAAGTGTATTTTTTCAATTCTTGAGAAAGACATATACAAAAAATATAGCTTTATCCTCTTTATTACAAAAACATTTGGTTTTATACTTCACAGCGAATAAAAAATGATGTCATCATTGTGATGATCGATGAGGGCAACAATAAGGAGTTTATGTGAGCGATTCAGGTTTAGGATTTTCAGTCAAAAGATTTGTAATTTTCATAGTTGCATGTGCCATTATAACTTTAGTGTTTGAAGGCATGAGCGATGTCGGCGGAAGCATGATCAAAGGTCAGGTTTCTAGAACGACCAGTAAATTTCACCCAGAAAAAAATGTTGAGGACAGAATCAAGCCTGTATTTGTACTTGAAGATAAAACAGCCGTTGCAAGCGCGGACAATTCTTCGGATGACTCGGTTGTTGATTCTTGGAATGCTGCAGACTCATGCGAACAAGTCATCGAGGGCAATGACATGCTTCAATTCAATCTGAAAGAAATGAAAGTCAGCGCAGCTTGTGACAGTGTAACCGTTACTTTAAAGCACACCGGTGTAATGGCTGCAGAGGTCATGGGTCACAATTGGGTGCTTACTACTGATTCAGATTTTATGCCTGTGGCGACGGCTGCTGCTGGAGCAGGCTTGGAAAACAACTACGTACCAGTGGGAGATGATCGCGTCCTTTCTGCAACCTCAATCATTGGTGGCGGAGAAGAAACCTCAGTGACTTTTTCAATTGGAAGTCTTTCAGCGGGCGATGACTATACTTTCTTCTGCTCTTTTCCTGGCCATTACGCCATCATGAAAGGGTCATTTAAAGTCATTGCTTAAATGATGACCACGTCCACCTCCAAATATTCAGGAGAGTTAAGAACACACAGTGTTCATACACAATCTGGTGAAACATACATCACGGATGCTCCAACAGACAACGAGGGAAAAGGAGAGGCCTTTTCACCAACCGATATCGTTGCGACCTCTCTTGCTAACTGCATGATGACCATCATGGGGATTGTCTCCAAAAGAAAAGGATTGATAATCGAGGGAACCGAGGCAAAAATTGATAAATTCATGGGAACAGACCCAAGAAGAATCACAGAAATCAAAATTGATTTTTATTTTCCTGTGAATTTTTCAGAAGACGAAAGAAAACTACTGGAAAAATCTGCTCTGAATTGCCCTGTTGCGAAAAGTCTTTCATCGGATCTCAAACAAAACATAGAATTCCATTATCCCTCTTTCTAATTTTTTAAAAAAATAAAACAACATTGCTTGGATTGCTGATGATCTGTAACAAGTCATCGATTCACTGAGTAAACTTGGTTATCATCAATGGAGAGTAATATTTGATTTGATTTCATATGAATGCAAAGGAAAACAAACGAAGGCCTTCAATAACCAGCATATTTGTCTTGTTGGTCATAGTCCTTTTTGCGACTGGCTCTGGTTGGAATCACTATCAAACCAATAAGAAAATATCTTCGCTTCTCATTGAGAATTCAACGCTTCAAGACAACTATCAGCTTGAAATTTCAACCTTAGAAGGCATTACAGAAAAAGTTCAGGCTGAACTTATGGAGCAGAGAAAACTCATTAGTGAAATGCAATCAAAAGTTGGCTCTATCGAAAATATTGACCGGCAAGACAGAGATTATTGGCTTATTTTACAAATTGAATATTTCTTAAATTTGGCTGATTCCGAGTTATTTTTGGGCAGAAACAATGAACGGGCAAATGATTTAATTAAACAGGCGAATACTTCTGCTCTGGGCTTATCTGAGCAGAATGAAGGCCTTTTAATTCAGTTGGCCTCATTGATTGAATCGGTTGATCTCTTTATTGATGAAAATAGAATGGATGACATCAGAATGATCATTGATCAGATTGAAGATTCGTTGATTGAAGATATAGATGCTCCTTTATTGCCAACATCAGATACGAATGCCTCATTTACAATTGACGGGCTAAGAAATTGGGTTGAAAGCATATTCAAAAATTTCGAGAATAACTGGTCAAACATCATTGTTGTTAAATCAAAATCAAGCCTGGATATCACCAAGCTCTCAAATGAAGAAAAACGGGTCATACAGTCTCTCATTATCCTGAATATTGATCTCATTAGGCTTGCTCTTCAATCCGGAAATGAGACAAGATATTTGGCTGCTGTGCTGGCTTTAGAAGATAAGTTAATTCGCTATTATCAAAGTGCTTTCAATGAAAATGAAATGCTCTCTAAAAACATCATCATATTAAAGAGACACCGTATGCATCCAACAGAGATTGGCATGAAGGACACGCTAAAAATAGTTGAAGAGATGAAGAATCAATGAAGTCTTTCTTAATCTTTATACTGCTTGCGCTTTTGGTCTTTATCGGTTGGCAATACCTGATCACGGACAATGGCTACGTTTTAATTGAATTTCTAAATTACTCCATTGAAACATCCGTTCCTGCTTTTGTAGGCTGCTTGATTGTTTTGTATGTTGTCATTCGTACTTTTGGTGTTGTATGGCGGTCGCCTAAAATGATTCGAAATCGAATGTCCATGAGGAGCAAGGAGCGATCGGTCCGATTACATCATGAGGCCTTGGACTATATTGGTCGAGGGTTAAGCAGAAAAGCAATGAAGAAGCTTGATTCATCGATCTCAGCGGATCAAACAAATGTTAATGCTGTGATTGACCGGATGAATGTTGCTGCCGAACAAGGTGATTTTAAAACAATCTCTGAACATGCCGAAAAGTTGATTGCACAAGATCCTCAACACAAAACCTTTGTGTTTTCTCACGCGTGTAGACTCCTCATTGGTCTTGAAGAATATTCTTCGGCTCAGAAATTTGCAGATCAACTCATGGAAGAATCGTCTAAAAATTCAGAAGCAAGGAATTTACTATTTGCAATCAAGAGCGCTGTTGGCGATCCGACAATCATTGATCAGCTGCCAAAATATGCAAAAATTATTGATGAAGAAATACTGTCGGAAACCATTCTTAAGCTATCAAGAAAGTTAAAAGGACAAAAGACAGTGGAAGATCTTTTTGCTGGTCTGCCGAGATCGTTGGATAAACAGCCCGACTTCATCGCTGCAAAATGCGTATTGTGGATGGCAAATGAAGACCACATTAAAGCAGAGATTGAGCTGAAAAAAGCAATACCATCTTATTGGAATGGAAATCATATGTCTCTTTATTCAAAACTTGAATTATCAGACTTAGAAATACTTTCCTCTCGACTTGATAACTGGCTAAAAGAAAGACCCAGAGACCCAAACCTGTGGCTTGCTGCAAGTCGTGTTGCAAGAAGAGAAGGTCTATGGAGCAAGGCAAAGCAATGTTTAGAGAGGTCAATTGAATTTAAGAACGATTCTCAAAAACAAACTGAGTTGGCCTTAATCCTCGCTCATCTTGGCGAGAAAGATGAGGCTTTTGATGTGCTAAATAATATTTCAGAAACGGATGACAATTCCACTTCGTTTAAATGAAGAAAGAAGCATTAGCACTCATCAATTCATTCTTTAGATTCCTTGAAACAGAGCGGCGGTACTCGCAAAATACAATAAAAAGCTATCAAAGAGACTTGGGTCATTTCTCTGAATATCTGCAACCCAAGAAACTATCACATTGGTCAGAAGTTAAGCCGCATCATATCCGAACATATGCCTCTCAAATCTTTATTGAAGGCTTGAGTGCAAAGAGTATTCAGAGGCGTCTTTCTGCCATCAGAAGCTTTATGAATTATCTGCTGAGAGAAGGCATGATAAAAAACAATCCCGCCGAAGGAGTAAAAACACCCAAGGCCGCAAAAAAACTTCCAGGTATTCTGGATATTCAGCAAATACATCAGCTCTTGAATATTGAAGAGAGCGATCCTATAAGCCTAAGAGATAAAGCAATTATGGAACTTATTTACTCCTCTGGTTTAAGGCTTTCTGAGATTGTCCACTTAAATCCGATTGATCTGAACTTATCGGATAAAAGTCTCACTGTTCTGGGAAAAGGAGATAAAACAAGGATGCTGCCCATGGGGGCCGAGGCAATAAAATCTCTGAAAAACTGGCTTGCTTGTCGAAACGAGTTGGCCAGTCCAGATGAAGAAGCACTCTTCGTTGGATCACGTGGTAATCGCTTAAGCAGAAGGTCGATTCAAAGCCGAATCAAACACTGGGCAAAAAAAAATGGCCTTCAACAAGATGTTTACCCTCACTTACTCAGGCATAGCTTTGCGACTCATATGCTAGAAGCAAGTGGTGATTTGAGAGCTGTACAAGAACTGCTCGGCCATAAGGACATTTCAACCACTCAGGTATATACTCATCTAGATTTTGAGCATCTTTCGAAAACCTATGACAAGGCACACCCAAGATCTGGTAAAAAATGAATAAAAAAGAGAACAATAAAACAACATCCTTTGGCTTTAAAACAGTTTCGAAAGAAGAAAAAACTGAAAAGGTTAAGGAAGTCTTTGACTCGGTTGCAACCAACTATGACCTGATGAATGATTTAATGTCCATGGGTATTCATAGACTATGGAAACGCTTCATGCTCTCACAAACGGGTTTAAAAATGGGAATGAAAGCACTCGATGTTGCGGGTGGAACTGGAGACATAGCGGCCCTACTAAGAGAGCAAGTGGGCGAATCAGGTTTGGTGGTGATGACAGACATTAATCCATCCATGCTCAAAGAGGGCAGATCAAGGCTCTTGGATAGAGGAAAACTGAAAAATATTCAGGTCATTCAATGCGATGCGGAACAATTGCCCTTTGATGAGGATCAATTTGATTGTGTGACGATTGCATTTGGCTTAAGAAATGTGACGGTTAAAGAAAATGCCCTTAAATCAATGTTTCGCGTGCTTAAGCCGGGTGGAAAGCTATTGATACTGGAATTTTCCAAGCCCAATGAGATGCTCTCCCCTGTTTATGACATCTATTCCTTTAACATTCTACCAACGCTTGGTGAATGGGTGGCAAATGATCGAGAAAGTTATCAATATCTTGCTGAATCCATACGTGTTCATCCGGATCAAGAGAAATTAGAGCAAATGATCTTAAGCGCCGGCTTTGATCGAGCTGAGTATCGAAATCTGACTGGCGGAATTGTGGCACTTCATATCGGATACAAGGATTAAATTTGGCCACTCTAAGAGCACTGGGAAGATTCTCATCCATTCTGAATATTTTTATAAAATTTCATTTGGATGAGCTCATCGATGAATTCGATCCAAATAATCGTTCCAAAATATTCTTATTTTTAATACCAAGAAGATGGTTCAGAAGAAAAATGAATTTACCCAGAGGCGAAAGAATTCGGCTTGCGTTAGAGGAGCTGGGCCCTCTTTATATTAAGTTTGGTCAATCACTGTCTACTAGACCAGACTTATTGCCTGAAGACATTGCGAAAGAACTCTCAAAGCTGCAAGATGATGTTCCGCCGTTCTCAGGAGATCTTGTTTTAGAGATCATGCATGAATCGTATCCAGATGGAATCAATAGCGTCTTCTCACAATTTGATTCAAATGCTTTAGCCTCAGCATCCGTTGCTCAAGCGCATGCAGCCACACTTATCAGTGGTGAAGAAGTCATTGTAAAAATCATAAGGCCAAATATTTGGGATCAAATAAAAGAAGACATGAACATACTTTTTCTAATTGCTAACCTTCTCAATAAATTCACCATTGCAAAAAAGCTTAGACCAATAGAGGTTGTCGAGGATTATCAAAAGACAGTTCTGCACGAACTAGATCTGATGAGAGAGGCAGCAAACTGTTCACAAATAGGAAGAAACTGGGCGGGCTCTGAGATCATCAAAGTCCCTCAAATCCATTGGGACCTCTGCAGAAGAAATGTACTTGTTCAAGAAAGAATCCATGGCATCCCCATAGACAATATCGAAAAACTGAAAGAATTTGGGGTCAATTTTGAACGGTTGGCAAAAAACGGTGTAAGGATATTCTTCACGCAAGTCTTTCACCACAATCTTTTCCACGCAGACATGCATCCAGGAAATGTTTTTGTCGATGTCACAGATCCAAACAATCCTAAATATGCTGCGGTAGACTTTGGAATCGTAGGAAGCCTCGATGAGAAAGACCGCGAATACCTGGCTAAAAGCTTCAATGCGTTTTTTGAAAAAGACTATGGACAAATTGCAAATAATTTTATTTCAGCAGGGTGGGTTCCAGAGGAAACAAAGGCCAATGAATTTGAGTCTGCAATCAGAACAGTCTGCGATCCCATCGCTGACAAGCCGCTTGAAGACATATCTTTTGGACAGCTGCTATTTAGACTCTTTGAGACGGCGCGAGATTTTAATATGGTTAATCAACCTCAGCTCATTCAACTTGAAAAGACACTGCTTAACATAGAGGGTCTCGGTAGACAGCTTTACCCTAAGCTTGATCTTGTTTCGAGTGCAAAACCTGTTATGGAAGAATGGAGAAGGGAACAGCTGAGTATCACGAATACATTTAAAAAAATTCATAAAGATCTTCCAGAGATTAAAAAAACCATTGAATTGATCCCGCCATTAATGAGAAAAATTCTCGAAGATGAAGAGAGTAAAAAAAATATGCCTCAACCTGATCTCTCATATTTTGTGAGGCAGCTCTATATGGGGATCATCGGGGTTGGCTTTTTGATTGTTGGAGCAATCATGTTGGGATTCAACCAATTGGCTTCATTTTCAATTATCGTCATTGGGCTCATTGTTCTGCTAACATCTAAACCAAAGCACTAATACCAAAGTTGTTTTGTATGATTTAAAAAAATTAGCCTTAGACGCTGAACTTCAAAGCATAGATCCAAATATTAGAAACACATTGGATGTGCTTGTCCGTGATTATGAAGATCATGCAAAATTAAATGCTATTGGAAAATTCCTTGTTTACCAGGGTCTTTCTAAACGTCTTAAAACCAGATTATCTTTAGAAAAATTAAATGGAGCTCTTCCCTCTTTTGATCAACAGGGGCCTATCTTTGTCACTGGGCTGCCTCGTTCAGGAACGAGTTACTTGTTCAACTTATTGCACGCTCACTCAAACCTGAGAAGCCCATTTACTTGGGAAATTTTTCAAGCAAAAACAATAGCAAAAAACAATCTTGATGTTTTAATAAAGAAATTAAAAACACGTTTTGAGCTCCTCAGTATCAATCGAGTAGTGCCTGATCTAACAAACATTCACCCAATGCATCATGATCAACCTGAGGAATGTCAGTTGATTACTGCTTATGATCTAAAAAGCATCAGCTTTGCTTATTCTGCAAATTTGCCAAATTACATTAAGGTTATATCGAATGCCTCGTTTGAATCATCCTTCAGGGTTCACCAAATGTTTCTCAATGGATTGAGTTCGGAAGATGGTTCAACCATGTGGCTGCTAAAAGACCCATGTCACATAGAACATATTGATGAGATCTTAAAAGTCTATCCCAATGCTAAATTTGTTTTTATACACCGACATCCAAAATTCAGCGTGCCATCGATCAGCAATCTCGCCTATAGACTTAGGCTTGGTTTCTCAAATCATTCGGATAAAGAGCTCGTTGGTCAGCAAATGCTTTCTTATTGGAAAAGTGCGAGCGAGAAATTATTGGATAGCAGGGGGCTTATTCCAGAAGATCAAATGATAGACATAAGCTTTGATCATTTGGTTGATGATCCATTTAAAACTGCCCATCGCATTTTGGATAGGTTTGCCATTCCACATGATGATGGTTTGAGAAAAAAAACAGGTTCAAGGATAGAAAATGGAAAGCCAAAGTCGAGGCATGTTTACTCTTATGGGGATTTTTTCAAGTCTGCTGGAGAAGTGGAAAGCAAATTCGAGGATTACATTTCCTTTTTTGATCTCTAATTTTTTAGTTG
>Ga0114933_10006822_pt1 | contig 10049 bp, 20 predicted proteins | sample 4SBtaG_FD_89691 | JGI IMG/M metagenome (GOLD analysis project Ga0114933, IMG submission 89691) | Deep subsurface microbial communities from Kolumbo volcano to uncover new lineages of life (NeLLi) - 4SBTROV12_W25 metaG | ecosystem: Environmental > Aquatic > Marine > Volcanic | place: Kolumbo... | reverse complement strand
ACATTTATTTTTGGTATTCTACAAGTATAAAGATAAGATATTAAATCTTTAAATGCTCTTGCCCAACCTTCTTTAGAATCAGTAACAGAAACAACATCATCTGTCTTTTCAAACTCTCTATCTGGAATAGTAGGCAATTTATCTACATACTGTCTTTCAACAGAAAAACCCACACCAGTTCCGTTCATTAAGATATAAAGTATTTCATCAAATGCTTTTGGATTATCAATAGGAATATAAGAGCAATTATAACCGGCAATGTTTTCTCTTTCTAATGCTGTACCGGCAGTCATTAGTGCTCTCATAGAAGGCATAACAGAAAGACCAATAATATAATCTTCTATCTTTCTCCATGTCTCACTATCTATTTCTACATTTAAATTTTTCTTTAGATGTATCTGCATAAAATTACTTAACCTGGATACTGTTTCAATCCATGTTTCTCTTCTGCATTCATCAGGCAACCACCGAGAATATCTAGATAAGTGTATAAAACTTTGATACTCTGTTGGTAAATAATTATTCATCATTATATTCCATCTCCAAAATCATTTCTGCATAGTGTATTACTTTCTCATTATCTTTTTTTCCTTCACCTTTTCTTCTATGTCTTGTAACATATTTAATTATATTACCTTCAAGAAAAGTTAAGTCATTACCTACAATATATTCCACAGGTTGTATCTTACAATCTTTGTAATGACTACCACCTATTTGTTTTAATGTAGCTTGTATTGCTTTCTTTTTTATGTCTGTCTTTTTGAAACCTGTATCTTTAACAGTTTCTTTTATTGCTTCATCCATTAATCCCATTTTTGCTTGCTCCTCATAATATATCATATCAGCATATAGTTTATCAAAGTTCTGTTCATATGTCAAGTCTTTTTTATCTTTACTCATCTTCACCTCTTAACACACTTCTAATTCTATTTCTTAAATACTTATTGTTTTTTGTATTAATAACTTTGTATGCGAATGACCTGGTTTTATTTGAATCTACTCCGGCCATGTCGCATACTGTATTAAAATTTTCACATGTTACTCCTACGTCTGCAAAGAACCATGCCTCTGCTTTTTGTCTATTTACTTTATCATATGTTGTGATAGGTTTTTTAGATACATCTAACAATGCTTGTAATATCACAGCAATAAATAATCTCTTCTCTGAATTGTAAGGTTCAGAATAAAAAGCATTTTCAATTTGTATTATGTCATGTTCTTTTTTCATTATCTAAATATTTTTTTCCTTTACGAGCTTCACTAATTTTTCTTTTAGTTTCTTCTGTAAGTTTTTTTCCTGATTTAGCTTTACTCATTTTTCTTTTAGTTTCTTCTGTTACAATTTTTCCTTTATGAAATTCACCAATTTTTCTTTTAGCTTCTTCTGTATGTTTTTTACTATACATACTATTGTTTTCTCCTAATTGAGCTTCACTTATTTTTCTTTTAGTTTCCTCTGTAAGTTTTTTTCCTGAGTGAGCTTCACTAATGTTTCTTTTAGTTTCTTCTGTATGTTTTTTTCCTATACGAGCTTCACTAATTTTTCTTTTATGAGATTCTGTAAATTTTTTTCCTAATAAAGTTTCACTTATTTTTCTTTTAGTTTCTTCTGTATGAGGTTTGTAATCTTCAGGAGGTCTATAAAACTTACCATTAATACTAGCATTGTAATACCTATCCCAACATTTTTCTTTTCTATTAAACAGAAGTTTAGTTTCTAATTCATACATATCTTTATCTGAACCATATGTAAGAACTCTTCTTTTTACTCCCTCTGGTACAGAATCACTACTAAACTTTTGCCACCTATTAGAAGAATGAGTATACCCATCATCAGGTGTCCCTTTATGTTTACCTAAATAAAACATTTTATTTCTTGAGTCATACCAAAGATAAACAAAAGATTCTTTGTTCATTTAACTTCGTCTACGTTTGGTTCTTTCTCAACTTTAGTAAGATATCTCTTACCGGTTGAATACTGAAAAGCACGAAGTCCTTTACCATCATTAGCATCACTCCAACAATCATGCTTATAATGACAGTAGATACAACCAACGTCAAGCTTATAATTACCAGACTTGCCATCAGGAATATCAGAATAACATTTATCAGGTATATTGGTAGATGACACAACTTTTTTAAGATGTTGTATTCTCTTCTTAGCATTTATCATCTCCAACGAATGTACTTTGGTATAACATATTTCTCCTGTTGATTTATTAATAACTAAAAATCCAGCCTCATCAACACCATTGGCCTCTGCATATGCTGATATCTGTGATATGTAACCAAATGGGTCATCACTGGATAAGTTATTATATTTAAATTTAGTAAAGCCTCTACCGGATGCACTCTTACAATCAACTAATGTGCCATCAATCATACAGTCCTGGTGTCCTACAACTCCTTCTAGTTTAACTTGTTTCTGTTGCTGTGAAACTTTATGTCCTGCAATAGAAGCAAGCATAATTAATAATTCTTCTAATATATATCCATACAAGAATTTAATTCTAGTGCTAGGTGGTATAGGAACTATCTCTGTATTTTTAAAATCATACCATAGCTGTCTATCTGGTTTACCTATTATTGATAGTCTTAATCTTGACTTTTCATGAGGCATCTGCTTTAAAAAATCTTTTACATGTATCTTAACCGAATTAGCAAAGTCATCTATACATTTATCTACTTCTTTTTCAGTTAGTTCTTCATTCTTTTTTTCGAATAAACTGTATATATCTTCTACTATAGTATCTATTTTTTTCATAAATAAAACGTGAGAGACTGCCAAGCTAAACAATCTCCCACTATCCTTTTAGTTAAGAGGCAAAAGGAATTTTTTCGTCTGACTCAGTAGAGTATCCATCAGGTACTACATCAAATGCATCATCTGCATCACCCTGATAAGGAACTAAGTCTACGACCTGTACTTTTTTAAGGTCAGCAGAAACACCTGCTCTACCTTTAAACTTCCACTCATATGTGGTGTATAGTACATTTACTTTAGAACCATTACCAACTAATGTATTCATCATGGTTCTCTTCTGAGCATCAAGAACTTCCGGTGCACTATTTAAGTTACCATCTTTTCTTTTGACGTTTCGTTTGATGCTAACAAAGTCTCCTCTGTCATCACCTTTATTCTTTATAGCAAGACCATCTTTCTCTGCGAGAGCCTTGTTGTCTGCATCCAGATTACCTACATCAATACTCCATGTACCATCTGCATCAAATGTTGTGTTTGGGCTTGTTATGCTTGCCCAATAAGCAGTTCCACTAATTACACTCATAGGTGTATTCTCCTTTTTTGGTTATTAAAATTATATTATAGCATGATTTAACTATCATTGTCAACACTTTTTTTTATTATATCTACATTAAATAATTTCTGGATATTCATTAGATACATTTTCGAAGCCTTATTATCACCACCAGATACTTCTCTTTTGTTAGGTGTGTTCTTTATAATCTTCTTTAACATATCAGTTTTAAATACCAGTGTCCCATATATCTCCTCTCCTATGCAAAGATTATGAAACCAGTAATCTGATTCAGTAGATGTAATACCACTAGGTTTACCATAGCTTTCAAATTCAATCGCTATGTTACCAGTGTCTAACCACATACCTCTTTCAGACTTTACTTCTATCTTCTTATCTTGTAGCATGTCAGCAATAATTTTTTCTTTTACTTTACCATACTTCAAATCTAAATCAAACTTCTTTCTATCTTCTATCTTTGGTTCTAATGTGTCTCTGTCCATGTTACTCCTACTTTGTAATCGTTATCAAGAGGACATCTTAACTTCAATGTCTGTTCAGTTTCTTTAATAGCAATCTTTGTGATACTACAAAACTCTCCCACATCTTTGTTTGCTACTTCAAATTGGTATTCGTCATGAACAGATGCCACTAACTTAACATCAAGCTTTTTATTGTAAACTCTTTTTATGATATGTAGTAACCAATGTTTACAAATAATAGCACCTGCTCCTTGTAGAAGAGTATTTAATGCTGAGTGTGCACTTCTAACTTTTAAGTACCTTCCATCTATAGCTAATATTCTTCCTCTTCTACCAGCAGTTTCTACTTGCTCACGCAATCTTTTTAGAGAAGGTAGGTTAGACAAGAATCTTTTAATTAACATATTGCCTTGCTCCTTTCCAGCTCCTACTATCTTACCTATCTTTTCTGCACCAGCACCATAGAGGAAGGCATAGATAAATGTCTTGGCCTGGTCTCTATTCTTTATTCCTGCTAACTCCATATTCTTAGTGTGTATATCTCCATTCAATATCTCATCTGTATAATTTGTATCATTAAGATAATGTGCAAGACAACGTAACTCTAAACCACTAGCATCAGTGCCTACTAATTTATATTTTGTTGGGTCTGATACAGTCCATAAGTTTCTACACTCCTTTCCATATGGTGAATATGTGGCCGGAACTTGTGCCATGTTTGGTGAGTTATGTGCCATGCGACCAGTAATAGTTCGTAGTGTCATCACTCTTCCATGAACTTTATTATTCTCATCACATGCCTCAATCCAAGACTCCACCATTACTGCTCTCTTCTGCAGTAAAAAATATTTTGCAAATCTTTCTGCAATTAATTTTAACTCTGGCTCTTTAATGGTTTTTAAAACAGCTTCGTTAATTATAATATTATCTTTATCAGTAAACTGTTTTGGTTTCCATCCTCTCTTCATTAACCTATCAGCTATCTGCTGACGAGAACCAATGTTAAATGGTATTTCTTTTGTCTTCGTCTTCATCTCCACAATGGTAGGTTCAAACTCTTCTAACGACCATTGTTCTAAGTCATAGATATCGTCTTTTAGTTTTGCTAATAACTCCTGTGCTTTTTGTATATTAAAAGCGAAACCATTCTTCTCTTGTTGGTCAATGATTAATCTAATGTCATGCTCTAAATCTATAGACTCCTTAGAAAAACCTTTGCTTTCTTTTACTAATTCATTATAAACAGCATGTGTTATTTCTACATCTTGTTTACAATACTTCAGCATATTGTAATCGTACTTAGAAAAGTTTACATCTTCACCACCTTTTAACATGTTTAGTTTTTCACCCCATGCTCTTAGGCTATGTCCTTTCTCTCGTATAGGATTAAACAACTGAGATAAAACTAATGTATCAATAACATCACCTGGTAGTATGTTTGAATTAAGCAGTCTATTAAGAACCGGAACATCAAAAGATAATCCATTATGCATAATAAATTTATCTACTTGCTTTGCCCAGTTATTAAAACTATACATAGTAGATGGGTCAAACACTGTAACGACATTTGTATTTATATCTTTTGCTACAATACAATGTACTTTACTAGGATTAAATCCATCTGTTTCAATATCAAGAACTACTTTCATTTGCACCACACCAACTACACTCTTCTCCTTTACCTATTTCCATTTCACTTTTTTCAACATCACAGTAATGATACCACATCTCATCATATGTGTCAAGTTTTTTTTTATCAAACCACTCCTTGTAACCTTCTATCCAAAGCTGTTTACTTTCTTCTTCTTCTCCTTTGTGACCCCAATACACTAAATGAAAGGCACCACATTCAGGACAAGAAAGATTAGTAACGATAACATGTTCTTCATCTTCCTCACAATCATGGTCACCACCCCAAATTAATTCTGTTCCACAGTTATAACACTTCATATTATAAAACTCCTTGTGCTTGATTATTAAATTCATCCTCAAAAGGATTATCTATTTGAGACATTCTACCAGACTTTTTATCATAATGCAAGTACGTACATACTCCTGTCTCTCCAGTGTATCTATTTTTAAGAATACGAACAGTCGTTGTGTTTGCAGTTACTTCATCATTAGCTTGTTGATTTCTCTCTAAAGCAATAATACAATCAGATAAATGTGCAATGCTGGCACTACCTCGTAAATGAGATAGAGTAACTTCTTTTCCATTCTCGTGACCTAAGTCTCCTGATGGTCTCCTAAGATGCGATACTAATAAAAGACCAACTCCTGTCTCTTCTACCAGTGAACGTAGTTTAGTCATCAATATATCAATAGACTTTCTTTCATCTCCTTCTTCTTGACCACTAACTAAAATAGATAAATGGTCAATAAAAACCCATTTACAATCCATACTAGATATCATGAACCTAACTGTGGCAAGTATCTCATCATTACCTAAAGAACCAAAGTGGTCAAACACAATAAATCTACCTTTGCCTTTTTCTAATCCTATGGTATCTTCTTGCCACTTTAATAATTGTTCTTGAGAAAACTTTTCTCTTATTTCTTTTATGTATAATCTTTGGTTAGCCTCTACAGACATAATATTAAAAGCAGTATTTCTAGTGCTTTCTTCTAATGCTAAAACTCCTACTCTATCTTTTGAGTTTTTAAAAATGTGATGCATTAACTCTCTCATTACAGAAGACTTACCCATGCCAGCACCAGAAGTAAATGTAGTTAACTCTCCTGTTCTCATACCATATGTTTTATCATTCATCTTACTCCAAGGATAAGGTATAGTTTCACAATACTCTTCATCCCATAAAGATAAACCTAAATCTGATAAATTTAAAATGCCAGCAGGTGTGTATGGTTTAGCATTCCACCATTCATTAACGAAGTCTTTTGACTTACCCATCTTGTGATATTCATTTGGGTCTTTATGTTCTAAGTTTACAATCTTGCATTTGTTTGGTTCAAATAACCTAGCAACCTTTTGTGAGGCATCAATACCAGGTTTATCATTATCAAAACATATAACTACATTTTCAAAACTATTTAAGTATCGTAAATGTTGTTTACAATTCTGTACTGCACTTTGTACTCCATTCTTAATTGATACTACTGCCCACTTACTACCTAACATTTCGTAGGCAGACATGGCATCTATCTCTCCTTCAACAATAGTAATATATTTACCACCTGACTTAAATAAATTTTGGCCAAACAGTAAGGCATCTCCTATGTCACCTTGTGACCATATTTTTTTACCTTCAACCTGACGAATCTTCGTGGCCACATGGCTACTATCAGCATTAAAATATTCATAGTAATGATGACTAACTATCGAGCCATTAGTTTTTATTTTTGTCTTATATTTTTTAGCTGTTCTTTCTGATATTCTTCTATCAGGTATAGCTTTATACTCACCACTTACACTGGTGTTTTCTTGTATGTTAATTACTTTACTCTCCATTTTTGCCTCTCCTATATTATTAAATCTTTTATTACAAGAGAAGCAGAAGGCATGCCCATCAGCATGAATATTATAACCTCTACTTGATTCACCACAAGGGCATTCTCCTCTGCTTATCCACTTACTCTCCATTACATCATACCCATTGCGTTAGATAAACCTATTGCAACACCTATGAGTGTATACCATAATAAAAATTCTACCACTTTATATTCCTTTCTAGTTATTTAAATGTATAATAAATCATCATAATAAATATATATAATACCCATAATGATAATAATAATATACATATATTTGTTATATATTTTAATAAATAATTATTAATTATATTATATATTATATATATATATTTATATATTATAGAAAACTTTTTCATAATGTCAAGAGAAATCTTTCAAAGCATTTATATAAAGCTCTTCAGCAGAATCTATATCAAGGCCTATACTATTCCTACAATCTTGTTTTGCATATATTCTTGCCTCTTCATTAGAGCAACCTTCTCTTTTATATTCTTTAAATAGTTTTCTATACATTTTCTTCTCGTCTTTATCCCATAAATTATTCATCTTCTTCTTCCTCATTATAAAGAAACATACCAATATCATACGATATCTCATCTGCCTCTTCATCATCTATCAACTCAGGCTTTTCATCTGATACTTCTATAGTGTCAAAGCCTGTATCTTCCTCTGTCCAAGTATCAATCATATTATTATCAATATATTCTTGAACCTGTTCCATACTCCAATCCTTAGGTACTTCTACTAAGGTTGAATATTGTACTTCTTTTTTACCTAAAATTCTATAACATTTTGTATCTATTGTCATTGTAATTCTCCTAATAATTATACAATAAAAAAAATAAACTTGCAAGTAGTAAGGCCGGAAAAATATTATTTAACCATAAATATTTATTTTGTTTGGTATCTCTAAAATACTTTCCGGTAGCTTTAAATCTTCTTTCTCTTGCCTTATCCACCTGTCTTAAAATCCTTTTTTAAATGCTCTGCATCTGGCATCTCTGCATCTCCTAACCATACACCATCAGAGCTGTTGGTAAGTTTTTTTCCATCATCTCTCTCAACTCCTATTTGCCTACGCAATTTATAATTCTCATCATTTAATTGTTTTATTTTAACATAAGAATTACGTAATTGTTCTTGTAAATCTCTTACATTCTTTTCTAATAAGTTTATAAACACTGGGTCGTACATTATACACTCCTATTTTCTTGTTAATAAATATGCAAGTAGTATGATAAATATTCCTACTACTACTCCACCTAAAAAATAATATATCATTAGTATTTGTTCCATTAATTCACTCCTTCAATCGTTACTCCTTCTTGTTGAGCAAAAACCATATCTACTCCCCAAGATTTCAAAGTTTGTAATGCCTCTTCTTTTGTTTCAAACTTCAGTATATTATTCTCCTCATCTACGAGTTGGTCAACCGGATATGTTTCAGTCCACTTAGCTTTTCTTAGCCGGTTAATATCGTTATATCTATGATGTGCTATCACATACATCTTTATCTCTCCTTCTATTATACTTCTTTTTATTCTTCACAATCCTTTGCCTATATCTTGTGTCAAGTAAATTTTTTGCTACAAGATTTGGTACTCTTACTATAGGTTTTATTTTTGTCATACAAGTATATACGTTTATTATATCATACATAATCATTCTGTGCAACTCTCATATCTTAATCTCTTGTATATGTATATCTAAATAATCTGCCATCAAGTATCTTATTTCTGTATAGCAGTCATCACATAGTAAAAGATTACTTGCTCTGTTTTCCATATCTTCTGGATATGCTTTATTAGAGCAACCTTTTCTTTGACATTGAATTTTTTTACTCATATATTTAACTCCTTTACTTTCATTTCCCAAACAAACTCTCCATCATCATTAGAATCTTCAAATGATATAACATCATTACCATTATAATCTTCAAGAAAGGTTATATCTATTTCAATACCACGAGATTTTAATAAATCATTAATTACATTAACACTATATTCTAAAGCATTAGACTTGTAACTATCATTAAATTTAATTTTTTTACTCATCTTTATCCTCCAATAATTTTCTTGCTTGTACTAAAGCTCTTTTCTCTGCAAAGGATATCACTTTCTTCTCTCCGGATAGTGCACCTATCTTTGGAAGTTTAGTGTCCTCCACGAGCTTTATATCCGGTTTAAACGATACTTCATCTCCAAAGAAGTAATCCTCTAGCTCGTGGAATCCTCCTATATGTAGAAAGATTTGTGGTACAGTAGTATGGCCGGCCTTTTTAAATCTCCTAACCTTTTCTGCAGTATCCAATACTCTCTCTTCATATACCTCTTCCATATCATCTAGTATTGACTTGGCCTCTGCACAATAGGTGCAGTTCTTTTGTGTGTAAATAATATATTTAATCATCATCTTCCTCCTCTACTTTGCTAGGGTCAAATGCTTTTGGGTCTGTATGACATACATAATCACTATGCCAAAACTGTTGGTACTTACCTTGGTCTGCTCCATAGTCGTGTACACCACCTTCTTTCTTTAGGTCATAGTGACTAATAGCTTCATTAAAAGCATCTTGTAATCTTATTATATCTCCTAGATGTATATACTCCCAAGCACCTTCATTAATTGAATCATCTATCTTCTTTAATTTATTAATTAAGTTTAATGTTACTGCATCTATTGTTGGTTTACTTTTTGTTGTCATAAAATTTCTCCTCTATATTTTTTAAGTTATAAACATATGAAAGTATATCCTCTTGAGTATATCTTTCAATAGCATTATCTCCTACTAATGATTCCATTAGTTGTTCATATTTTT
>Ga0114933_10006820_pt1 | contig 10051 bp, 15 predicted proteins | sample 4SBtaG_FD_89691 | JGI IMG/M metagenome (GOLD analysis project Ga0114933, IMG submission 89691) | Deep subsurface microbial communities from Kolumbo volcano to uncover new lineages of life (NeLLi) - 4SBTROV12_W25 metaG | ecosystem: Environmental > Aquatic > Marine > Volcanic | place: Kolumbo... | reverse complement strand
GGTTATATCCTGTAAAATCTTTTCAATTCTTTCCTCTATGTTGGAAGCGACTAATCTACATAAATCTCCCCATGTTTTCTCCTCCCCATTAATAACATATAATGCTCTTTTTTCATTTTTCCTAAGAGTTTCTTGTTGGTGGAATAATTCTAAAAATTCTTTATATTTGTCTTTAACTATGTGAATATTGTTATCATATAAATAACTAAGTAAAACATATAAATTATAAACAAATGATTTATCAAATTTCTTTTTGGTGGGATGGGTTTTCAACACTTTACCCCATTCACTTATAATTTTCTTAAAATCATTTAAATTAGCAGATTCTTTTTTATACATAGTGTCCCAAGAATCTTGTGTCCCCCCTCTTTTATTAGTTTCATAATATAATAACATCACTAATAATTCATCATCATACATTCTACTTTTCTTTATACTAATATAATCAGTAATAGTATTGAATTTAGTGGATATTTCTCTTATAGTATCAGCAACTACAGAATTAATACAATTTCTTTGTTCTTGTCTATTCCAGGGTTGACCTTGATTCACTTTAATACCTAACTCATGCATCTGTAATAATGACATGGAACTATATGTAGTAACGGTTAATTTCTTTTTAAGAAAAAGACTTTTATCTTTGTCGTGCGAATATTTAACTTTTATCTCTCCGTTTTTATATTTAGTAATGGTTTGACTCCTATTATTCCCATCAATTGAGATGTATTCAAACCCTCTATCCAGTAATCCTTTAAAATAGTCTGCATCCTTATGTCTATTTTTTTGTAAGGCAATATGATAACTAGCACCAATATTAACTAAAATAATAGAATGGGATACCATATTTTTATAAATGGAATCGATAAAATTTAATTGGTTTTCTTTATTCCAAGAATTCCTCCTCTGGTATCTCGGATCAATAAAAATCTTCTTTGCTTCAATTTTGTTTATTATATCTTCAATATAATCTTTTTCAGTTGTAAATTGAACTTCTTCAGCCATATCAATGACTATTTCATTTTTAGTTTTGGTTGCCATAATTATTTTTTTTTATTAACGATTTTTTTAAACTAATTCTTCTACTATACCGATTATTTCACTAAATACTAAAACTGATGCGGCTACTATCAAATCAAAAGGGATTAATATGTATCCTATAATTCTTATACCACTTTTAATAAATGAAATAATTTGATGCCATTTTTGATTGGGCATCTTTTCCATATTTTTATCTTTTTTATATAAATCTTCCATAGGTATTATTTTTGGGGTTAATGGATTTTTTTTATTAGTTAATTCCTCATAATAAGGATTTAATTCTCCAGTGTAAGGGTCATGTGTTGGTATCTCTTTTTTCATAATTTTAATATTCGTCTATTTTAACTTCAACAGTAGTCATAATGGTTTTATAAAGTGTTACATCATTATCTTTACACCATTTAATAAATTCTTCATTAGTAACCTTGAATAAGGTAGTGCCAAAAGTTTCACGAAAATGTGGTAGATAACTTACTGGTAAGTTATAACTTCTTCTTCTACAACTTCCATCATGACTATGTGTTTGTATAGGTACGTATTTTTCCATATTTTTAATTTTTCCAAAAAACTTGTATAGATAATAAAATAAAACATAATATTAGAGATATAAATGTTTTCATCGTTATCCCTTCATTCATAAAATAACTTACACATGCCGCATATACTGCAATACCTATACCAAACCCTATAAATCTAGCGGGCCATAATAAACCATCAAATGAGGCAACAGTATACTTTGTTGCCCATATATAACAAAAAGAAAGGGGAATACCTATTAATGCCATTACCCATTCATGGTCTTTACACCATTTCCATAAAAATTGCCCGTTTAGTTGAAACCAAGTAGTAAACTGAGCAACTAAAAATATAAAAGACCCTATTAACAGTAACTTAAGATTCATTGTAATTCTAATAATTTTTGTGTAACTTTTTCTTTCGTTAACCACCCCTCCGGATCTTCCATATCAGACCCCCAAACTTCAAAAGTAGTTGTTCCATCCCCATATAACCCTTCTCCACCACCAACAATAGAGATCCAGTGATCTTCTCCCCCATTGGGGTTAGGGAAACCAAATGACCCTTGAATTGCTCCTGGTACCACACCATGAGGTAAAAATTGTATATCTTCAAATATATACACATCTAATATATCGGCAGCTTCTCTATGAGTAAACCCCATATCTACCACTAAAGAATTAAAACCATCCTTTTTGGATAATTGGTTTACGTAATCTAAAATTTTTTGTGGTATTGATTTCATATAAACAAAGATAGAAAAAAAATTCCACTTATCCAAATAAATTATAAAAAATCATTATCTCGTAACTCGTCTTCGGTAGGGTACCCAATCAATTTTTCACAAATTGCACAGACTTTACGTACTGTTTTACTTTTATTGTGAAATTGGATAATGGTATGGGAATGATCGCATTGATGTTGGATATTTTTTAAGTCGTTTTTTAAGGATCTTATGTTATCCTTTATTTCATTGACTTTTCTTTTGTTCTCTTCCATAATAGTATTTTAACTATTATCAGATCATCTAAACTAAAAACACTGACTTAATCAGATATTTATGTTTATAAATATATCTTTTATAGATAAAGTAGTTTTAGTCTGCAGAATTTTCACTATAAATTTTAGAAATCCTTTCCCGAGCATAGTCACAAAATTTTTCCACTAAATCTATCCCAATATATTGTCTTTTCATTTTAGAGGCTGCATAGGATGTCGTCCCAGTTCCAGAAAAATTATCTAAGACAATATCATTTTCCCTACTATAAAGATCTATAAAGAAAGCAGCAAATTCAGTAGAAAAAGTGGCTTCATGCCCCTCTACCTTTCCATCATTATTTTTTGCCTCTAAAAAATTATAATAATTATTATAATATTTCTGACCAGTTCTAGATATAGAAGATACTTTTTTATTGGCTTTGAATTTAGGGGTTTTGGCAAAAATATAAACCATTTCTACAATCCTAGTTAATCTATTAGGGTGACCCGTTACAGGCATTGCAGATTTCTTTTTCCAAGCAATAGTGTCATAAATTCTTAACCCAGTATTTTCAAATACTTTATTAATTAAATCATATGGTAAAGAAGGATTAAAAGTAGTATAACTAAAATTAAATGCAATTACACCATCATCTTTTAATATTCTTTCATATTCTTTAAAATTCTCTATCATCCACTCTAAATAATCGTCTACTGATTGATTATCTTTCACTTGATCTTTAGCACCAGGATATTTATGATTATCTTTACGAATAGATGCTAAATAAGGTGGTGAAGTTAGAATTAAATCTATACTATTCTTACTTAATTTTTTCATAGTTTCTACAGTATCACCACAATAAATTTGATTGGTGGTTAACCCTATATTACTTTTTTCTGCTGGATTATTATAATATTCCAACTTAGATAATAATAAAGTATCAGAATTTAAAGGTGGGTGTTCTTCTATCTTAGTAATAGACTTTATCATTTCAGGGAATAAAAGAAACTGATGTGCAGTCTTCTTTTTACGCTTAGGTATTTTCATAAAACTATTTTAATTTATACTATCTTCTGATGATACATTTATAGAGATACCATCCTTCTCTTCTAATTGTTTTTCCATTACAAACCAACTATCTTCATAATCATCTCTACTATCCTCTTCTATTTGATACGCTGGCACAACATCTAACAAATATAATGAATTTTTTGTGGTTTTACAAAGAATATCATCATTTTTTAATAAAAATTCTTTCATATCATCAATATCATTGGTTATGTAATCCATAAATTCTTCATGTTTTTTACCAATAAATGCTGGTGTACACTTCCTAAACTCATCCATCTCAAATGTAAATTCAGGTGTGCTTTGAACTATTGTAAACGTCTCTATTTTTTTGATTTTAATCTCCACTTTATTATCATTATATTAATAAATATTTCATTATTATCTCACCCATACTATTTTCACTATTTGTGACAAAAGTATGACATTTCATTTAATTCTTATTTTAATGTCATGTGGTGCTTTTTCGTCTCCCCCAAAATAAGGGTAAAGATAATATTTTCTGTATGTACCATCACAACTTCTTTTAGTTTCCTCACATAAATTTCCCACACATATTATATAACTACTATCGGTAAAAGTAATAGAATAGTCATAAGGTTGGTTAAGATTTATAGTAGTTATCTTATCAAAGGTGAAAATTCCATGCATATGTTTAAACCACAACACCTCTAAACTATCATTTAACCATCTCCACCCTAATCTCATAGAATAATAACTATGATCACAACCACAATCACTTAATCCATAAAGTTTATTAACATCATATTGGTTTACAGGGTCATCTGTTTGGTATAGAGCGGAAGAATCAAATATTGCCTTAAAAGTTAAATGATTGGTCTTAGTGGTATTATATGCAGTAGTTGAACGATGTCTATTTTCTTTGATCGTAAATACTCTATAACCTAAATCATCAATTTTCTTACACGCATTAAGAGATAAGAAAAAAATATAAATTAAACCTAATATAAAAATTCTTTTCATCATAAATAATCGTGATAAAATAAATCTAACTGATCACCATGTTGGGGTTTTTTAATGTCATTCTCCCCATAATTCATAATCAATAACTCTTCTCCCATATTTTGTTTAACCCCACTTTTCGCCGCAGCAGCTTTAGCAAATTCTTTTTTCTCCCAAACGTAATCATGCTTAGGAAACCATTTACCTAATAAAGTAAAATCATAATAACTTAAAGAAAATAATCCTTCCATATTTTTTAAAGTATCTGCCAACCTTTCATGATCATTTCTATCAAAATCATGGTTAGAATAATAGTTCTCAGTCTTCCAATACGGTGGGTCTACGTAGAAATAACTTTTATCACCATCGTATTTTTCTATTACTTCTTGAAAATCTAAATTCTCTACAAAAGTTATTTTGTCAAAATGTTCTCTATATTTAGGATTTTTTAATTTATCCATAAAAATTAAAACCTTACACCTATACTTACCCTTATAGTCAGTATAACTGGAGGTTTCTGGTTTAGACCCAGAAAAAATCTGTGTTAATACATATACATACTTAGAAGCAATCTCATATTTATTTTCTTGAGTTATTTGAATATTACTATGGAATACTTCTTGTTGGTATTCTTTAAACATTTTTTCATATTCCGGTGGTGTGTTTTCTACACCCAATTGTTGACAAGGGTATTTACTTAATTCATCCCATAATTTATCATAATCTTCGGCACAACAATCAAATAGATTTGCGTTTAATCCATTGAAATCATTGTAGACTACTGTTTTAAGATTAGGGTATTTCTTTAAATCCATATTAAAAAATACCCAAAACATACCACTAAAAGGTTCAACATATGTTTCAATATCTCTAGGGATAAAGGGGACTATCCATTTCCCAATACGTGCCTTTCCACCAATATAACTTATCATTTACTATTTTTTATTTAAGGTAACACTCTAATCTAAAAATGTCAAGTATTTTACACTTAAAATTAACATCTTTTTTTAAATATACGATTATTTTTCCATTTTTTCAATAACCTCTTCAATAATACCATATTTTACCGCTTCATCTGCAGTTAACCATAAATCTCTACTTGCGTCTTCCTTAACCTGTTCGGGGGTTTTATCACAATAACTACCTAACAAACCAAAAAGTATATCATTATATTTTTCTGATTCTGCTAAAGTAATTCTAATGTCTTGAATATTACCTTGTGCACCAGAACTAACTTGATGTAACATTACTTTACTATGTTTTAGGGAAAATCTTTTTCCTTTCTGGCCAGCACCTAATAAAACTGAACCCATAGATGCAGCCATACCCGTATTAACAGTAATAATTTCTGAATGTACGTAATTCATTACATCAATCATAGATAAACCACTTTTAACACTACCACCAGGACTATCAATATACATTGTAATATCAGTATTATTATTTTGATCCAAAAATAATAATTGTGCCTGCACCACAGTACTCATACCATCATTAACTGGACCCGCAACCCACAATATTCTATCCATCATTAATCTTGAGAATATATCCATTTGTGTTACTCTCATTTCTCTCTCCTCTAATATATAGGGGGTTAGTGCCGCACTAGGGGAATATAATCTATCTTGTAATTTTTCCCAATAATGGAATTGTAACCCGCTAATCCCTAAATGTTTCATAGCATAATTTTTAAATTCGCCATAATAATCTTCTGTACTTAAATAATCCATCTTTTTTTTTATTTTAAATTTTAAATATATGTTTTATAATTTTCTTGTGTCATCACCACCATAATTGTGTTTATAAATCTCGTTATGTTTATCTGAATTTGTATCAGAATCTTTGGTATGTATATCCATTTTATTTTCCATAACAGGTAAGAGGACATCTTCCCATAAACCTAAATTGTAAGTATGAGAAGTTTTTTTTTCTTCATTAAAAAATTTCACCATTAAATGACCTAATGGTGCAATATAAATCTCCTCAATGATACGAGGAGCACCATCAATTCTTAATTTAGGGTATAATTGATAACTATTTTTCATTATTTTACTGTTTAGTATTATTAAAAATATTTTTAATCTTTTCTAGAATACTCATAGAAGGCTCACCAAAATCTACTTTTTCAAATTCTTCACAATTAATAAAATCTTCTTTCAATTTGAATACTATAGATATTCTATGATATCCCTCGAAAATGGGTGCATATTCTCCTTTATTAATTACCCATTTAAATTCTAACTTTTCATGACTTAAAAATCCATCTTTACAATATATACCCCTATTAGAATGAGTTATACTATCTAAAATAATTTGATTGTATTTTACCCACCATTGAGTGTTAAATAAATTTTCAATAAAAGAGTTATATTCATCAACCGAAGTAAAATTATCATAAAAAGGATCACCACTCCCCCACTTACTTTTAGTTGGGGATACTTTTATGATTGGTTCGGAGTAAAGTCTATATTTTTTAAGTTGGTTTTTACTATATTTTTTTAATTCATATAGATTCCCATCTTTATCGATTGCATCCGACTTAATAAATTTACATTCACTTAAAATGGGTTTAAATCGTTCTGCGTTTTTATTTAAACTAACTAGTTTAATAACATTATTTTTACCTTCCCCTGCCCAACAGAGTCTAGGTCTTTTCATGTGCCTACTCAAACCATAAGCCCTAAAAATATATTCTTCAAATTCTTTTCTTGTCTTCACTCTTTTATTATCATTATTTAATTAGTAACTACCGATTCCACTTCTTTTAAAGTCTCGGATAATAACTTTGTTATTAAGTAAGGATCCGCATTAGATGCAGGTCGTCTATCTTCTAAATAACCTTTCCATCCATCGTTTACTACCCCTAAAGGTATTCTAATACTTGCACCTCTATCCGAAACACCATAACTAAATGTATCAATATTTGCAGTTTCATATTCACCTGTTAATCTTAATTCATTAGATGACCCATAATTTTCAATAAAGGTTAGGTGCGTGGTTTTAAGATTCTCACATATCGCAGTGAAATATTCTTTACCCCCTTCTACTCTCATTCTATTATTAGAAAAATTAGTATGTAATCCACTACCATTCCAATCCCCTAATACAGGTTTAGGGTGGAATTCTACGTGTACGTCATATTTCTCACAAATACGTTGTAATAAATACCTAGTTAACCACAAATCATCACTAGCTCTTTTACATCCTTTACCTAGTATTTGGTACTCCCACTGACCTAACAACACTTCCGCATTGATTCCTGTTAGTTTTAAACCTGCAGACAAACATGCATTTAAATGTTCTTCTGCCAAATTTCTTCCATTTACATTCCTAGTGCCTACTGAACAATAATACAACCCTTGAGGGTCGGGATTACCATCTTTAGGAAAGCCTAATGGTTTACCATCTTTAATTAATGTATATTCTTGTTCAAAACCGAACCAATATTCTTCTTCATTACCTAATAAATGACGATTATTGGATATATGTGGAGTACCATCTGGATTTAATACTTCACATAATACTAAAAATGCTTGTTGACGTTGAGGGTCAGCAATTACCCTTACTGGTTGTAATAAACAATCAGAAAAGTTACCTTCCGCTTGTCGAGTGGAAGATCCATCGAATGACCAGGTAGGTAATTCTTCAGGACAAGGACCATTTTCTCTTAAAGTATTATATTTAGGATTAGCAGTTGGATCAAAATTCCATATTTTTGTCTTACTTCTTAAGTTAGACTCTGGTTGGTATCCATCCAACCAAATGTATTCTAGTTTAACTAACATTTTATTTTTTTAATTTTTTTTATTTTTCCCAAAACTTTTGGTTTTTTAATTTTACATAAATATTAAAAGGTTGGTATATCATTCCGATTACAAACCCATACATCGCCATAAAAGTTAATATGACTGGTAGTAAAGGAATATGTCCACCATTATATTCCTCCATTATTTGTGGGGTTGCCCATATAATCTGAACAATACCTAATAATGTAAGTAATACTTTAATTTTACCTCTTTTATGTTCGGTAAATAACCATTTTAAATAGGAAGGTTTATTGTTATTTTTCATCTTTTTTTTATAACTTTATTTAAGTTGTGGAGGATATCGGAGTCGAACCGATGACCTCCTGCGTGCAAGGCAGGCGCTCTAGCCATCTGAGCTAATCCCCCATAACTATAAATATCTCATGCTAATGATTTATTTTTCTTATTATTGATTTTGGCTTGATCTTCCTCAATTTTCTTTTGTTCTAATAAAGTAACTATACTTTCTTTTATACTCATATAGTGATCAATACTATATTGTCTTAAAACACCACTAAATGTTGTTACATCTGGTTGTGATATTGTTAATTTATCTTTATCTAATTCATAAACTATCCTCGCTAATAAATCTTTAACCACATATTCTTTTTGTTCGTTTTCTAATTTATCAAAAATCGGTTCGTTTATTTGAATTATAACATCATAATCTGTCATAAATTTAACTATGTCTTGTGCTTTGGTTACAGTCCCAAAGTCTTTAATAGTATTATTTGAAAGTATTTTGATATTAATAAATTCAGGAATATTACTTTGTCTTATCTGAGTTTGAAACTCATCTAGTGTCTCTTGATAGACTTCTTCAAATTTTGCCATTTTTTATAAATTTAATAAATTGATTATTTTATTTAAAAATACTACATAATAATCAAAAAATCAATTTTTTAACTGGTTAATTATTTCTTTTTCTTCCTCACTTATGTTTTTAGGTACATCTAACCATATTTCTATTAACATATCTCCTTGTTGGTTTTGTCTTTTTAATCCTTTTTTAGGGACTCGAAGTATATGCCCTATTTCTGTTCCCTCTTTAATTTTAATACGTATCTTCCCATCAATTGTCTCTACTTCTTTAGGTGTACCTAATACTATTTCTTTATAAGTTAAAGGTAATCGTACATGTAAATCTACTCCTTTTCTTTTAAAGGTGGGGTGAGAAACTTCTACAATATTAATAATTAAATCCCCATTGATACCTTGTGGAATAGCATTACCTTTTCCTTTTACTACTAAAGATTCCCCATCTAATATTCCCGCAGGGATATCAAATTCTAAAGTTTCTTCACTCAAAAGTGTCCCATTTCCTCCACATGTTTTACAAGGATTAATAATAATATTTCCTTTACCTGCACATTTACCACAATGTACCGTATTTCTTATTCTACCAAAAGGCGTGTTTTGGATTTGATTTATTACACCTGCACCGTTACAAGTAACGCATCGTTGAGTTTTCCCACCACTATTATTACATGGTTTACATTCACCATTTCTTTTATATTTAATCTTTTTATGGGTACCAGTAAAAATATCTTCTAATTCTAATTTTATATTTACTCTAATATCAGCTCCCTTTTTCATTTGTTTTCTTCCCCTATTACCAAAGGGATTACCACCAAAAAACGAATTAATAATATCGTCCATGTTCATATTACCCCCACCAAAT
>Ga0114933_10006818_pt1 | contig 10053 bp, 8 predicted proteins | sample 4SBtaG_FD_89691 | JGI IMG/M metagenome (GOLD analysis project Ga0114933, IMG submission 89691) | Deep subsurface microbial communities from Kolumbo volcano to uncover new lineages of life (NeLLi) - 4SBTROV12_W25 metaG | ecosystem: Environmental > Aquatic > Marine > Volcanic | place: Kolumbo... | reverse complement strand
GAGCTTGCCACCAATCTTCTGGCGCGAGTAAGACGCACCCAATACCTCATGATCGGTTTCAGCTTGGTCGGGCTCTCGTTTGCTGCCATCGCCATGTGGATCAGCCTTTCCAATGATCAGGGAAGGAATACTCAGTTCTTGTTCTACATCGGAACGACTATTCCCGTCGTAATCGGCATTATTCGCCAGCGAAAACAGAAGGCATTTTTGCGTTCATTGATCGAAGCTGAGTAGGCGAATCAACCGTGACTTCGCAATTTCGGTAGAACTAATACGGTGCTGATCGATAGATGGCTTCCCCACCATTCTCAGCACCAACAGTTTGTAGACCAGATGAGCGACCAGAAAATCATTTTTTCGATGCTCGGCGTTGGCAAGATTTACAAGTCGACCCGAAAGCAGGTTCTCAAGGATATTTACCTCTCCTTTTACCACGGAGCCAAGATTGGCGTCCTCGGTTTGAACGGGGCTGGAAAAAGCTCCCTCCTGCGCATCATCGCAGGATTGGATGACGACTATCTCGGAGAAATTCAGGCCCAGAAGGGGATCACGTTTGGATACCTTCCACAGGAACCCGAACTGGATCCTGAAGCCACCGTGCTCCAGATTGTTGAGGAAGGAGCTGGCGAAGCTGTCAGGCTGATGAACGCATACAATGAGGTCGCTGAGAAATTTGCGGAGCCTGATGCGGACTACGAAGCGCTGATGGAAGAGCAGGCGAAACTGCAGGACAAAATCGATGCCATGGGTGCGTGGGATCTCGAGAGCAAGCTGGAAATGGCGATGGATGCTCTACGCTGCCCTCCTTCGGATGCCAAGATCGGCGTGCTGTCGGGTGGTGAAAAGAGACGGGTTGCCCTCGTCCGCCTCCTTCTGCAGGAACCGGATGTGCTGCTATTGGATGAGCCAACGAACCATCTCGACGCCGAGAGCGTGGCCTGGCTGGAGCAGCATCTCGCTCGATATGCGGGAACGGTCATCGCCGTGACGCACGATAGATATTTCCTCGACAATGTTGCTGGCTGGATCCTCGAACTGGATCGCGGAGAAGGCATTCCTTTCGAAGGCAACTACTCATCCTGGCTCGAACAGAAGAAAAAGCGTCTCGAACTCGAAGAGAAGCAGGAGTCGAGGAAGCAGAAGGCACTTGCCTCGGAACTCGAGTGGGTGCGCCTGTCCCCGAAAGGTCGTCGCGCCAAGAACAAGGCTCGTATCACGGCCTATGAGAAAATGGTCGAAGAACAGGGACAGAAACGTCAGGATGAGGTCCAGATACCCATCCAGCCGGGTCCGCGTCTCGGACAGCAGGTCATTCAGGCTGAGAGTGTCGCGAAAGGATATGATGATCGTCTCCTCTACGACAACCTGAACTTTTCCCTTCCTCCTGGAGGAATCGTCGGAATAGTGGGCGCCAACGGAACGGGTAAAACGACACTCTTCCGGATGATCACCGGTCAGGAGACTCCGGACGAAGGGACATTCTCAACCGGGGACACCGTCCAACTGGGGTACATTGATCAGGATAGACCCCTCGACGGCACGAAAACCGTCTGGCAGGAAATCACGCACGAAGCCGAATTTATTTCGCTCGGTGGACGCGAAATCAACTCCCGCGCCTACGTCGGACAATTCAACTTCTCGGGCAGCGACCAGCAGAAGCTAGTCACCGAACTTTCGGGAGGAGAGCGCAATCGCGTCCACCTCGCCAAAATGCTCAAGGAGGGCGCCAACGTGCTTCTTCTCGATGAGCCGACGAACGACCTCGATGTAAACACACTGCGCGCCCTCGAAGTGGCGCTGGTTGATTTCGTCGGTTGCGCCGTCGTGATTTCGCATGATCGCTGGTTCCTGGACCGCATTGCCACCCACATCCTGGCATTCGAAGGAAACAGTGAGGTGGTCTGGTTCGAAGGCAATTACTCCGATTACGAAGAGAACCGGAAAGAGCGTCTCGGCATGGAAGCAGATCAGCCACACCGCGTGAAATATCGTCACCTGACGAGGTAATTCGTGGCCAGCACTGTCGACATACTGATCCGGCCCGTCGAGGACCGGGATCGGGAAGCGGTCTGGAGCATGTTCAGAGACATCGTCAAACGAGGCGACACCTATGCCTTTTCTCCGGACACTTCACGTGAGGAAGGCCTGGCCATCTGGATAGATCGACCTCACGTGACGTACGTGGCTGAAATGGAAGGTGTAATTGTGGGGTCCTATTTCGTCAAGGCCAATCAACCGGGCCTCGGGTCACATGTCTGCAACGCCGGATACATGGTCGATGCGTCCGTGCGTGGACGAGGCATCGGCAGGTTGATGTGTTCTCACTCTCTGGACGTGGCACGTGATCTGGGCTACCGGGCCATGCAGTACAATTTCGTGGTTGCAACAAACGAGTCAGCCATGCATCTCTGGAAGAGCTTGGGCTTCCACATCGCGGGAACGCTGGACAAAGCCTTCAACCACCGCGATTTCGGTTTCGTTGATGCGCATATCATGTACCGGACGCTATAATGGAGCCTACCCAGTAAGCTCTGTTCATCGACTGTCCGGCACACTGAAATGAAAAAAACGCTCGCCCTTGAAGAGATTGGCCTTTTCGGCCTCTCCCTGTTCATGTACTACCAGCTTCCCTATGGTTGGGGGCTTTTCGCCCTCCTCATTCTGCTTCCAGACCTCGCGATGCTGGGATATCTGGTAAACACGAGCATCGGAGCAATCCTGTACAATGTCGGGCATCATCGAGGCCTGGCAATTCTGCTGTGGGGAGTGGGTTATTACGTCGGTATTTCGTGGCTGATGCTTGTCGGTGTGATCCTGTTCTCACACGCGTCGATGGATCGAATGGTCGGATACGGCCTGAAATACGCCGATTCCTTCAAGCACACTCACCTGCAGGAGATTCCCGACAAGGTCGGCTCCTATTGAATCAAACTGCCGGCCGGCACGCTGTGCACCTGGAACCCGTACTCCAGTGGCGTTATTGACCCGATTCAAACTCGATCAGGAATTGCCGCGCGCGTGGGAAGCTGCCTTCCAGCGTGAATGGATTATGCTCGCCTCCTTCGTAAAGGAAACTGTCAAACGCGGGTGAAAGGTGGCCTGCCTGCTGCATGGCAACGATCATACGTTCCGCCTGGGAGACGGGAACGATGGAATCAGCCGTTCCATGATGAATCTGCAGGCGCGCCATGCGATCTGCAAAAATGGCCGGGGAGCGACGCACCAGTTCCTCCCGGATGCGCTCCAGACTGATCAATCCGTCGCGATACGGAATGACGAACTCGTCTGACAGGTAGTCCAGTCCGGGAAGGCTCCGCGGCTGCCCCTGCAAAATTTCTGCAGTGACATCCTGTACGAATGGGCCAAAAAAATCGGTCGGTCCAAAGAAATCCAAAATACCATCGATCCTGGGATCGCGAGCTGACATGAGCATACCCACTCCTGCGCCTCGACTGAACCCCAGAACTGCAACGCGTTCTCCATCGACTCCCGGCTCGACTTGTTTGGCCACTTCGATCAAAGACAATGCATCGTCGACGTCCCTGTCCCACGGGCTGGCCGGGCCTTCGGACTGCCACTCGGTCCCCTGAAAATCCAGCGTCTCGTCTCGAAAAGAAGGGATCACGTAAACAAAACGATCCGAGATATCAGAAAACAATGAGGTCAACAGCAACACCTCGTTGTCTACGCTCACGCCATCGTCTCCACCATGGGAGTAGACCAGGATGGGTGTGGAGCCGGGCGCAAGATTGTCCGCAGAGACGACGGCTCCGTAATGTTTCAAGCTTCCCACATCATGAGAAACGATGCGAACCGTGGCTGGATTTCCATTTAGAGTCACGGCCTCAGTTCTGATCACGCTTACGTTGGTCGCCGAGACCGTTCGCCCGGCCCAGTCGCCCAACACTGATTGAATTTCGCTTTCGGTTGGTTCGGCAAACACCTCCGTCAGATTTACACCCGCTACAACATTTTCATCTACAAAGCTGGATGAGATCTCACAGCCGGTGATGAACATGACGAAGACCAGTAAGATCGGTGTGTTTTTCAATGCAGTAGGTGGGGATTGTGGCGATTATCCCTGAAAATGTACGGATGATATACCGAAAAGAAACGAGGGTTCGTTGAAAGAGTATTGTGAACGCATGGAGAGTTCATCAAAGGCATAAGATTTCTTATTTAGATTTAGTCTAAATAAAAATAAGATTCGTAATCGCCTAAAAAGACCTTTACAGGGACGTTTATGAAAAAGCCGAAACTCCTTTCTCCGATCGTTTTCGCATTTTTATTTTTTATTTCCAGTGGGGTCTCTTCAGGCCAAGACCCGACACAAGGTGGCGGTGATGGCGGTGTCCGGGGCACAATTGTCGATGTAGAAACCGGGGTACTCCTCGAAGGCGTGCACATCACGATAACCGGTAGTCAGAACGGCACCGTTACGAACAAGTTTGGAGAATTTCTTCTGGACCCCGTTAGCGAGGGTGAGATGTCACTCACAATTTCCGCCCTCGGATATAAGGTCCAACAAGTCACCGTCCAGGTGGCCGCTGCTCGAACTTCCCATATTCGAATAGAACTGGACATCGCCGTAATTCCCATCCCCGAAGTCATGGTCGAGCATGAGAACATGATCGGTGGCAGCGTTGGGCTGGACAACATGCCCGGCTCCGCGCATAGAATAACGCTTCGATCAATTCAGAAGCATCAATACTCCGATGCCGGAAGACTGCTTCGCAGCATTCCGGGAATAAATGTACAAGAAGAAGATGGCTATGGACTTCGCCCCAACATCGGAATCCGCGGAACGGGTTCAGAAAGGAGTGCCCGCATCTCGCTGATGGAAGATGGCGTACTGACCGCACCGGCACCGTATACGGCTCCGTCCGCCTACTATTTTCCTTCTATTGGCAGAATGCAGGAAATTGAAGTCAGGAAGGGATCCAGTCAGATAGCATATGGACCGTATACGACAGGTGGAGCAATAAATTTTCTTTCGACGGCAATCCCTGATGGCACATCGATCAAACTGAAAGCAGCAGGCGGCAGCGAAGAGCATTTTACAGGCCATTTGCAGGCGGGATCATCTTTCGAAAATGTTGCCTTCCTCGTGGAGCTGTATGAAAATCGAAGCGACGGATTCAAGCACATCGATTCGGGCGGATCGACTGGATTTGAGAAACTCGACATCATGGCGAAGCTCAGATTCAATTCGGGAAAAGACGCCTCAATACAACAGGCCCTTCTCTTCAAGATGCTGTTCTCCGATGAGGTTTCCGACGAGACGTATCTCGGGCTTACATCGTCGGATTTCGATGTCGATCCACTTCGTAGATATCGTGGATCATCGCAGGATCAGATGAACGCGGAATATCTGCAGTTTTCTGCACGTCACAGCATCAACTTGTCTTCTTCTTCCTCTCTGACAACGACTGCATATCGGTCCCGTTTTGATCGGAACTGGTACAAGCTGGATAACGTCGTCATCGGAGAAGAAAAAAAGTCGATTTCGACCATCCTGTCCAACCCCCATCTGAATGCTCGTGCATACGACGTTATCGCGTGGGATGCCTCCGCGGCCGGCGAAGTACTGAACGTAAAAGCCAACAATCGTGAGTATCTCTCCACAGGAATTCAGTCCAAATACAAGAGATCGGACGATTTTGATGCATTTTCCCACTCTCTGGAACTGGGATTCAGGTTGCATTATGACGAAATGGATCGTTTTCAGTGGGTTGACGGATACCGTGCTCTTGAAAATGCTCTCGAGCTTGCCCTTCCCGGTATCCCTGGAACGGACAGCAATCGTATTGAATCAGCATCGAGCTCAGCAGTATTCATCCAGGACAAGGTCGAGATGGGCGATTGGTCATTCCATCCCGGGATCCGGTATGAGTCGATCGAACTGGCACGCGAGGATTATGGAAAAGCCGACCCGGAAAGAACAGGAGCGTCAATCAGTCGACGATCCAACGATGTCAATGTCTGGATTCCAGGGTTTTCCATGTCCCGAAAAACAAGCGAAAACCTGTTGCTGTTCGCCGGCATCCACAAGGGTTTTTCACCTCCCGGATCGAAAGAGGGGACTGACCCGGAAAGAAGCCGTAATGTAGAATTTGGTTTGCGCAGCTCACACCATAAACTTTCGGGAGAGGTGGTTGTCTTTCACAACGCCTATCAAAATCTGCTCGGAAGCGACCTCGCGGCAACGGGTGGCAGTGGCAGTGGAGATCTCTTCAATGGGGGATCTGCAACAGTAAAGGGTCTAGAATCGTCCGCACGTTTCAACTTTGGTCCCGTAGTGAATTGGGCGGTTTCGCTCCCCATCCGCCTGTCATACACATACACCGACGCCGGATTTAATTCTTCTTTCGAGAGTGATTTCGGTGCCTGGAAAACGGTGCAGGACGGAGATGATATCCCTTATATATCGAGGCACCTGTTCACGTTCGAAACCGGAGTCGAGGGCAACAGATTTGATGTCCATGCGAGTGGCACCTATGTGGGCTCGATGAGGACCGTCGCCGGTTCCGGTACTCCCGAATCTTCTCACAGAATAGATTCCCACCTCGTGCTCGATCTGGGTAGCAGTGTTAGGATCAGCCCCCAGATTAAGGTCTTCACGAGCATAAAAAACGTAGGTAATCTGAAATACGTTGCTGCCCGAAGACCAGCGGGCCTGAGGCCGGGTCTTCCCCGTACGCTGGTGATTGGAACTTCAGTGAGCCTGTGATGCTGTCGCGTCGGTGTCTTAGGCGCGCGCATACTGCATTACATTGATCCAGTTCTCGGGTAGAGCCCGAGGCGGACGCGAACCCATTACCCTGATTTACGTTTGAGCGGGTGATGTAAGTCCACCCACTCATCTTTCGATTTAAGAAATGTCCCGACCCATTTACTTCGACTCGAACGCAACCACTCCGGTTGAGCAGGAAGTTCTTGATCGCATGATTCCGTTTTTCACGCAGGAATACGGGAATCCGTCCAATACCACCCACTCCTATGGATTCGTGGCAGATGAAGCGATTGCAGCCGCGAGAAGGCAAGTTGCAGACCTCCTCGGAGCCGATTCGTCGGAAATCGTCTTCACGAGTGGCGCGACCGAAGCCATCAATACAATTATCAAAGGTCTCTCACATGGCCGCACGTCCGGACACATTCTGACGATCGAAACGGAGCACAAGGCAGTCCTTGCCGCTTGCGCCAGTTTGGAAGAAGACGGTATTGAAACGACCTGCCTTCCGGTCGACGAAAACGGCCTCATCACGGCTCATCAGGTTGCCGAAGCTCTTCGGCCTGACACATTCCTGGTTTCCGTCATGTGGGCGAACAATGAAACGGGCGTCGTGATGCCCATCAGGGAAATCGCCGATGTCGTCGCGGGGCATGAGGCTCTGTTTTTTACAGATTCCACCCAGGCAATAGGCAAACTGCCGGTCGATGTCGAGGGTGTTGACCTGATGGCCTGTTCGGCGCACAAGTTTTACGGCCCGAAGGGTGTGGGCGCGATCTATGTCCGCTCTGGAGAGCCGTTGATCAGCATTCCTCAATTGCTGCACGGAGGAGCTCAGGAAAAAGGACGCCGTGCTTCAACGTCCAATGTCCCCGGAATCGTGGGAATGGGCGTTGCCTCTGAAATGGCCCGCCTGAACCAGGAGAGGGATGAAACCGAGATGGCTCGGCGACGCGATCGGTTTGAAGCGCAGGTTGGCTCCGCCTTTCCGAACGTCACATTCAATGGCGCGGGGGCGGAACGCCTCCCTCAGACGTGCAATGCCACCTTTTCGGGTATCGTCGCCTCAGAAATGATGGCTGAAATCGGGCGAATCGCAGTGTCCATGGGAAGCGCCTGTACAAGTGGCTCCGGCAAACCCAGCCACGTGCTTTCAGCGATGGGAATATCGCCGGAAGATGCGCAGGGCACCATCCGCTTCAGCATGGGTCGCCACACGACAGACGCCGAAGTAGATGAAGCGGCATCGCTATTGGTTGAGTATGCCTCCACTCACGAGCTCTCGCCAGCCTGATACGACATGGAAACGATTCAGAATAAAGTTGCCGAAAGTGGGATCGAGGTCCTCAATCTGGAGGACCTTCTCCCGACTGAACCGATCATGCAGATCGATCTGGCAGATTTTCTGGCCGGAGGATTCGTTCTGCGCGAAAAAGACTTCAGGAAGGCTGTTTCAGAGCTGGACTGGACGAAATACATCGGTGCTCACGTTGGAATCGTCTGCACAACGGACGCTATCGTTCCCACGTGGGCGTTCATGCTCATAGCATCCCGACTCGAGGGAGTTGCCGCTTCTGCCACATCTTCTGATATGGCTTCGATCGGTTCACACCTGATTCAGCGAGCCATCGAAGGACATGACTTCTCAGGTTATGAGGACAAAATCGTCGTGCTGAAAGGATGCGGATCAGATGAGGTCCCCCCTTCCGCCTACGTCCAGGCGACCAATCGGCTTCAAAAGGTGGCCAAGAAGATCATGTATGGCGAACCCTGTTCTTCCGTCCCCATCTGGCGTCGCCCGAAAAAGTGATGAGCGAGAAGGGATTTCTGGGGCGGCAAGCGGACTCACTACAGCAGGTTTACCACAAGCACGAACGTGTTGTGGGATTTGCATTCTTTTTTGCGGGAATCCTGTGGGATGCCTTCACTCTTCGCCGAATCGACAACCTGATCGACAACCTCATTCTGGTCAGTTATCTGTTTGCCCTCACGGGAGTGATTCTGCTCGACATTCGTGAGAAGACGAAGGGCCTTTCCATCGGACGCGTGAAAAATCCTCGGTTGATTCTCCGAAGCGCTACCCAGTTTTTATTGGGTGCTTTGCTTTCTGCCTACGTGATCTTCTACTTTCGCAGCCTCTCATGGGCCACCCACCTTGCCTTCTGGGCCATTCTGGTACTGGGCCTCGTGATCAATGAGTTTCTGACCCGGCGGCTTTCTTCGTTCCCCGCACAACTTGTGCTGTTGTTCTTCTGTTCGGTCACAATGCTGGCGTATCTGCTTCCGGTAGGTGCGAAATACATGTCAGCCGGGTTGTTCAGGGCGGCCATCGGAATCAGCCTTTTGCTCTGTTTTTCAGTGTTTATCGTTGGCCTGCGCGCGGGAAGGGTGGGAAAGCACTGGTTTGGTCCGACGGAAGTTTGGGTTCTCGCATGCGCCGCGTTCCTGATGGATTTCGGATACAGTCATAACTGGATTCCGCCCGTTCCACTCTCGGTCCAGGAAGGAGGGGTCTATAATCTGGTCGTTCGGGACGGAGATACTTTCCGGATTGAATGGGATACCCGGCACCGGGGCCTGTTTTCACCGGGATATGCGCGCACCTACTATCATTCACCCGGAGAACCAGTTTATTGCTTCACGTCCGTTTTTGCGCCCACTGATCTGGAAGAGCGTCTCTATCACGTCTGGCAGAGATATGACCCTGTATCGGGCGAATGGGTGGCCACAGACCGCATCGGGTATGCGATGAGAGGAGGAAGACGTGACGGGTACCGGGGAACGAGCATGAAACGAAACGTGGCCGAGGGCAGGTGGCGGGTTGTCGTTGAAACCGAGGATGAGAAGATCCTCACCCAGATCCCGTTCACTATCGTCAGCCGGGAAGAGGAAGTTGTGACGTGGCGCAGGATGGAAATTCATTGACGGCCCTCGCACTGGCCCTAGCCCACGCGAGAAAGACGAAGACCATCTTCGAGAACGAATGCTTCGAAATACTCCTTCATCGCCGCGTGATTTTCATCGGTCAGGTCTTTATCTGATTCTACGAGTGAAAAAGCAGCGGCCCGAGCCTTCACAAGAATGGCCTGATCGTTCAGGAGATCTGCTATTCTGAAAGCGGGGAGGCCGCTTTGTTTCGTTCCGAAGAAGTCACCCACGCCGCGAATCTCCATATCTATTTCGCTGATTTTGAATCCGTCTTCGGTGTCTTCCATCGCTCTGAGCCTGGTCCGCGACTCTTCTGATTGTTTGTATTCGGCCATCAGAATGCACGTGCTGGCGTGCTTTCCTCTTCCGATCCGGCCTCGAAGCTGGTGCAGTTG
>Ga0114933_10006816_pt1 | contig 10055 bp, 9 predicted proteins | sample 4SBtaG_FD_89691 | JGI IMG/M metagenome (GOLD analysis project Ga0114933, IMG submission 89691) | Deep subsurface microbial communities from Kolumbo volcano to uncover new lineages of life (NeLLi) - 4SBTROV12_W25 metaG | ecosystem: Environmental > Aquatic > Marine > Volcanic | place: Kolumbo... | reverse complement strand
TCGACTTGCGTGCCTTGTTGCCGCCGGTCCACCCCCCACCGTGTATATGGACCAACAGTGGTCGCGGCCCGTCTGCATCAGCAATCCACAGATCCAGGGTACAGGCCGCATGATGTGAGTATGCAACATCGGCATGAGTCGGCAGCAAAGCGGCATCATCGCCGATTGTGCGGCCACAAACAGTGATAAGAACAAGCACAGCAGGCAACATACGCTTCATAGTGGTTCCAAACAGGATTGCACGAACGAAATGAAAACGTTCGCTGCGGAGTACCGTTACACGATTGGCAATACCCGACCATCGCTCACCTGAAACGGACGTCCTAGCGCGTCGTGAATTTCTGCCTGTGGTGAAATTCCCAGGCAGTGAAAGATAGTGGCGTGAATATCGGGAGGGCCGCAAGGCTGAGTCAGGGGATGTGCGCCGTTGCTGTCACTGCTGCCATACACATGCCCGCCCTGAATGCCGCCTCCCGCAAGGACGACAGAATACACGTTGGGATAATGGTCACGGCCTCGACCGCCGTTGATTCGAGGTGTCCGCCCAAAGTCCGTCAGCATCACGACCAGAGTTTCATCCAGTGTACCACGGTCCTGTAAGTCCTGAAGCAGGGCCGAAAACCCACGATCAAAAACGGGCAACAGGCGATTCTTTAGACGGTTGAAATTGTCGCCATGTGTATCCCACATGTCACCCTGTCCGCCATTCAGATCACCGGCAGCACAACAAACCTGAACAATGGGTACACCAGCTTCTGTCAGTCGTCTGGCCAACAGCATACTCTGGCCGCCCAGGTGGTCGCCGTAGGCAGAACGAATTTTCTGATCTTCGAGGTCCAGGTTGTAGGCATTGCGAACTGCAGAACTCAGCAGGATGTCATCGGCCAGGCTGCGAAAGTGTTCGAATTTTTCGAAGTCCGGGTTGTGGCTGATGTTGTCTTCGAGCGCTGCAAGAAGTCCGGATCGGTGACGCAGCCGTGTCGTATCGACGTCACCCAAATTCAACACCTGCGAACCCAGACTGCGTGAGACTCCCCCGAACTCTTTGCCGGACGGAGTTCGCATGACGATGGGGTCATACTTCGCTCCCATCCACCCACCGTACTCGCCAGCCTGCAAGGTGCCGTTATCCACCATCGGATACGGCAGGCGAACGGAACGCGGAACGCCTTGAGGCGACTTTCGGAAATGCGACACCATTGCCAGGAGCGACGGCCAGTCAGCACGCTTCGGTGCGATATTCCCCACCCGAGGCGGTTTGTGGCCGGTGAGGTTCCAGTACATCCCTCGTCCATGAGCTGAGTCGTCATGATGGATCGAACGGACGATCGTCAGCTTTTCGGTCTGCTGTGCCAGCAGCGGCAGGTGTTCACCAATGTGAATTCCAGGAGTCGCCGTGGCGATCGGATGAAACTCGCCCCGAATTTCCACCGGTGCATGAGGCTTGGGGTCCCAGGTCTCGTGGTGACTCATGCCACCCCAGCAGTAGACGATGATGCAGGACTTGGCGGTGCCGGACGCCGCTTGTTGTTTGGCCTGGAGCTGTCGCAGCTGCACCACACCTGGCAGCAGTCCGCCAGCGGCGGACGCCAGCGATGTCATCAGACTGCGGCGCGAAACGCGCATCAGGTGGGTCCTGTGTCACATTCGGTCAAATCGTCCATCCAAATTGAGCACTGCAGGCGATTGTAAGTGCCTTGAGTACCCGTCAGCAACAGTCGGCATCCGTGATGGCTGCTCAGAATCCTGGAATCGTGGCAATAGGCTGCTATCGGGTAATGACGGAATGACGGCGTTGCGCCTGCCTGACGATTCCGGCTTACTGCCCGGGGGTTGAACCGTGCAGAATATCAGAGTCGGAGATCATTCTGACATCACTCTTGGTGCCACGCGGGTCAGTCGCATCGTGATCTTTGGCGATCTTCCCGTCCGACTTGCCCACACCGTTCGTGGATGGTTCAACAGGGGCATCCTGATCGGGGCCCAGATGCACTCGATAGGCCGAACCGGAAAACGAGATCTGATCCCCAGGCAACAAGGCACCGCGCAGGACACGCTGTCCGTTGACGCGCGTTCCGTTCGTACTGCCCAGATCGCGCATGTAGATGAGCCCGTCCGTCTTTACCAGGATGCAATGCAGCTTCGAAACACTGGTGTTTTCCAGTGGCAGATCGCAAATGGCAGGACTCCTGCCGACAACCGTGATTGGACGGTTGAGCGTTACCGGAGTACTTCCATCGACAGGTAGTAGCTGAGCAAACATGGGATGAACAGATTGGCAAGTGGAAAACCGGCTGTAACCAGACTACGGTGGGATTAGGCCACTGGGTGGCCGTTAACGGAGATCCTGCTGGAATACCAGCGTTTGGGCCAGGTGACCAAATGTCAAGTGGCTGCTTCCGGAGAAGCAGCCACTTGTGTGTTTTTGCAGGATTGAGTCGCCAAACGGCTTCCGATCAGAATGATCGATTCGGTTGCCCGGCCACCTGTTCGCGTTCCTGTACCTGCTTCACGAAGCCGGCAGGAGACTCAATAAACGCCTTCATCTTGTCTCGGCTGGAGAACAGCCAGATTTGTCCTCGGAAGACGGCCGCATGTTTCAGCTGCCCGTGATTTTGCTCACCGGTTTCCAACAGAGTCATCGCGCAGTTGCCGTCCAGTGCCGGCCAGTACTTTTCGGGAGCATGATAAAACTGATCGCGACGGTCATCACTTTGGAAGTACAACGTGTGTCCCCGATACCGGGACTTGAAGTCTACAGTGCCTTCAACAAGTCGTCGTTCTTCAACGACAGTGGTCAGGCACAGACCACCAAATGATGGTTGTGCTGTCCGCGCCTGACTAGCTGTTGTGGCACTCACCGGTATTGAGCGTGTACTGGCCACGGATGCCTGAGGTGGCTCCTGAGGCATAGTTGGCCCTGACTGCATGAATGGATTCGTTTCAGCGACCAGCGAAGGAGTTGGCTGATCATCCAACGGCAGCGTCGGCAAATTGCCGGATTGCTGGTGCTGAGCAACAATCTGGTTCAGTTGAGGAAGCAGCCGCTCGCTGGTCTGATACCCCTTGATCTGTTTGAGAATGGTCATGTCGGGCGTGACGATCAGTAGCGCCGGCAACCCCTGAATTTTCAGCTGTTGAGCCAGATCTTCATGCTTGTCCACATCGATCAGCAGCGGCACAAAGTCCCGGTGTACAGATGCAGCGGTCACCGGATCCGAGAAAGTGGTGCGTTCCATCTTCTTGCAGTAACCACACCATTCGGCTGTGAATTTCATCAGTACCAGCTGGCCGGTTGCTCGAGACTGCTGCAAAGCTGTCGGAGGATCAGTCAGCCACTGGACACCGTCGGCCTTCACGTTTTGAGAAAACGCGACAGCTGCAATCAGCGTCCATGCGGATATAGACAGGCCCATTCGTTTCATCGATCCACTCCATTTGTGCGCGCAACAAATCCATTCGTCTACTGTTGTTATCGGACTGAAGTGCGACTGACTGCGTGATACTGCATACTAATTGTCGGGAGATGACAGATTGCGTGTATGAACTCATCAACATGTTGTCGAACAGCGACGTATACCGGCAAAACCTGCGTTCTGGATTTTCGAACTATTCTTCAGTGACCTCTTTACCACTGCTGGCGAACTGCACATCATCAGCCGGTGGGACATCGCGCGGTGAAGGGGTACGAAACGCAACAGCATGTGAAAACGCTTCGTTTCTGACCGGGCCACCACTGTTGGCTGCTGACACACTGTGTTTCAATGAACCTCGCTGTATCGGACCGACTCCGAATGCATACCAGTTGCTGTCATCGGATTGAGCGAGTGCCAGGCCACCGTCGCCCAATACTTCGCGTGTTTTGGCGTCGTACAACACCATGCCGATCTTGGCATAGCCGTACTGAGTCTTTCGTTCCGTCAGCCGAATTTCGGGTACCGTCAGCATGCCGGGAAGTGCGATCTCCGGAGTCCCGAGGAAGGATTCTGCGGTGTCAGTACCGACACCTCCACTACGAAGTTCCATCACTACGTCGGCCGTATCCGCTGCATCAACAATTCGTCCACCGTGTCGCATGATCTGATGGCGGACAGAACCGAGCACGAACGGCTTGTCGACACACTCCAGATACTTTTCTTCGACAAAGACCTGCTGTCCGCCCAGCGGACGAAAATCAACCTTGCGCAGTGATCGTTCCACTGCGTCGGAAAGTAGCAGTTGCTCTTTTGCTGTCCTCGCGGTGTTGGATGTTACCGACGACGTGCAGCCGGACAGGCAACCAAGCAGGACGGTCACGCAGGCAGCAATACATAGACGAGATCGATTCATAGTTCAGATCACCGGGATTCACGGGAATGGCCCACTGTCAGCCACAAATCTATGAGGTGCTGACTGGATCACTCAAGAGGGATGGGACGCTTCCGCACAACGATTTCGGTCGCCGTATTGGCACCGTCTAATCCGTCGAACCGGAAACTGTGTATCCCTGCTCCAAGCGGCATATTCTGCCGATCAGCGTTGCCGGACTACTCGGGACTGCATTCGTGATCCCGAGTTTGGGCCTGCTCCCTCATTCGCTACGATTCCCGTTCACCGGACATTCAGCGAGAAAAATGACATGACGGATCATATTGATGAATTCGAATCCATCTTTCGTCGTGCCGAAAAGGTGCCGTTTAGTTATGTGCCGCTGCCGATCGAATCCGTCACACTTGTTAGTGACGGAACAAGAGAACAGGCGCAACGCATCGAACGGGATGCCCGCCAGTTCATTCATTGTCTGGACGCAGCTGGCAGCTGGCGACTGATTTGCGGCGACGACTATCACACCGTCAGCGAACTGGTGGACCAGGTCGATCAGCAGCAGACCGATCTTCTGATCACCCATCGCCATCTGCAGGAAACATCCCTGGTGCCTCAACACAGTCTGGGTGTTTACCTGGATGTTCTGACACAGACCACTTCGATTCCTGTTCTGGTTCTTCCGGGGACATCCGCCAGTCCGGTGGAAGTGGCTCCGCGGGATTGCGACCGCGTGATGGTTGTGGCAGATCACATTTCCGGAGACAACAGGTTGATCAATTACGGTGCCGCGATGTGCCGATCGGGTGGATCCATGTGGTTGTGTCATGTCGAAGACGATTTGATCTTCGAACGCTACATGCACACCATCGGGTGTATTCCGGAAATCGATTCGGACGATGCCAGAATTCTGATTGAAAAACAGTTGTTGGCGGAAGCATCAGAATTCATTGACGAGTGTTCGCGCGTGATTCACGACGAAGGACCAAACATCAACGTCGAACGATACGTCGGTCGCGGACATCATTTGCGAGACTACCGCACGCTCATTCAGGATCACAACGTGGATCTGCTCGTCCTGAATACAAAGGATGACGATCAGCTGGCCATGCACGGAAGAGCCTACTCGTTAAGTGTCGAGCTAACGGATGTGACCATGCTGTTGCTCTGATCTTCAAGACTGTCCATTCAGTCGTCATTTGTCGCCCATCACTTCTGTCGCCCAATCAGCGGATTCAGCATGTCAGTCGTCCCGTCACTGTCACAATTTCACCCGGCCGCATTTCCGTTGTGGCTGAAATCGGCAGCTCCGCCCACACTGGCAGCAGCCGAACATGAGGTCGCCGGATGGGTGACCGGTCTGTTCGCAGTATTGCTGGCAGCCATGATTGCTGCGCTGGCTCTGGAAGAGAAGATCCACGCCAAAAAGTCCATCATTGTGGGCACCTTTGCGGGCGTCTGTTTGATCCTTGCCACGATTCTAAAGTTGCTGCAGTTTGGCCCTGTTGAGCTACCCGATCACCATCAGATTTCACTGCCAGTATATATCCCGTCCATCGACTGGGGGGTGATCACGATTATTCTGGGTGCCAGTCTGTTCGTGGAAGTGACCAGTCGCTCGGGCGTTTTCACGTGGATGGCGATCACGCTGACTCGCAAGTCGGGTGGCGACCCCTGGCGGCTGCTGATCTTCTACGGGCTGCTCACCGTCCTTTTTTCAGCGGTCCTCAACAATGTTACAGCGATGATCATCATTGGATCACTGACGACTGTGTCACTAAAGAAACTCAACAGGACGGAGTTGATGCTGGGCTTCCTGGTCACAGAAGGTCTACTGACAAATATCGGTGGTCTGCTAACGCTGATTAGTAGTGTTCCGAACATCATCGTTGGAAAAACGGCAGGCATCAGTTTCGGCCGGTTCTTCGTCGTGGCCGCTCCGTATGTTGTGGTCGCAACCGCCGTCACGTTACTGATGGCGCGTTGGAATTTTGGCATTGCCAGGCTGAAGACCGACGAAGAAAAAGCTGAGGCGAGACGCATGGTCGACAGCTTTGATCCCAACGAAGGGATTCCCAGTACCCGTTTCTTCTGGTTTTCAGTGGGCACTTTGCTGCTGTTCATTGGCGGGCTTGCCGGTCAGTCGGCACTGCCGTTTGGACTGGACCAGCTGGAGATGGGTTTTGTGGCTCTGTTCTTTGCCGGAGTCGTCCTGTTGGCGTACCGCAGTGAGGTCGACAAGTTCTATTCGGCGGTCGACTGGGACCTGCTGGCATTCTTTGCCTCTCTGTTCGTGGTGATTCATGTGATGGAACATGCACAGGTATTGGCATTGATTGGTGAGGGGATCGCCGGTCTGCTCGCGTTGCCGCCCCCAATGGATTCTGTCGTCCTGCTGTCGAGTGCCGCAGCGGCCAGTTCTGTGACGGACAACATCCCGCTGGCAGCGATGCTTGCACAGATTCTGGCCAACATGTCGACGTCACCCGATTCATCGTATTGGTGGTGCGTCATCTTTGGTGCCAATCTGGGTGGCAATATTACGCCCATTGGCAGTGCCTCGACGGTTGTCGCGATGACTATTATTCACCGTCAGCAGCTACAGCTGACCTTCGGTGGATTCGTAAAAATGGCCGTACCGTTTGCTTTGGTGCAGATTGTGCTGGCAACAGTGTATGTACTGATTGCGGTCTGAATCGTCGTATCCGAACTGCATCATCCGGCTGTGTTTTTGCGGCTCCCGAGCAATTTGCCGCGACTTGTCTGCGCATCGGTAGTACGAGTGATATACTGGAGATGTTCCGGCGTGTCGTAACTCGCAAGGGGACTCAGAGCCGCACGCTCGTGTGTTGCACATGCCTGATCACCCTGCCGCCTCATTGTGAACAAATCTTCCGTGCAGTCTGAACACCAACGCTTTCCCAACAAACGTCGACGGCGCGTGTTCGCCGTCCTGCCAACGCTGCTCACGCTAAGCAACGCGGTGTGTGGATTCGCCGCGATCGCGATCCTGGCGGAAGTCGGCCCATGGCAGGCTCCGGAAACTCAACAGGTTGAGGCAGCAGAATCGCCTCAGGAAGCTGCGGAAGAAGGCTCCGCAGAATCAGTACCGAGTGACCGTCAGGAAGCAGCTACTGCCAAGTTGACTGACCGAGCACCACTGAAGTTTTTTTCGGACCGCATGTGTGTTGCATCCATGCTGATCTTTCTGGCAATGCTGTTTGACGCGCTCGATGGCAGTGCTGCTCGCCTTACGAATCAGACCAGTGAATTCGGAGCACAGCTGGACAGCCTGTGCGATGTGATTAGTTTCGGAGTTGCCCCGGCATTCCTGATGCTGAAGCTCACACATCCCAACAACCGGTTAATGAACTCTGTTGTCGATCCACCGTTCCAGTTTGAAATTTGGCCACGAATTTTGTTGGCCTTCGCGATCCTTTTCGTGCTGTGTGCAGTTCTGCGGCTGGCACGGTTCAATACAGAAACGGATGAAGACGATGCCCATGAAGGCTTCAGTGGGCTTCCATCGCCGGCAGCCGCTGGTGTGATCGCTTCGATGCCCATCGGCATCGTGGGTCTCAACAATATGCTGGCTCGTGACACGTACCGCTGGGACGATGCGGTACAACATCAGGTACTGCCGACTTTGGCCGTGCTGTTACCGTTCATCGCATTGGCAATCGCAGCGCTGATGGTCAGTCGTATCCCGTACCCTCACCTGGTCAACCAGCTGATACGAGGGCATCAGGGCCGGCGACAAATCGTCCAGATTGTATTTCTGGCAGTACTGGTGTCGACGCAGTACGAAGTTGCTCTGCCGATACTGTTTTGTTGGTTCGCCTTTACTGCACCACTCAAATCGGGCTGGGCGCGCTACATTCGTCCCCTGATGCCTCAGCGGACATCAACGAACTCAGCAGGCTCCTCCGGCTGAGAACCGATTGGGCTGGGGGCACCTCTGGTGGCTTCAGGGAGATTCACAACCATCCCCAGGCTGCGGCCTCGATGTTTGAAATCTGCACGGCACGTCTGTCCACTACAGCGAATTTCAGATCTGTTGGGCTAAGATGTGATCCCTGTTGAACGAACTAACGTTGGGCCCCTCACCGTTTGCCATTTGAGATCCGGAGACTTGGTGATGATTCGTAGACTTAGCTGTTTGATGATCGTTCTTCTGTGCTGCAGCACGACTTTGGCACAGGAGGAATCCACGACGGAGTCTGCTGCCCCGGAAGTTCAAACGACAGATGTTACGGCCGACACACCGGAAGACTCTGAACCAACTACCATCGCCGATGATGTCACGGAGAATTCAGCGAGCGCAGAAACAGCCGAAGCAGGTGCTGACGGTGAGTCCGTTCTCCTGCCAGAAGAGGAAGCGTTGAATTCCGATCCGCTCGAACAGGCGAAGGAGTCAGCGACTGGTCTGGTCGACGACGCGAAGAAGCATCTGGCCAACGTAGCTGAAACCGTCGACAGCAATCCTCAGGCCCAAAAGGCATCGACCAGTATCCTTGAGCCAATCTACGAGGCGACCGAACACATCGCGTTCCCCGCATTCTACTGGGTGGCATTTTCACTAATGTCCGCTGGCATTGTCAGCTATGCGTTTCAGCTGGTCCTTGGCAAACTGATCGTCCTTGCAAAAGGCAGCATCAACATACGCGAGATTTTGTCTGATGCAGTCGGCCTGCTGACTAGTGCGATCGGGCTGGTACTAACCACTCAGGCCGCGACCGATCATTCAACATTCGCCGACAGCCCTTCAAATGTTTTGTCGGCCGCAGGGGTTGGTGTCGTGGCGGGCCTGGTGTTGTATCGCTGGAATCAGGCGGAAGAAGTGGATGCCGCTCGAGGCCGCAAAAAACAAAAACGTGCAAAGAAATAGCGTTCAGAACAAACGGTTCTGTTGCGGCCATGATTCAGTGGTCGTGGATTCTGCCAGCATATCAGTCACAATCGGCACGACTGCGCGCGGTAATTGTGCGTGATTTGTATCACGGGCCGGAACAAATTTGACAAGACCATCCGCGGTGAATGCCGCCGGAGACAGACATTGTTCTGTGGCATTCATAGCAAGTGAGCGGCAAACACATCGATGACAGATACTACAGGATCCCTTTGTGATCGTTGTCTAAATGGGGCCTGAGCGGACTGCATTCCTCGTGCAATAGTCCTGGAATTCGAAGTTCACTACTGGTTGAAATTCGGGATGTCTGTCGCAAACTCTTCGTCATTGCCATCGGCGGATGCCGCCGCGTTCAACTGGGCAGAGCTGCATATTTCAGCACTCGAATCGATTCGGACGCAGGAAATCCCCTCCGACATCGAAGTACCGGCGCTGCCACAAGCTGTCACGGAATTCGTTGACCAGTCATCCAATCCGGACTTTGATTTTTCAGAGCTCGCCCGAATCATCGAGAGGGATCCGGGCCTCACTTGCGAACTGCTTCGCTACGTAAACTCCGGCGTCCAGGGACTCAGCGAATCTATTGGCACCGTGACTCGCGCATTGACCCACCGGGGAATTAATGGCGCGCGAACCTATCTAATGGCGGCGGGCGTCAAGGCCATCACGTCCCCCCATCAATCGCGATTGTTGAATCCTCGTCACTTCTGGAATGCGTCGTTGCAACGAGGGCTGTTTTCTCGGGCAATCGCGCGATCACTTCGACTGGACATCAGACAGTGCTTCATGGGTGGTCTGCTGCAGGACTTTTTGCTGCCGGTACTGACAAATCGTTTTGACGGTG
>Ga0114933_10006815_pt1 | contig 10055 bp, 5 predicted proteins | sample 4SBtaG_FD_89691 | JGI IMG/M metagenome (GOLD analysis project Ga0114933, IMG submission 89691) | Deep subsurface microbial communities from Kolumbo volcano to uncover new lineages of life (NeLLi) - 4SBTROV12_W25 metaG | ecosystem: Environmental > Aquatic > Marine > Volcanic | place: Kolumbo... | reverse complement strand
TGCGGTAGACCTTGGACAGGGTGCGCCGGGCCCTTCGGCGGCAGTCCTCGGCACCCCTGGCCAGCAGATCGTCGAGGTAGCTGCGATCGTCCATCAGCTCGGCATATCGGGCCTGGACCGGGCGCAGCGTCTCTACGGCGAGCTCGGCCAGTTCCCCCTTGAGGTGGCCGTACATCTTGCCCTCGAAGCGGGCCTCGATCGCCGGCATCTGTAGGCCCGAGAGCACCGAGTACATGGTCATCAGATTGGCCAGACCTGGGCGCTCCACGTCGAATCGGATCTCGGATCCAGAGTCGGTCACCGCCCGCTTGATCTTCTTGGCGATCACGTTCGGCGGGTCCAGCAATGCCACGAAGTTGTTCGGGTTGTCGTCGCTCTTGCTCATCTTCTTCGTCGGATCCTGAAGGCTCATGATCCGTGCGCCGACCTTGGGGATGAACGGGTCTGGCACCTTGAATGTGGGCGAGTAGTGCCCATTGAATCGTTGGGCGATGTCTCGGGTGAGCTCCAGATGCTGCTTCTGATCGGCGCCGACGGGCACCAGGTCCGCTTGATAGAGCAGGATGTCGGCGGCCATCAGGACGGGGTAGGAGAAGAGGCCGACGTTGATATTCTGGTTGTGACGCTTGGACTTGTCTTTGAACTGGGTCATGCGATTCAGCTCACCCATGTAGGTGAAGGTCGACAGGATCCAGGCGAGCTCGGCGTGTTGGGGGACGTGGGACTGGATTGCGATGGCGGCGCGATCCGGATCGATGCCGCAGGCGACGTACTGGGCGGCGAAGGACAGGCAGCGCTGACGCAGCGCTGCGGGGTCTTGTCGCACGGTGAGTGCGTGCAGATCGACGACCAGGAAGATGCAGTCGTATTCGTCCTGCAGCTCGACCCAGTTCCTCAGGGCGCCGAGGTAGTTGCCGATGGCGAGGCGCCCGGAAGGCTGAATTCCGCTGAGGATGATGGGCTTGGGGTCGGTCATGGGGCTCACCTGCGTCTGTGCATCCCAGTGCGCCACAGAGGCGCCGGATCAGCTATCACGTGGACCGCGCACTGGAGGTGCCATGAGAGTGCAAGGCCGGGACTATCGCACCGTGTGGATGGAGGCTTCGGTGGTGAGGATGATCCATCAGCCGTATCTGCCTCACCGCTTCGAGATCACCGACCTGCCCACCCACCGACACACCGCCGATGCGATCCGGACCATGATCGTGAGAGGAGCGGGGGCCATCGGTGCGACCGCCGGCTTCGCGACCGCCCAGGCAGCCCTGGAGGCCCCCGACGATGGTTTCCATGCCTGGCTGGCGGGCGCGGTGGACACCATCGAGCGCACCCGTCCAACCGCCCAGAATCTGTTCTATGCCACGCGCAGAGTGCTCGGGGCCATCGAGGCCCAGGGGGACGACCTCGCCGCCGCGCGCAACGCTGCGGTCGCCGAGGCGGTTGCCATCGCCGACGACGACGCTGCCTGCTGCGAGGCCATCGGCCGTCATGGCGCCGCTCTACTCGGAGACAGGACTCGGGTGTCGACCCACTGCAACGCCGGCTGGCTGGCGTTTGTCGACTGGGGGAGCGCACTGTCTCCGATCTATGTCGCCCAGCGGCAGGGCAAGCGGCCCTTCGTGTGGGTCGACGAGACGCGTCCCCGCAGCCAGGGAGCCCGGCTCACCGCCTGGGAGCTCGGTCAGGAGGGGGTCGACCACGCGGTGATCGCCGACAATGCCACCGGCCACTACCTGCAGCGTGGCGAGATCGACATGGTCATCGTCGGCAGCGATCGCATCGCCGCCAATGGCGACGTCGCCAACAAGATCGGCACCTACAGCTCGGCGGTCGTCGCTCGGGCCCACGGTGTTCCGTTCTATGTGGCCGCACCCACCACGACCATCGATCCCGCCTGCCCGACCGGCCTCGACATCCCCATCGAGGAGCGCGAGGCAGACGAGGTACGCTGGACCTGGGGCTGGTCCGACGACGGCTCCTTCGTCCGGGTTCGGACGACACCACAGACCTCCAATGCCCGCAATCCGGCCTTCGATATGACCCCGGCGGAGCTGGTGGCGGGCATCATCACCGAGAAGGGCGTGGTTCCCGCGACGCCCGCCGGAATGGCGAGCGTGTGGCGTCAGAGCGAGGTCTGCTAGCGCTCCGGGAGGGGGACGCCGGATGCGCGGCGGAGGTCGTCATAGTCGACGTCCACCAGCGGCATGAACGCCGTGATTCGCTCGTGCTCTCCCATGCGCGACGCCTCGATGGCCGTCTGTGGGTCGAAGGACAGGAGGATCTCCCGTAGCGTGTCGACGGTCTCGGCCTCCATGGCCGGCGAAGCGCAGATCGCATCCAGGGGTGAACGCCCGGTCACGCTGTGGACCGACAGCGCCCCAGCGTGGACACCGGCCACGTCCGCGGTCTGGTAGGCGCCGTCGTACGTGGCGCCGACGTCGCATCGCCCAGCGACCAGGTCGCGCATCACCGCGAGATGATTGCCGCTCAGCACTGGCTCGATGTCTGTGTCCGGGTCCAACCCAGCCTGGACCAACTTGGCCCGAGGGAGCACATAGCCGGTCGTGGATGCTGGATCGGAGAAGCAGACACGGCGCCCGCGGAACGCCTCCAGATCCGCCAGGTCGCTGTCTCTGCGCACCAGGAACAGGCCGGTCGTGCTGGTTGCATCGTCGTAGACCTTCATGGCCAGCCCCTGCACCGTGGGGTTCGCCTGCAGGGTCTCGACATAGAGGTAGGGCGTGAGGGTGGCGAGGTCGGCCTCACCGGCCACGAGTTGCTGGGCGGCGCTGCGGTAGGTGTCCGCGACGCGGAGCTCCACCGGCCGGCCGGTCTGGCGCTGCAGATAGAGGCGGAAGGGTTCGAGGTCGGAGATCATGGTCTCGGCGTCCATCACCGGCGGCATCACGACGTCCAGCGGAGGCCCCGTCAGGGCGGGTTCCCAGTCCCACCACAACGCGGTCACCGAAGCGGCGCCGGCCAGTGCCACCACGACGCCGGCCGCCGCCACCGCCCCGACCACACCCAGCAGGCCGAAGGCCCACCACCTGCGAGAAGACCGGCGTGGTGCGTCTGCGGGCACCGTTTCCTCGATGGGTTGCTCAGCGGTCCTTTCGCGTACCAGATCGCCGTACAGGTCGTCTTCCGCGGGAGTGCCCCGGCTCGCCAGGACGGGGACCACATCCGCGGCCCAGCTGCGCAGCGAGGGGCCGCCCACCTCAGAGACGACGGCCAGCGCACGCTGCTCCAGCGCCTTGGCGTCGATGCGATCGCTTGGGGCGTAAGCGAGGCAGTCCCGGAGCAGGGCGTCCAGGGAGGCCGTGCGCACCGGCAGGTTGTTCAGTAGCTGCTCGACCCGGGCCCCGTGCTGATCCGGGATCAGGTGCGTGGGCCCTCGGCGCTTGCCGGTGAGCACCTCGTACAGGGTCACGCCCAGGGCGTAGACATCGCTCACGTGCAGGTCCCGGCCGTCGAACCTCTCTGGCGCCATGTAGGGCAACGAGCCCAGCAGGAGCTCTTGCGTATCGGACTCTCGACTCTCGACCTCGGCCCGGGCGATCCCGAAGTCGAGGACCCGCACCCCACCGGTGGGCGTGAGGAACAGATTGGAGGGCTTGATGTCGCGGTGGACGAGCTGCAGGGGCTGTCCATCGGGGCCAGCCGTGGTCCATGCTGCGTGGAGCGCGCCGGCGACTGTGGCCACGAGCTCGAGGGCTGGCCCCACCGGCATGCCCCCGCCCTTGGCGATCGCGAGGAGATCGCAGCCGTCCACGAGCTCCATGACGACCGCCCAGCGGTCTCCCAGCCTGGTGAGGGTGTCCACCTTCAGGATGGCGTCGTGGCGGATCAGCCCCAGCAGGCGCGCCTCGTCGCGCAGGCGCCGCTCGATCTCCGGCTGCTCGCTGAGGTGGGCGTGGAGCAGCTTGACGGCGACCTGCTTGTTGAAGCCCGTTCCTGTCTCCAGGCGTGCCTCGTACACTGCCCCGAACGCGCCCTTGCCGAGCACTCGGCCGATTCGGTACCTGCGGTCGTTGTACATAGGGTCTGACGATCGGACGGCGCGGGACCCGCTGAACCTGAACTCTGGGAGAAGTGCCGATGTTGGGGAAGATTGGGTGAGGACCCGACCAGGTTGGGTCCCGTAGACCTGCTCACACCCATCGCCCGCGGGGGTCATTCCCAGGTGTGGCGCGGTCGCCAGCGGTCGACCGGCCGGGTGGTTGCGGTGAAGGTCCAGCGCGCAGGTTCGACCTCGCCGGTGGCCCGTCGCGTCTTCGCCCGCGAGGTGAGGGCCATGGCGTCGCTCTGCCACAGCAACGTGGCGCCGGTCTTGGACTGGTTCTACGCCGATGAATCTGCGGGGCTATTCGCCGGCGCACCGGTGCTGGTGATGCCGCTTGCCGACACGAACCTGGGCGCCTGGCGGCGAACGGCGCGGACCTGGGCCGAGGTGCGGGACGTCGTCGAGGTCATCCTGGCCGGCCTGGCCCACGCGCACGCTCGCCATTGTGTGCACCGCGACCTGAAGCCCCACAATGTGCTCGGGCGTCACATGGCGGAAGGGAGCATTCACTGGCAGCTCGCGGACTTCGGCCTGGCCCTTCTTCCGGACCACGAGGACGATCTGCGCTCCGCCGGCACGCCGAGGTACATGGCGCCCGAACAGATCGTCGGGCGGACCGACGCCATGGGGCCGTGGACCGACCTGTACGCACTCGGGTGCTTGACGTGGGAACTCGTGTGTCGCCGGCCGCCCTTCGCCGGGGAACGTCGCGAGCTGCTCCAGGCTCATCTTCGGGCGGCGCTGCCCGAGTTCACTCCGGCCACGGCGGCGCCTGCCGAGCTCATCGACTGGCTGGCGACGCTGATGGAGAAGGACCCGGATGCACGTTTCCAGTCGGCAGCCGACGCGCGCTGGGCACTCGATCAGATCGGCGGTGAGACCACGGCCGCGGTCCATGAGGTCGCCGGGCGTCCGGCGGCTTCCTCTTCGTCGGGCGCTCCATCTACCTACGTCGATGTCGACGCGTCTGGCGAGTGGCTCCCCGAAGAGACCGAGGAGGAGATCCGCTCGCGACACCTGTGGACCCCGCCCGAACCACCGCAGGACTGGCGCCAGGCCCCGGTGGCGCTGGACGACAAGGACCTCGGCGCAGAGCTCCGCCTTTATGGACTCCGCGAACGACCCTTGATCGGTCGGGAAGACGAACGCACGGCTCTATGGACAGCGCTGCACCGGGTCGGGAGCCTCGGCGCCGCCGAGGTGATCCTGTTGGAGGGCCCACCTGGGTGCGGCAAGACCAGGCTCGCGCGTTGGCTCTGTCGTCGCGCCCACGAGACCGGCGCGGCCGTGGTCCTGGAGGGGTCGTTCGAGGCCCACGGAGCTGCGGATGATGGCCTTGCGGCCATGATCGAGCGCTTCGCACGCTGCCGCGGCATGGCTGCGCCGGAGACCCGCGGTCGGCTTCAGCGAACCCTGTGGGCGCACGGCAGCGTGGAGGGCTTGCCGCCGGAGTTGGTCGACGTCCTCCGACCGCGTCCCGGTCCCCACCACAGCGATGTGGTCGAGCCGGTGTCCGAGTTCATCGAGCGGCTGACATGCCGGCGGCCAGCGCTGGTGCTCCTGGACGACGTGCAGTGGGGGCCCGAGGCCATTCAGCTCGCACGGCTGATCCTGCACGACCGTCGGCCCCGCCGCACGCTGTTGGTGCTCACCAGTCGGCGGCCCGTTCCAGCGGGCCTCGAGGCCGCCGTCACCGTGTCGCTGGGGAATCTGCGGGGGGACCCGCGTCGTCGTTTCGTTCGGGAGCTGCTCCCACTCCCGGAGAGACTCGCGGACCGCATCGACGGGTTGGCTGGCGGCAACCCGCTCTTCGCCCATCAGCTCATCGACGAGCTGACACGGCATGGGGCCCTCGAGGTCCAGGGCTCGGAGCTCGTCACGACGGGCGTGGAACTCGCGCTTCCGGTCGCGCTTCACGGGGTCTGGCAACAGCGCCTCGCGGAGGTGGTGAAGGGCCGGGTCATATGGAAGCGCCTCATCGAGCTCGCCGCGCTGCTGGGTCGGAGCGTGCGTCGGGACGAGTGGGAGGGAGCAGCAGCTCGCGCCGGCCTGGCAGTGGACGACGATCTCGTGGAGGCCCTCTGCGCCCATCACCTGGCTCGGGTCACCCCCGATGGGCTCCACTTCGTGCACGGTCTGTTGGTCGACAGCGTCCTGCACACCGCACTCGCCGATGGGGAGCTGGCCGAGACGAGACGCCACACCGCGTTGGCGCTGTACGATGCTGGCGTGCGTGCCATCGATGGCGCGCGGCTCCGGGAGGCCATGGGCCTGCTCGAGCGAGGCATCGCGGTCGCGGGGCCCATCGATGAGCACACCGCGCCTATCTGGGCCGAGGCTGCTCAGCTGCACAAGACCATGGGGCGGGACGCGCAGGCCCTGGCCGAGTACTCGACGTCTCTGTCCTTCCACGAGGCGCGGGGAGATCTGGCTCGGGAGGCGTCGACCTGCACCGGTCTGGGCAACCTGCAGCTGCGGCGCGGAGACCTCGAAGGGGCAGCGCGCTGGTACGACAGGGCGGTCGAGGTCCATACGCGCCGCGGAGACACCGAGGCCGTGAACTTCGTACACGGCAACCGGGCGATCGTCCTACAGCGCCAGGGTCGCATGGAGGAGGCGGCCCAGGTGCTGGAGGCGGCGGTCGCCGGACATCGATCGTTCGGCGACAAGAAGAACCAGGGCATCTGCCTCGGAAATCTGGCCCTGCTTCGACAGCGCCTCGGACAGTATGAGCTCGCCGAGCCGCTGTACGAGGAGGCACTGGCTCTGCACCGGGACACGACCAACGTGCGCTCGCAGGCCATCGTGCTCGGCAATATGGCGAACCTCGCCATGCAGACCGGGCGGGCCGAGCTGGCCGTGGACAGGCTTCAGCGGTCTCTCGCCGTACACCGGGAGGCCAATGCAGGTAGTGGGGAGCGGCATCCCTACGAGGCGGTGGTGGTGGCCAACCTGGCCGGGCATCTGGCAGAGCTCGACCGCGACGTCGAGGCGCTGGCTCACTTTCGCGAGGCCCTGGCGATGTTGCGCGAGATCGGCCCGCGGAGGTCCCTCGGGATCTGCCTGTCCAACCTCGCGTCGCTGAAGCTACGCCGGGGGGATGTCGAGGGGGCGCGCACACACGTCGACGAGGCCCTTCAACTCGTCGCCGAAGACACCGACATGCTGGCAAGGGGCGCCATTGTGGGCTTCGACGCGGTGCTCGATCTTCGAATGGGTCACACCGAACGGGCGGACCACAAGCTCGAACGCGCGCGGGCCATGCTCCAGGAGGTCGGGGCAATGGCGGAAGTGGGCGGACTTCTCGCGAAGTGGGGCACGGCGCAGCTTCAGGTTGGAGAACTCGAAGAAGCACGGCGGTCGCTGCGCGAAGCGGAGGCGGTGGTCGCCGAGCTGGATGCGCTCCCGACCAGCCTGGTCATGCGCCAGATCGCCCGCCTGCGGACCGCTCTCGGTGTGGAGGCGGACTGACCCCGGGCCCAGTCGTGCGTGGGCGCGGGGCTGGCGAGTGGATACCTCGCCAGTGGAGTTTCGGTCTCGGCTCATGATCTACCTCAATCACGCGGCCACCAGCTGGCCCAAGCCCGCGGGTGTGCAAAGAGCGGTGTCGTCTGTCCTCGGGGGGACGCCGGACGCGTGGCCCGACCGGTTCGAAGCGGGCCGGGCTTCCATCGCCGCTCACTTCGGGATCGCCCAACCCGAACGCCTACTCATCACCCCGTCGTGCACGGCTGCCCTGGACATCGCGGTTGCCAGCGTCCCGCTGCGGTCGGGGGACCGGGTCCTGACCACATCCTTCGAGCACGATGCCCTCGACCGAGCGGTCCAGCTCGCGGCGCGGCGACGTGCGGTGACGCTGCAGCGCATCGCGCCGGGGCCACTCGGCGCGCTGCTCGATCCCGATGCCTATGCATCCGCTCTCGCTGCGGGCGGCGTGCGCCTGGTCGCGATGACCATGGCCAGCAATGTCACGGGCGCCCTGCTCCCGGTCGAGCTCGTGGTCAGGCTCGCGCGGGAACACGGGGCGCTGGTGCTCCTCGATGGGGCTCAGCTCGCAGGGGCGCATCCCACCCCAGTGCCCGACCTCGGCGCCGACCTGTGGGCCTTCGCTGGCCACAAGGGTCCGCAGGGGCCCCAGGGAGTAGGCGGACTCTATGTCGCGCCCGAGGTCCCGCTGGAGTCGGCCCCCCCGCTTCTGGGGCCGGGGTTCTGCGATGCCGGGTCGGTGAATCTGCCGGGCCTCGCGGGGTTGGCTGCGGGGCTGAGCTGGCTCGAGGGGCGCGATGCTCATGTCCACCGTGCTTCGCTCATCGCCCAGCTCGTGGCTGGACTCCGAGACCTCGGGGCCGTGATCTACGGGCCTCCGGAGGGGGCTGCGAGGGCGCCCCTGGTGTCAGTCGGGTTCGCGGGTAGCACGCCGGACGAAGTCGCGTTGGAGCTGCGACGGCGGCAGATTCTCGTCGCGCCCGGACGTCACTGTGCGCCGAGGGCACATAGGGCACTCGGAACCCATGACAGCGGCACGCTCCGGCTCAGTGTCGGCCCCCAGACCACCTCTGCGGAGATCGACGAGGTGCTGCGGACCCTACGAGTCGTGCTCGGCTGAAGAGGTGCGCGGCCACCATCGGTCGCGCCACCGCCGAAGTTCCGGCCCCGTGAAGAGCAGCGGGTAGAAGCTCAGCGTGATCGGGCTGAACGGCCCGAGGTTGGCCAAGCACCACAGGGTGAGGTGCATGACCAATCCGAGACCGAGGAACAGGGGCCGGGGGTCGAACCGTAGGCGACGTCCGGTGGCACGCCAGATCAGTGCGAGTGGAACGATGAACCACAGCGACTCGAACAGCACCGTGATCACCGAGCCCAGCTGGGTCAACGGGTACAGCGGTGCGATCCACGCTTCCCAGCTGCCTCGGCTCCAGGTTGGAATCAGCAGCATATTGTAGACGGCGTCCATCTCCCCGGGAGGAATCCACTGGGGCTGAAGCTTGGCGGTTCCCGCGAACACGTACATCACGGTGAGCTGCCAGATCCCGACGTAGCGAGGCCACGCGGGCACCAGCGCCGAGTCGGTCCAACGACCGGTCCTCACTCGGCACGCCACCGACATCGTGCGGTCTGTTGTCGCCAGGATGAGTCCGAACAACGCGATGGTGATGACCCGGTCGTGGCCACCGCCGCTGCCGGGCTGCAGGGTGAACATCGCCTGCATACAAACGAGGCAGAGTGCCGAAAATCCGCGGGTGCCGAGACCTATCGCCACCATCGCGGCCGCTGCGGTGCCCACGGCCCAGACCAGATCGAGGTTCGTGGCCGTGGGGCCGCCGAGGCTGTGGAACAGCCAGTGAGACGTGGTGGCCGAAGGCTTGAATCCACCGGCGGATGCCGGGTACCAGAGAAATCGAGCGGAGCCGCTGAGGCGTGTCAGGAGGAGCTCGAAGAACACTGTGGTCCCGATCAGGATCCGAAACAGGGCCAGCGGCGTGCCGTCTTCTCGGTGGGCGAGGGCAGCGACTAGGGCGTGGTAGGCCTTCATGGCAGGTCGGCCCGCTCGATGGTTCGCTCCCAGTACAGGCCCGTCGTCTGGAGCTCCCCGCGCAGCTTGCCGATCTTGGGGATTCGGACTGCCTCCTGTCGGACTCGGACCGCCTGAAGGTCGGGGTCGGCGAGGGCCTCCCGCGCAAGCCACAGCGCCATCTGTTCGTAGCGCCCTTGGAGCTGCTTCTTGGTGAAGCGCGACCGGTAGGTGCGCACACGGGCCTGATTCAGCAGGTGTCGCTGCCACTGGTGCTCGCTCTGATCGACGAACAGCGGCCGGTAGCGGCCGGTCTTGTCCAGGCCGTGGATCTGCAGCCGTGATCCGCGGGTCTCGACCCGTCCGAACATGCGCCAGCGCTGGGAGATGCCCGCCGCCCGAATGTAGGGGAGGAAGGGCCTCAGGATCAGGCCGCGCGCGTTGGAGGCTCGCTCCCACACCGCCACCAGGGCATCGGCGGCG
>Ga0114933_10006814_pt1 | contig 10055 bp, 8 predicted proteins | sample 4SBtaG_FD_89691 | JGI IMG/M metagenome (GOLD analysis project Ga0114933, IMG submission 89691) | Deep subsurface microbial communities from Kolumbo volcano to uncover new lineages of life (NeLLi) - 4SBTROV12_W25 metaG | ecosystem: Environmental > Aquatic > Marine > Volcanic | place: Kolumbo... | reverse complement strand
ATGGGCGTCGTCTGCGGGAGCTACCGGGAGTGGGTCCACCGCGGCCCTCCCGGCGTCGGCGACGTGCGCACCTGCCGAGGCAAGCAGGTCCGACGCTTCGCCATCGAGGACTCCGAGGAGTGGCTCCGCTACCGTCCTCGGGAGATGCTCGCCCGTCGCCCCTACGTCGCTCCGAAGTCCCGCGCGCTCTTCGACGTGCCGGAGAAGCTGGTGCTCGCCGGGACCACCGGTCGCGTCCTCCGCTGCGCCGTGGACACCGAGCGCCGCTACCCCCTGGACAGCTGCTATGTCAGCGAGCGAGGCGATCCCTGGCTGCTCTGCGGGCTCTTGAACTCCGAGGCCGTGAACGCCTGGTACGGCGCGCGCTTCCCCGCGCCGCGGGTCAAGGCCGTCGAGCTCCACCGCCTGCCGTGGCCCCCTTCCGTCGAGGGCGTCGCGGAGGCCGCGCGGGCGGCGGACCAGGAGGGCCTCGATGAAGCGGTTCGGAGGGCCTACCGGTGCTGATCTTGCTCTTGGCCTGCCCCGCGGAGCAGCTGGGGATCGAGCTCCCCGAGGGCGGCTTGTCGTCCGTCTCCGAGGAGGACATCCGGCGCGATCTGCACATGCTGGACGGGGACCCGGCGGACCGCCACGAGCGAATTCAGCACCGACTGGAGCAGATGCACACCCTCCCAGCCTTCGGCAGCGCGTACATCCGCGAGGGCGTGGTGTGCGGGCTGGTCGACGGGTCCAAGGCTGCGCCGACGGTCGTCCTGGCCCTCGACGAGGGCTCTGGTGCCGCCCGGAGTGCGGCCCCCGTGGCGGCGATGATCTCGCTGGCGAAGACCGTCGACACCCCGGATCGGCCCGATCGTTCCTTGCTCTTCTGCGCGGCGCCGAGCGTCGAGGCCTACCTCGCTGCCCCGGCGGTGCCTGTCGCCGATACCCACGCGATGCTGAGCATCGGGCCGCTCGGCGGTGCGGAGCTCTCCTCCGAAGATCACGCCTCGCCGCTCCGGCGCGTCCACGTCCAGGGGAGGGTGCCCGACGAGGACCGCATGAGCTTGCTCGACCCACGCATCCTTGTCGGTCACGTGCGTCGCCTGTCCGAGGCGATGTCCGCCCTCTGAGCTCCCTCAGGGCCCTGCGCCGGACACGATGTGCACCGCGCCGACCTGGGCCCCCGACACGCTGTACTGGGGCGCGCCGATGAGCAGCTCCGGGTAGCCGTCGCCGTCCAGGTCCCCGGCGCCCGCGGTCGCCTCGCCGGTGTGATGCTGGGATGTGTCGCCCAGCAGGCGGAGGTCGGCCTCGCCGAGGCCGATGGTCGCGAAGCCCTCCGCGGAGCCGTGCACCACGTAGGCCGCTCCGGCCGAGAAGCCGGCTGTGCTCTGGTTGTAGGCGCCGACCAGCGCGTCGTCGTAGCCGTCGCCGTTGAAGTCGCCGGCGTCCGAGACCGAGATGCCGGCGTTGTCGCCGCTGGAGTCGCCATCGAAGCGGGCGTCGGACTCGCTCAGGTTGCGGGTCGCGATTCCCTCGGGTCCACCCATCAAGACATAGGCGGCGCCCGTATTGCTCCCGTTGGCGCCGTCGGCCAGGTACGCCCCGACGATCACGTCCGCGTAGCCATCGCCGTTCGCGTCGCCGAGTCCTGACACGGACGCCCCGGCGCGGTCGTAGGCGGCGGTTCCGGCGTACTTGCCGTCGGCGTCGCCGGCGCTCTTCGTGGCGATGCCGTCGCCGAGGATCAGGTAGGCGGCGCCGCACCAGGTGCCGACGCTGCTCTCCTTGTAGGCCCCGATGATCAGGTCGCCCAGGCCGTCCCCGTCCACGTCGCCGGCCGCGTCGACCCACTCGCCGACGTGGTCGTCGTCCACCTCGCCCGAGAGGATGACGGGAGCGTCCGCCAGGCTCCCGCTGGGGATGCCCTCGGCCGCGCCGTAGAAGAGGTAGGCGCGACCGGCGTCGTGGCCCAGCGTGTCCTCGTGCGGTGCTCCGACGAGCACATCTGCGAAGCCGTCGCCGTTCACGTCTCCGGCCGGTCCGGTGGCATAGCCGGACTCGCTGTTGTCGGTCTCGCCGACCAGCTTGCTGCGGCCGACCTCGTCCAGGGTCCCGCTGGCCAGTCCTTCCGGGCCTCCGTGGAGCAGGTAGGTCGAGCCCGCCAGCTCCCCGCCCTCGTCGTCGCCGAAGGCACCGACCAGGACGTCGCCGTAGCCGTCGCCGTCGATGTCCCCGAGCCCGGATACGGAGCGTCCCGCGTAGTGGAGCTCCTCGATGCCGTCGAGGATGGCGTCCGCCCCCGACAGAGAGGTGGTCGCGACGCCCTCGGGGCCGCCGAGCAGGAGATAGGCGCTCCCGGCCGTGCCGGCGCCGAGCTCGTCGATCGGGGGGGCCACGGAGGGGAGGTCGTTGCCCTCGGCGTATGCGCCGACCAGGGCGTCCTGGTAGCCGTCCCCGTTGACGTCGCCCGCGGCGGACACCGCGCGTCCGGCCCAGTCGCCGCCGGCGATGCCCAGCACCGAGGTGGCGAGCTCCGGGAGGAAGTACGTGCCGCTGAGCTCGCAGGCCTCGCGCACGGCGGCCTCGTCCGCATCGCAGTCGTTGACCGCTCCGTCTCCGCAGACCTCGGTGGCTCCGGGGTAGACGTCGGCTTGCGCGTCGTCGCAGTCGCCCTCCACCTCGGTGGCGTTGTCCGGGGCCTCGCAGCCCTCGATCGTCTCTCCGCCGAAGCCGTCGCCGTCGGCGTCGATCAGCCACTCGATGGGCTCGCAGGGTGTCCCGGTGTCGCCGCTGTCCACCGGGTCCGGCGGCGTGCTCTCGGTCGGGCCGTCGTCCCGGGTGCAGCCCAGCACCGCCAGCAGGGTCCACATGGGTCCTCCGTTCGCCCAGGATGGCATGATGCCACCGTGGTCGACATCAAGCGCCTGCCGCGAGCGTGGATGGTCGGCTGCGCGGTGGTCGGTGCGGCCGCCGGACTGTGGGTCGATGATCGCTTCCTCGCGCCCGAGACCCTCGCCGACGGCACCTGGCAGCCGGTGTCCGAGGCCACCGAGATCGGCGATGGCGTGCTGGTGCTCGGCGACGTGCTCACCCCCGCCCAGACGACGGCGGTCACCGGGGTCGCCTTCGAGCTCGAGCCGGGCTCGCCACCGGTGGACGTGCGGATCGGCTCCCTCGAGCTGCGCATCGGCGACGGCGGCTGGGCCTGGCCGGATCAGGCGAGGACCGAGGTGTCGCCTGGGCCTGTGGCGCTGTCGGTTGACGGACGCGGCGAGCTGAGGACGCCGGACGGAGTGGTCGAGCTCGGCGCGGCGGAGGCCGGCGCCCTGTCGCTGCAGGGGGCCTACGGTGACCCCCGGATCCGCAGCCTGCGCGTCGAGACCTCCGAGGGCGTCGTCGCCGACGAGGTCTACCAGGAGAACCGCTCCCCGGCGCTCTCTACGCTCGTCGGGGCCCTGCTCGGGCTCATCGTCGGCATGGGCGGGCCGGGGGGCGCATTCCTGGGCCTTGGAGCGCTCTCGCTGGCGCTGCTGCCGGACGCTGCCTGGTCGGCGCTGGCGCTGAAGCTTCGGCTGATCCAGGCACCTACCTGGTTGCTGGCTCGGGTCGCGCTGTTCGTGACGATGATGCCGGTGGTCGCCGCCGCAGTCCTGCGCACCGGTCTGTTGGAGGAGCCCACCGAGCCGGTCCCCACGGATCGACGCGCCCTCGCGGCCTGGTCGGGGGTGCTGGTCCTCGTCACCGCGGTGCTCGGCTACCGCATCGGCTGGCTGTGGACACCACTCATCCTGGCGGTCATGGCCAGCTCGCTGCTCTTCTACTGGAGGGCGAAGCTCTTCTCTCGACGTTGGCTGCTGTGCGACCTCCCCGGTCTGCTGCTGGCGCTGCTACCGGGTGGGATCCTGCTGACGCCGATGTGGCGCTTCCTGGCGGTCACGGCGAACGCGAAGGGCTTGCTGAAGCAGGCGGCGAGGCCCTCGACGGACCACCTCTTTCTGCAGCTCCCCCTGCTGGTGCTCGCAGCCGAGCTGGCGCTGAGGAGCGCCGCGGTCCCCGAGGTCGGCCTGGGCGCGAACTTCCTCGCGGGCGCAGTCCTGGCTCCCCCGGCGCCGGAGATGTTCGGCGGCCGCACCATGGCTCCCAACGTCACGGTCGAGGTCTCGGGCCTCGAGTACCAGACCACCGTGCGCACCAACGACTGGGGCCTGCGCGGCCCGCCGGTGCCTGATGGGCGCCCCGGACCGGACCGGCCGCTGCGGGTGCTCACCCTCGGAGACTCCTTCACCCTCGGCATGGAGGTCGAGGACGACGAGACCTTCACCGCGCTCCTGGGCGAGGCCCTCGATGCCCAGCGTCCGGAGGGCGCGCTGGCGTGGAACGGCGGCGTGCCGGACTTCTCCACCTTCGAGGCGGCCGAGGCCTTGAAGCGCATGGCGCGCGACCTGCGGCCCGACGTCGTGATCGTCACCTACTACATGGGCAATGACCCCATCGACAACGCCATGGCCCTGGACGGCGGCCCGAACATCGCCCACAAGCCGCCCCCGGACTCTCTGGACATCGCCAAGGAGCGTGCGCTGCGCTTCGGCTCGAAGTCGGTGTTGTTCTCGCAGCTGTCGGTGCTCACGGTCCTGGCCCAGGGAGAGGACGCGGGCGTCGTGCGCGGCCACGCCAAGGAGGTCGCTGTCGCGGTCGATCCGGCGACGCTCGAGGAGATGATCCCGGCGACGGAGAAGGCCTTCGCCGCTCTGGCCAGCACCTGCGAGCGCGAGCGCATCGTCTGCATCGTCGGCATCAGCCCGCCGGCCTTCGTCGTTCACGATGAGCGGGCGCCCGCGACCTACCGGACCTTCGGCATCGACCCGGCGATCGCCGACCCGATGGGCAACATCGAGCGCGTCCGGCAGGCCGCTCCGGAGACCTTGACCACGATCGACCTCGCCGCGCCGCTCCGGGCCGCGGTCGGCCAGCCGCTCTACTACAGCTACGACGTGCACTGGACCACCGCCGGACACGAGGTCGTCGCCGCGGCCTACCTCGAGGCCCTGACGCCCCTGCTCAGCGAGCCGCAGCGTCGGGGTGGCGGACAACCAGGCGGTGGTCCACCTCGACGTCCTTGAACACCGCCTCCTGACCGTCGGGCCAGCGCAGCTCCAGCCGGTCGATCGAGCTCGCGTCGCCCAGCCCGAAGTGCGCGACGTAGGGCGCCGAGGACGAGAGGCTCTCTCCGGCATGGATCCAGCGGGTCAGCTTCAACTCGCCGGCGGTGACCGTCACCCGCGCGCCGACGCCGAAGGGGTTGGGGGAGGGGCCTTCGAGGGCCACCACCGCGGCGTGCTGTGTGCCGCAACGAGCCAGGTGGATCCTGGGCGCGCCGGCCATGTCGCGCTTGAGCAGGTCCAGCCACCCGTCTCCGTCGAGGTCCGCGAGGATCAGCCCCCGGCTGACCATCGTCTCGTCCACTCCCCAGGCCGCCGCGACGTCCTCGAACTGTCCGTCCTCGTCCTGAAGGTAGAGGCGATCGGACTGCATGGTCGGGTTGTAGAAGAACTTGCGGTCGTCCTCGAGGATCTCCCGGGTCAGGGTCTCGTCCCAGGGCAGGTCCGCCATGAGCAGCCCCATAGCCACCGCCATGTCGAGGTCGCCGTCGTTGTCGATGTCTTCGAGGTCGATGCCCCATGCGTTGTCGTCCGGGCGCTCGGACAGCCAGCTCAGCCCGACCGAGTCGCCGACGTCGAACCAGCCGGTCTCGTGGCTCATCAGGAGGTGGATCTTGCCGCGGGCGGACATCGCGACGTCGGCCCGCTGGTCCCCGTTCAGGTCCCCGACCGAGAGCCCCATCGTCTCGCTCCGCATGCCGGCGCCGGAGCTGTCCGTGACCTCGGAGAAGCTCGATCCGTCGTAGCCGAAGACCCGGTTGGACTGGATCCAGTCGAACTCCGAGCGGAAGTCGTTCGCAATGTAGAGCCCAGGCTCGCCGAGGCCCTCGTGGTCGAACCACATCGAGACGAAGGTGAACCCTGCGCCCAGGTCCGCGGGCAACGCGTCCGAGCCCTCGAGCACCCCACCGCCCTGGTTCCAGAAGAGGATGTCCTGGGGCCACTCGTCCCAGCCAGCGCTCGGCGTCTCCTCCATCCAGCCCGGGTGCCAGTTGCTGAGGTGGTTCACCGCCGCGTCCAGGTCCCCGTCCCCGTCGACGTCGTGCCAGGTGCTGCCCATCGTGGTGCGTTCGGCGACCTCGAGCCAGTCGCGCTCCGCCGTCTCCACGAAGGTCCCGGAGCCGTCGTTGAGCCACAGGGCGTTGTGCTCGTACAGACGCGCGATGAACAGGTCGAGGTCCCCGTCACCGTCGACATCGACCGCGGTGGCCGCGGTGCTCGGAGCGGACTCCTGGGGCAGGCGATCCGAGGCGTCGACGAAGCTCCCGTCCCCTAGACCGAGGAAGAGCTGATCGGTGCCGCGGTTCGGCAGGAACACGTCGAGCCATCCGTCGCCGTCCAGGTCAGCGACCGCGAGGCCGTAGCCGGTGTAGACCTCTTCGAAGTTGTCGATGACGGCCTGGTCCTGCCAGTCGTCGCCCCCGTCGACCTCGACGAAGGCGCCCTCGGAGTCGCGCAGATCGGGCGCGGCGCAGGCCTCGAGCGCGGTGGCCTCGAGCTCGAAGTCACCGGGGCCCGGTCCGGAGTCCTCCGAGGCCTCCGCCGGGTAGCACAGCCCGTCCTCGCCCTCGACGCTCCCTGGCGGACAGTCCTTCGTGCAGGCGGACAACAGCGTCCACCACACGCTCAGAAGACCATGTAGATGAACGGCGCCAGGTACTGCACGCTCTGGAGCGCCACGAGGCCGATGCCCAGGACGACCAGCAGGAGCACCAGCGGCAGCATCCACCAGCGACCGCCGGCGGCGACGAGCATGAGCAGCTCGCCGAAGGTGCCGAAGCGCATCAGGGTGGACTCCAGGCGTCCAAGCTCGTGGCCCTCGGTCTCGGTCGGGGCCTGGTCGGGGCGGGTCTCGGGTGCAGCGGAGGTGTCCATGTGCGTTCCTCTATCGACCATTCTGCACTCTGAAGCCGTCGATGTAGAGGGTGTCGAGGTGACTTCGGCGCAGGGTGGCCACGGCGTCGATGGGCGAGGACACGATCGGGTCGCCCTTCAGGTTGAAGCTCGTGTTGAGCAACACGGGGGTCTCGGTGAGCTGCCCGAAGCGCCGGATCAGCGTGTGGAAGTTCGGGTGGTCGCTCTCGCGGACGACCTGGACCCGGCTGGTCCCGTCGAGGTGCGTCGTGGCCGGCAGCGCATCGGCGCGCTCCTCCTTCACGGTCGGCGTCGCGAGCATGAAGCGGACCGGGACCTCGGCGGCGGGCGCGATGTCGTACCAGTCCGCGGCCGCCTCTTCGGTGATCGCAGGCGCGAAGGGTCGGAAGGACTCGCGGAACTTGATCCGTGCGTTGACCTTGTCCTTGGTGTCCTGGCCGCGCGGATCCGCGAGGATGCTGCGGTGGCCCAGGGCGCGCGGGCCCCACTCGAAGCGGCCGTCCATCCATCCGATGATCTGCCCCTCGGCCAGGTCCTGGGCCGCGCGCTCCGTCGAGGCCTCGGCGGACTCCAGGTCCTCGAAGACCACGCCCAGGTCTCCGAGCAGCTGATGGGTCCGGCCTCGTGTCCAGGATCGGCCCAGGTCGATGCGCTCGAGGCGCGTCTTTCGGGGGTTGCCCAGAACGCTGTGCCAGGCCCAGAGCGCGGCACCCAGGGCGCCGCCGGCGTCTCCCGAGGCGGGCTGGATCCAGAGGTGGTCGAAGGGGCCCTCGACGGCCATGCGGTGGTTGGCCACCGAGTTCAGCGCTACGCCGCCGGCCAGGCAGAGCACCCCGTTGCCTTCCTTTGCGTGGGCCCCGCGGGCCACGTGCAAGAGCGCGTCCTCGCAGAGGCCCTGCACGCTCGCCGCGAGGTCCGCGTAGCGCTGGCTTCGCTCGACGATCTCGGCGGGGGCGTCGCCCGCGATGGCGCGCGGCAGGAAGGGCTCTCCGGGAGCGCGGGGCTCGCCGAGCAGCTCGATCAGCTTGTCGGAGTAGCTCTGGGTCGGGTGGTAGTGGAAGGCGAAGTAGTCCAGGTCGAGGGAGAAGGCGCCGCCGTCCTCGAGCCGAAGCAGCTTGTCGAGCTGCTCGCGGAAGCGCGGCTCACCATAGGCCGCCATGCCCATGACCTTGTACTCCCCGGAGTTCACCGCGAAGCCCAGAAAGGCCGTCAACGTCGAATAGAACATGCCGAGGGAGTGGGGGAAGCGGACCTCGGCCACCGGCTCGATGAAGGGGGGCTCGGGGATGCCTCGCCAGAAGCCGGTGGTCGCTTCCTCGCCGACCCCGTCGACGGTCAGGATGGTCGCGCTCTCGTGCGGCGAGCACAGGAACGCGCTCGCGGCGTGGGACAGGTGGTGCTCGCAGAACAAGAGCTTCTGCGGCGCGATCTTGAAGGTGTCGACCAGGCGGTTTCGAATCCAGAGCTTGTCGCCCAACCAGGCCACCATCTGGCGAGGGAAGGCCTTGAAGGAGCGAGGGAAGGTCGCCACCGAGTTGGCGAGGATCCGCTCGAACTTTCGCAGCGGCTTCTCGTAGAAGACGAGGTGGTCGACGTCCTCGATCGTGATGCCGGCCTCTTCGAGCACCCAGGCGGCCGCACGGACGGGCAGGGAGGGGTCGTGCTTCACGCGGGTGAAGCGCTCCTCCTGGGCGGCTCCGATGATCTCGCCGTCGCGCAGCAAGACCACCGCAGAGTCGTGGTACAGCGCGGAGACGCCCAGGATCCAGGTCGCGCTCATCCCTGCGAGCGCGCCCTTGCCACCAGCGGTCGCTTGTCGGCGCGAGGGCTCTGCCAGCCTCCGGTCTCGAGCCGCGCGGCGAGCCGGAAGGGCGGAACCAGCAGCCCATAGATCAGGCTCAGCCAGAGCGTGCTCATGAAGTGCCCGAAGTCTCGAGCGAAGCGCAGCCAGGCTTCCCAGGCGCGCCTCCAGCGGACCTTGAACAGGGCCCACTTGACCTCGCGCTCCTCGCCTTGCTTGGCGCGTCGCTTCAGCTCGCGCAGCGTATAGGTCAGGTGGAACTTCTCATCCGGCATGATCGTGCGGAGCATGTGGATGGTGTCGGGGTCGGGCAGCTCGCGGTCGCAGTAGACGTGGAACTGCTCGAGCGCCTGGGCCTCTGCGACGTGCACAAAGGCCAGGAAGTCGAGCTCGCCGAGCCGTTCGTAGAGCGTGACGCCGCCGACGATGCCTGAGTCGTTCAGGTAGCCGGCCTCTTCGGCGGCCCGCTCAGCCCGAGTCTTGCCCCCGCCGAGCGCGGCGATGCGCTCTTTGAAGAGGGCGTGGTGGTTGCTCTCCTGCAGTGCGTGCTCGAAGTACTTGCGCCGCAGATCGGGCTTGTCGGTCGCCTCGGCCGCGGCCAGCATGTCGTAGAAGCTGCCGCGCTCGGCCTGGCTGAAGGCGGTCAACAGGCGCACGGGCCAGCCAGGGAGGCGCCACGACACCTCGCTGACGGCTCCGATCCATGCCCGGCGGAACGCTCCCATCCCTCAGATGATAGGGGAAGGGCCTGGCATTGTCTGTTTCGCTTCTGGCGTCGCGGTCAGAGTTCGGGCGCGCCGTCCTCGATCCACGCCTGGATTGCGGAGTGGTCGTCGTCGGAGAGAGCCGGTCCCAGCGGCATCGCGGAGCCGTCGCCGCCGACGTCGAGGTGCGTGCCCTCGATCTTGTGCCACAGGTAGCTGTTGTCGAGGTCGCCGGGCTCGACGAGGTTCATGTCGGCGACGTCCGACGAAGCCACGCCCACGGTCGAGCCGTGGAAGTCGTCGAGCGAGAGGTCGCCGCTGGCGGCGCCGCCCGTGTGAGAGCTCGGTCCACAGCTGGCGTCGGCGATCGCCTGGATGTCCGAACCGGCGGTGCCGGTGTCCGTCGTCACATCATCCTTGTCGCCGCAGGCCACGGCGAGCCAAATCATCATCATCTCTGCGTCTCCTCGCGCTCGGTCAGCTGCCGGCGCCCTGTTCGATCCACTCGCGGATCTGACACTCTTCTTCGGTCGT
>Ga0114933_10006812_pt1 | contig 10055 bp, 8 predicted proteins | sample 4SBtaG_FD_89691 | JGI IMG/M metagenome (GOLD analysis project Ga0114933, IMG submission 89691) | Deep subsurface microbial communities from Kolumbo volcano to uncover new lineages of life (NeLLi) - 4SBTROV12_W25 metaG | ecosystem: Environmental > Aquatic > Marine > Volcanic | place: Kolumbo... | reverse complement strand
GTGAAGAAGGGCACGACCGGGGAGTTGGGCCAGAGGTTGATCAGCGGGCCGCCAGAGCCGATGAGCACACGCCCGGCCTCGCCGACCGAGCCGCCCAGGTTCAGCTCGAGCTCGATCTCCGGAGCGATGTTCAGCGCCGGCCGTACGGCCATGAAGCCGTTGAAGAAGCCGAGGATGCCGAACTGCACGGCCAACTCTCCGCTCGCCGAAGGCAGCGCAGCCGGCGCGAACACGTCGGGCGCGAACCGCCCGCCGCCCGCTTCTTCGCGTGAGACCTGGTGGTTGTAGACCGTGTCGCCGTGGATCCACGCGAAGGTGCCATCGGGCAGCTCGACCCGAAACCAGTACCCGGTGCTGGCTCGCGACTCCACGCGGAAGACGTCTCCGCGCTGCGCAGGGCGTACGCGCTGAAAGCTGCCACCCGGACCGGCCCTGAGTTCGGTCCGGTCGACGATGACGCGGGCGTAGACGCCTTCGGCGACGGAGTCGTCACCGTCGTCTTGTGCGGAGCCCACGGCGGGGCCCCAGCTGGCCAAGAGCAGCGCCGCGACTACGCCGGCGGCTCTCAATTGGCTGCCAAGCTGATCCACTCGGAGATCAAGGCCGCACACTCGTCGCTCTCCGGAAAGATGACGCGTGGGTGGGAGTCGAGGCCCACGGGCCGCCGATAGAAGGGGCTCGAGAGTGGGTCGCTCTGGACCGTGAAGCGTACTGCCTCGAAATTGGCGATGTAGTCCGCCGAGAGGCTGCCCCCGACGACCTCGCCGTTCACGCAGTCGGGCGGCGCGCTCATCGTCTCGACGAGTCGCAGAGCAGAGCGGTCCGCGTGGCACGACCCGCCTTCGCCGTCCCCTCCGCCCGCGCAGCTCTTGGCGGTCAGGATCCTCGGCTGGATCTCGCAGTAGAAGAAATCTTCGTCGAGCTGGAGGTCTGGCGGGACGATGTTGTCGCCCAGATCGACCGTGCCGCAGCCGGTCAGCCCACAGCCGAACAGCGCGCAGCCCAGAGACCACGTCACCAAAACGGACGCCACCGCGTGTCCGCGCATCTCCTGGACGCTATCTGAGGGGGGCTCTCTTGGTCAACGCTGGCGGCAGCAAATCGGCGAAGGTCTTTTTCGGTGCAAAGGTCGATGCGGCGCCTGATTTCGGGTGGTTCCGAGGGTTTGGCTGGCCTACGATCCCCTCGCGTCTCGGGGGAGTCGCCGTGCCGAGCACGGATCGAGAGGGGAAAGACATGAGGGTTCACGAGCGGAAGCGGTTTTGCGCGGCGGCGTTTGTGGTGTTGCTGACCGCTTGTGGAGGCGCTCAGGCCGAGTCCACGACCGGTGGGGGGCTCGCCGAGGCTCCGTTACCGCCGCCCCGTCCCGTCGGCCCGGCCAGCGCGAGCGGGGACAGCGCAGCGACCGCGATGGTGGGGCGCGCGGGCGGGACCCTCAGCTTGACCAACGGGGCCCGACTCGAGATCCCGGCCGGCGCCCTCGACGAGTTGACCGAGGTCACCCTGAGCCACGGGGCCGAAGGGCAGGCGTTCGGAGACCGAGAGGCCCAGCGCGCGCTCGGTCCGATGCTCAACATCGAGCCGCCGCTCTACAGCGACGGGGTCGCGTTTGTCGTCTCCATCCCCGAGCAGCCCATCCCGAATGGCTGGAGCACCGAGGACCTGGCGTTTGCCATGGAAGAGGTGTCGGACGAGCAGCGCGCGATCGACGTGCTGGGCACCGTCACCCGCTGGCAGTTCTACAACACCAACGTCGAGGGCGGGCGCATCCGGGCGAGCACCACCGGGCTGCACGGCCACCGGGTGCAGTTCGGCGTCGCACGTTGAGCACGTGTTGAGCCGCGACCTCTCAGCCCTCGACGCGAGGACGCCCGACGCGGACGTCGCCGAGCGACTCGGTATCTCGGTGGGGGCGGTCGAACTCGTCCGGGACTCGGAGGTCATCGATCTGCACCTCGAGAGCTACATCCCGCCGCGCCTCTACGGCTACGACCTGTTTCAGCGCAACGACCGACACTTCCTGCGGGGCCGCTACTTCGGTCACGTCGACTTCCCGAGGATCCTCGACGGCGGCTACACCGGGGGCATGTGGTCGATCGCGACCAACGTGGCTCGAGGCGCGCGCGGCCGCTGGCGCTCCCTCCAGGAGAACGTGGCCGGGCTCCGATCGACCATCGAAGCGACCGACGGGCGTTTGAAAGTGGTGACGACACCGCTCGAGTGGCGCGAGGCACGGGCGGCGGGCGCCCACGCGTGTTTGCTCTCGGTGCAGGGGGGGAACGCCTACGACGCCGCGCCGAGTCCGGCGGAGCTGAGCGATGTCGTGCGGGTCACGGTCCTTCACCTGAGCAACTCTCAGCTCGGCCGAACGTCGAGCCCGTACCGATGGGGCGGCGCGCCCGGGCTGACGGACCGAGGGCGCGTCTTCATCGAGGAGCTCGACGCCGCTCGCATGTTCGTGGACCTCGCTCACATCGATCGAGCCGGCTTCTGGCACGCGGTCGAAGCGCACGACCGCTCGCTGCCGCTGATCGTGACCCACACCGGGGTGACCGGGGTGAAGGAGCACTGGCGGAACATCGACGACGACCAGATCAGGGCAGTCGCGGACACCGGCGGGGTGGTCGGCATCATGTTTCAGACCTCCTTCCTTCGCCGCCGTGGGCAGCCCAACGATGCCAGCCTCGTCGTCGACCACCTCGAACACGTCATCGACGTTGGCGGCGAAGCGGCGGCCGCGATCGGTAGCGACTACGACGGCGCTATCATCCCACCGCCGGATCTCCGGGACGGATTCGCTGCGTTCTATCGGATCACGCAGGTCATGCTGGACCGAGGCTGGCCAGAGGCGCGCATCCGACGGGTGCTTGGCGAGAACTTCCTGGCGAGCTTCGAGCACCTTCGGCCCTCCTGAGATCCACTCGGGGGTGCCCCGCGGGGCACGTTTGGGCGCGAAGATCGTTTCGCACTGCGCACGTGACTACGCACGTCCCGTGACCCCAATTCACAGGGTGGGGCAGGGCGTTCACCCATAACCGGCCAGGTGGCCGGAAACCGAGCCGTGGGTGGGTTGGTCCGCCGGTTGCACAGGACTTGGGCGCAGTGATGGATGTCGACGTCGAGGCTCTTCGGGGAGCAGCCACCAAGATCGTGCTCGAGGCGGGCGCGTTGGTGATGGAGGGCTTTCACGGCGTCGCGCAGACCCGCTCGAAGGGCGCCGGCGGCGACCTCGTCACCGAGTATGACGAGCGCTGCGAAGCGATGCTGAGGGACCGGCTGGCGGCGCTCACGCCTGCGGCAGCGTTTGTCGGCGAGGAGAGCGGCGGCGCCTGGGGCGACGGCCTCGCGTGGCACGTCGACCCGATCGACGGCACCGGCAACTACGCGCATGGGCACCCCTGGTTCGCCATCTCGATGGGGCTCTGGTCGCCCGATGGCCCGCTCGTCGGAATCGTGCACGCCCCTGCCATGGGGCTCACCTACAGCGCGGCGGCCGGGTGCGGGGCGACCTGCAATGATCGCCCGCTCCGCGTCTCCGAGACCCGCGACCTCGAGCAGGCGCTCCTGGCTACGGGCTTCCCGCACGACCGGGCCACCAGCCCCGAGAACAACTACCGAGCCTTCGTGCACCTGGACGCACGCTCCCACGGCGTGCGGCGGTGCGCGGCAGCGGCGCTCGAGCTCGCCGTGCTCGCGGGCGGCGGGTACGACGGATTCTGGGATCGCGGCCTCTCCTCTTGGGATGTGGCGGCAGCGGTCCTATTGATCGAAGAGGCGGGCGGCACAGTCACCCATCTCGGAGGCGAGCCGTTTGTGCTCGCGCCCAAGGTCGAGATCCTCGCGACGAATGGGCCCTTGCAATCAACCCTGAAGGATGCGCTGGCGCACGTCCGCGCCTTGCCCTCTGAACCTATGGTGCAATAGTCGCCCCGAAACCGACCGGCACAGTGATGGCTCGGCCCGATCAATCTAGGCCGAAGCCGCACGCCGGCGGGACCGGAAGGAAGCCTTTCCGATGCGAAGCAGTGAGTTCGTGAAGCCCGAGAAGAAGATGTCCACGCCTGTCGCGAAGCGCAGTAACGGCAAACCCCGTCCGCGGGTCGACCCGCAGCGCCCGCTCAAAGGCACCATCTACCCGCCCGTCGTGGGTCAGGCTTTCCGGATGACCGCTGAAGTGCGCGTCGCCATGTGGGACCGGGCGCTGCGTCGGGTCCGCGACTCGCAGGAAGCTCAGCTCAAGCGCTTCATCTCGCACGCGCAGGACACCGAGTACGGCAAGCGCTACGGCTTTTCGACGATCCGCCGCTACGAGGACTACAGCTCGCGCGTACCGATCGGCGACTACGACTCGTTCTCTCCGATGATCCAGCGCATGCGCGCTGGCGAGCGCAACGTGCTCGTCCCAGAGTTGATCAAGTACTACGGAAACAGCTCGGGCAGCTCCACCAAGGGCAAGCCGAAGTTCCTTCCGATCTCGGACCGTCAGATCAAGTACCAGCGCGGAAGCGCCGCCGACTCCCTCTACCGCTACCTCGTGCACCGCGGCGAGCGCGAGTTCACGAACGGCTTCACGCTCGGTCTCTTCCCCCCGACCACGATGCGCAAGGACGGGCCGACTTGGGTCACGACGAACCCTTCGCTTCAGTCGCTCAAGATGCCCGCGTTCGCGAGGCCTGCTTCGTTGCCCGATCGCCAGATCAGCGAGATCGAGGACTACGACCAGAAGCTCGAGCTGATCGTCGACCGCTACTTCGACCACGACATTCGGGCGGTCGCTGGCACCACCTGCTGGTTCTCGTTGCTCTTCGACAAGCTGCTCGACATCGCTCGCGAGAAGAAGGGCTACCGCGTCGACAGCGTGCGGGAGATTTGGCCCAACCTTCGCGTGCTCATCGGCGGCGGCGTCAGCGCAGACCCGTACCTGCCCATCATCCGTGACCGGATGGGTCGCGATGATGTGCTGCTCGTCGACACGTACAACGCGACCGAGGGCGGGATCTTCGCCGCCACCGACCACAGCGGTGAGCCAGGCATGCTGATGATCCCCGATCGCGGCGTGTTCTTCGAGTTTGTGCCCGTCGAAGAGGTCGATGAGCCCTGGCCCACACGTGTGCCGCTCTGGGAGGTCGAGAAGGACCGCCTCTACGCCATCCACGTCACCACACCCAGCGGCCTCTACAGCTACAAGCTCGGCGACCTGGTGCGCTTCCCCTCCATCGATCCGCTGCGGATCGAGTTCGCTGGCCGTCTCAGCGGCTGCCTCAGCACGACCCAGGAGCTCACGACACACGTCGAGATTCAGCGCTCGGTCGAGGCCGCTCTCTCCAAGACAGGCACGCGCACGGTCGACTACGCAGCTGGCGCAGACGTCGGTGTCGACGGAGGGGCCCATAGCCGCTATGTGCTCTTCGTCGAGTTCGCGGGGGACGGCCCCAGCGACGAGACGCAGTTCATCAAGACCTTTGACGCGGCTCTCTGTGAGCAGAATCGCGTCTATTGCGAGCACCGTGAAGGCGGGCTCGCGATCCTCGAGCCGGAGCTGGTCGTACTGCCAGCCGGCTCTGTTCGTCGCTTCATGTCCGATATCGGCAACCGAAGCGTGCAAACGAAGTTCCCCCGGATTCTAAGCGATGAGCGCAAAGAACTTTTGCGTTCGTACGTGGACTGAGCCGGACCTGTTCGACAACAAGAGAAGAGAGAGCTGAATCACCCATGCAGAACAAGCTCGGTGTAGTCGTCGTTGGCGTCAACGGCGCTGTGTCCTCAACCCTGATCGCTGGCGCGCGTTTGATGGCCGCCGGTCACGCCCCGCGTCTGGGCATGCTGACGGAGCCGGGTAGCAACCCCGCGCCCGGTGAGCAGATCACGGACTTCCTGTCCTTCCCGAAGATCGATGACATCGTCTTCGGCGGCTGGGATCTGGCCTTCAAAAACGTGTACGAAGCCGCCAAGCACCACAACGTGCTTCCGGCCGAGCAGCTCGCGAAGATCAAGGGCGAGCTCGAGGCGATGACGCCTTGGCCGGCCGTCTTCTCCGGCGAGTACGCGGAGAACTGCAAGGGCGAGAACATCGTCACGGCGAAGGACTTCCGCGGCGAGCTCGAGCACATCGAGGGCTGCCTCAACAAGTTCAAGGCTGACAACAACCTCGACACGATCGTCATGGTCAACCTCGCCTCCACCGAGAAGTGGCTCGAGCTTGCCGACGTTCACAAGTCGCTTTCCGCATTCGAGGCGGGTCTCGACGCGAACGACCCCAACATCTCGCCGGCGATGCGCTACTTCTACGTGGCCAACAAGCTCGGCTGCCCCTACGTGAACTTCGCTCCGAGCCTGACCAACGTGCCGGCGCTCGAGATGCAGGCCAACGAGCTGGGCAACCCCTACGCGGGCATGGACGGCAAGACCGGTCAGACGCTCCTCAAGACCGCGCTCGCCGCGATGTTCAAGACTCGGAACATCAAGGTCGAGGGCTGGTACTCGGTCAACTTCCTCGGCAACAACGACGGGCTCATCCTCGACGCGCCGGGCAGCAACAAGACCAAGATCCTCAGCAAAGAGGCCGTGCTCGACTCCATCGTCGGCTACAAGGTCGAGAACCACCAGGTTCACATTCACTACTACAAGCCCCGCGGCGACGCGAAGGAGGCTTGGGACAACATCGACATGATCGGCTTCGGCGGCGTGCCGATGCAGATGAAGATCAACTTCCTTTGTCAGGACTCCATCTTGGCGGCGCCCCTGGTCATCGACCTCGTGCGTATCCTCGACGTCGCCAAGCGCAAGGGTGAGCGCGGCATTCAGCGCCAGCTCTCCCTCTACTTCAAGAGCCCCTACACGTCGCCCGACGAGCAGGCGGAGCACAACCTCTTCGACCAAGAGGCAATGCTCTTCGACTGGGCCAAGAAGCACGCGGACAAGTAGTCCATCGATGTCGACCGACGAGCTTGCCATCTTCGGCGGAACCCCTGTCCTTTCGACGGAGGAACACCGCACCTGGCCGCAAGTCGGCGACGACGAGAAAGCCGCCGTGATGCGCGTCCTCGACCGAGGCGTGTTGAGCGGCGGCGACGCTCCTGAAGCCCGTGCGTTCGAGCGCGAGTTCGCCAAGCACGCGGGCACCAAGCACGCGCTCTTGACGCACTCGGGCACGAGCGCGCTTCAGGTTGCTGTCGCAGCGGTGGGCGTGAAGGCAGGCGACGAGGTGGTGATCCCCTCGTACTCGTTTGTCGCCACGGCGCTCGCCGTGATGAATCAAGGCGGGATCCCCAGGTTTGTCGATGTGCTCGAGAGCACCGGCAACATGGATCCGGCGCTGCTCGAGGACGCGATCACGGACCGCACCCGCGCGATCATGCCAGTGCACGTGCATGGTTGTCCGGCGGACATGGCTGAGATCAACGCGATCGCCGAGCGCCGCGGGATCCCGGTCATCGAAGACGCCGCCCAGGCCCACCTGGCCACGTACCAAGGTCGCCCCGTCGGCTCGCTCGGAGCAGCCGCCGGCTTCTCGATGCAGTCCAGCAAGAACCTCTCCGCAGGGGAGGGGGGTGTCTTCGTCACCGACGACGACGCGTTGATGGAGACGGCAAACCGCGCACGCAACTTCGGCCAGGACATCTCCCTGGCTGGGCGCGACGGCTACGATCCGAGCCGGCCGCTCGACGGCGATCGACCGCTCGTGAGCCTCTTCCCAGGACACATGTTCCGGGGCAACGAGATGATGGCCGCGTTCGCCCGAGTGCAGCTGCAGAAGCTGCCGGAGCGCACCGCCGCCGCCCAAGAAAACGCAGCCCGCCTGGGGGCAGTACTGGCGGAGCTTCCGGGGCTCGAGCCACCTCATGTGGCCCCCGATCGCCAGAGCGCGTTTCACAAGTACCGGGTCCGCTTCGACGCGCGAGCTGCGGGCGTCGACCTCCCGAACCGGGCCCTCCGCGCGGCCCTCAAGGACGCGCTCTGTGCAGAGGGCGTCAACGCCGTGCTCTGGCAGGACCACTCGCTGCCGGAGCACCCGCTGGTCTCCCGCTTCGAGGGTTTCGGCGGAGGCTGGCCGTTTACCGCCTCATCGTCGGCTGACGCGTTGCGCGGAAGCTACGCGTCGGACAACTTCCCGCGAACCCGAGCGCTTCTCGACTCTTCGATCGTGCTCTTTTCGCAGACCCGTCCGCTGATCGCGCAGACCCCCGAAGTGGTCGATCGCTACGCGCTGGCCCTCGCAAAGGTCTGGTCGCAGCGTGAGCGGTTGGTCGAGGTCGCTCGGCGCAACGCCTCCTGAACCGTACGAGAGCGCCGCTCCGGCCCCCGATGTCCGAGACGACCCCACCCGACAAATCACGCTGGCAGACCGTCAAGGCCGTCGGCCGTTGGTGCTTGCTCGCGCTCGGCATCGGCGCGGTCGTCTATCTGGTCCGGGACGCCGGCCCCGACGTGGTCTGGCGCACGTTGACGGTTGCCGCCGTCTACCTCCCCTTCGTCGCGCTCGGGGAGATCGGCTTCGTCTCCATGGACGTGGTGTCGCTCCGACTCATGTTCGGCGACCACGCCCAGAAGGTGCCCTCGTCGGCTTGGTTGCGCTCGGCGATGATGGCCTACGGCATCATGATCCTCTTACCCGCCGGCCGAGCTGGGGGAGAGGTCATGCGCGCCGCCAGCCTGGCTCCCTACGTCGGCGGCCCGCGCGCGGCGGCGGGTGCTGCTGTGCTGCAAGGCGTCACACTCTTCGGGAACACCTTCATCTCGATCCCCTGCTACGTGGCGGTCGCGATGGTGTCCGACTGGACGAACGTCCTGGCGCTCTTGGTGCTGGGCAACGGCCTCGTCACGGGGTTCCTCGGCTCGATGCTGCTCTTTGGCGCGCGCTTCTCGAGCGTCGGCGGCTGGCTCGGCAAGCGCATCTCTGCGCTCTCCTCTCACGGCTCCGACTTTGACGAGTCGCTCAAGGAGATGCCCTCCGTGCCCGTGGGTCCCATCATCGCCGCCACCCTGGGCCGGGCGTCTCAGACGATTCAATACGGTCTGATCCTGATCGCGGTGGGCGGCACGCTGACGGTGGGCAACGCTCTGATCGCGCAGGCGATTCACCTGGTCGGCGCCGGCTTCGGCGACATGGTCCCGAACCAAGCGGGGATCACCGAGACGGCGTATCGGCTCTCGGCGTCGTTTGCGCCGACTTTGGGCTTGCGCGACGCGGCCGCACAGATGATCTCCATCGCCCTGATCCACCGGATCGTTCAGTTCGCCATGGCGGGAACCAGCCTGGCGGTCGGCGCGATCTGGAAACCGGAGACTCCGGTGGAGCAACCCGCAAACGCATGATGGACAAGTTCCTAGACGCGCTCACGCGTTGGCATCTCGAGCGACGAACCCCGATCATCGTGGTCTCGTTCCTGCTGGGACTGCTGGCGTTGCCGCTCATCGTGGGTGTGCCGGGCGTCGTGGACGGTCTCACGCTCAACTCGGACTTCACGGCGCTCTTGCCCCGGACCGCGCAGAGCGTGCGCGACATGGACGAGATCGCCGAACGCTTCGGTGGGCAGTCGCCGCTCATCATGACGATCGAGTCGGACTCGGACATCGAAGCCGTGCGCCGGTTCACGCGCGACCTCGCCCCGATGATCGAGGGCATGGAGGAGCTCAAGGTCGTCGCCGTGGACTGGAACGTCGGCGACTTCGAGAGCTTCGTCGACGACAACGGACACCTCTACGCCGAGCTCGAGGACCTCGAGGCCATCAGTGACGCCCTCGCGGCTCGTCTCGAGTACGACCGAGCCCGCGCGAACCCGTTCTTCATCGACCTCGACGACGACCCGCCACCGGATCCGCAAGAGACCATCGACCGGATCCGCGACGACGCCGAGACGGCCCGCGGGGACCTCAACGAGCGCTTCCCCGAGGGCTTCTTTCAGCACCCCGACGAGAACCTCGTGCTGCTCGTGGTGCACACCACAATCCGCGGCGGCGAGATCGGTGACACCGAGGCGCTCGTCGCTGCGATCCAGGCCGCAGCAGAGGAGCTGGGCCCCGAGAGCTACGCATCGGACCTCGAGATGCACTTC